>Ga0206897_1048_pt1 | contig 32371 bp, 31 predicted proteins | sample Alteio_BWOrgHeat_49_FD_152972 | JGI IMG/M metagenome (GOLD analysis project Ga0206897, IMG submission 152972) | Enriched cells from forest soil in Barre Woods Harvard Forest LTER site, Petersham, Massachusetts, United States -... | ecosystem: Environmental > Terrestrial > Soil > Temperate forest >... | reverse complement strand
GGATCAAGGGCGCATTTCTCGTGGCCCCCAGCGACACCGAAGCGCCCTCCTATCCTCCCGGAACCACCGGCTTCACCCCCATGCCGCTCTATACGCTGCCCTTCCCATCGATCGTCGTGACCAGTTCCGACGACTATTACGTTACCCCGCAAAGAGCCGGGTATTTTGCCGAAAACTGGGGCAGCCGCCTCGTTTCGATTGGCCCCTGCGGACACATCAATTCCGACTCCGGTCTGGGCGATTGGCCCCAAGGCCACGAACTCCTCCAAACACTCTTTTAGCAATATGGCCTCACTAACTGCCTCCTCAAACGCTACGACACCCTCGGCCTCTTCAGACGGGACGGCGCCCCCGTCGGCCCCGCGAAATGCGCCTCGCCCCGGGCGCCTCCTCTCCCTCGACTTCATGCGCGGGTTGATCATGGTCCTGCTGGCCCTCGAAGCCGCCGGACTGTATGAACACCTGCAAGCCGATACCGCAGGCTCCATCCTTCATCCCTTCTTCCTTCAGTTCTCCCACCACCCCTGGCATGGCCTCCGTGCCTGGGACCTCATACAACCGGCCTTTATGTTCATGGCCGGGACCGCCATGGCCTTCTCCCTGCATCGCCAGCAGACGGAAGGCCGGTCCTGGAATTATTCTTTTCGCAAAGCCCTCAAACGATCCGGCTGGCTTTTTTTCTGGGGAGTGCTCGACTATGCCGTACGTCCCGGCGGCCTGTCCTTCGAACTCTGGGACGTACTGACGCAGCTCTCCTTCACCTGTCTACTCGCCTTTCTCATCTTCCGCTGGCCGGCCAAAGCCCAGATCGCCTTCTGCGCCGGTCTGCTGGTACTTACCGAACTCCTCTACCGCTGCACCCATGTCCCTGGCTTCGACCAGCCTTTTACCGATCAGCATAACTTCGGCAACTATGTCGACTGGCTGCTGATGCGCAAGATCAACCGCGGCGGCTGGGTCGCCATCAATTGCATCCCTACCGCCGTACACACCATCGCCGGCGTACTCGCCGGAAAATTATTGCTGAGCAACGCCCCGCCCCCAAAAAAGATCCGCGCCCTCCTGCTCTGGGCCGCTATCGCCCTGGCAGCAGGCTACGGGCTCGACGGCGCAAATATCACCCCCATCATTAAACGGATCGCCACCAGTTCCTTCGTCCTCGTGTCATTGGGCTATAGCCTGCTGGTCCTCACGGTGTGCTATTGGTGGATCGACGTCGGCGACCACCGTCGTCACCTCGCCTTCTTTACCATCGTAGGCATGAATTCCATCTTCATCTATGTGTTCTTCGAGATCGTGGGCGACCGGTGGTTTACCGCCTACGTGGGCGCCGTGACGAACGGCCTGATGCAGCTCGCCCATATTCCCCTGATCGCGCAGGGCATCATCACCTCCTGCTGCGTCTTCGCGCTGGAATGGGGATTGTGCTATTTTCTGTATAAAAAGAAGATATTCTTCCGCGTCTAACGCTGCTGCGTAGCTCAAAGTTAAATAATTTTCTTCCGCCGGATCATTTCGCTTATTCTACCTTTGCAGACACGAAATGCTTGCATGTGAAAAAGAAGAACACCGGTGCGCGGCAAGTCAATCAATACGACAAGATATTACGTGAGAACCTGGAAGCAGCCTTACCCGGCCTGATAAAGAATCTCCTGGACATCCATGCCGTATATTCGGAAGAGTTGCCGGATGATATTCAACACACAAAGGAGCGTAAACCAGACGTACTTAAAAAGGTCACCGATAAAAGCGGCGATACGTTTGTTTTGCACATTGAATTCCAGGTCAAGGATGAACCGGAAATGGTATTTCGGATGGCCGAATATTATATAATGCTCTGGCGCCGCTACAAACTTCATGTTCAGCAATATGTTATATACGTTGGGGACGGTATACCTAAAATGACCGATGCTCTTTTTTCAAAGCGTATGCATTTTACCTATGCGCTCATATCCCTTTCCGCCATCGATTATAATTTGCTGCTTGCATCCGATACCCCGGAGGAAAAAATGTTGGCTATCCTGGCAGACCTCGGAAAGGGCGATCCATGAGGAGCAGTAGAATCCATTGTAAAACAAGTTATTGAAAATTCTCCGGGCGATTTCTCAAGGTTGAGACGCATTAATCAATTGCGGATAATGGCCCAATTACGTAACTTAGCACCAGAAAATCTAGCGATCATGGACGATCTTACCGGTTACTTTACCATGGAAAGAGACTTTGTCTACATAAGGGGGCAAATGGATGGCATGGAAAAAGGCCTTAAAAAAGGCGAGGAAAAAGCTCTTGAAAAAAACACAAAAAAAATTGTCCGCAATCTCCTGCGCAAGACCAATTTCACCATAGCCAAAATCGCCGACCTGGCCGACGTCTCCCAATATTACGTCCGTAAAATAAAGAAGACCTTAAGTAAACCAAAGGCCGCCGCAATACCCGACCGCCGGCGAGCCTGAAGTTAACGATGGGCTTTCGGCCAAGAGGCCCGTGGCCCCTTAGGTTTTGCGACCCACCCCCTAAAGCACCCCTTTCGTACTAGGCAGATAATTGCTCAGCGGATCCCGCCGCACCGCCATCCGAATAGCCTTTGCAAAAGCCTTGAAGATGGCTTCTATTTTATGATGCTCGTTCTCTCCCTTGCATTCGATATTGAGATTGCAACGCGCTCCATCGGAAAAAGACTTGAAGAAATGGAAGAACATCTCCGTCGGCATCTCCCCGATCTTCTCGCGGCGGAATTCCGCATTCCACACCAGCCAGCTGCGCCCGCCGAAATCGATCAACACCTTCGCATCCGCCTCGTCCATAGGCAAGGCAAATCCATACCGCTCCATACCGCGCTTGTCGGCCAATGCCCTGGCAAAGGCTTCACCCAGTGCAATCCCGGTATCTTCGATCGTATGATGCTCGTCGATATGCAGATCGCCGTCGACCCGCACCGTCAGATCCATCTTCCCGTGCCGGGCGATCTGATCCAGCATATGGTCAAAAAAACCAAGTCCTGTCGCCACCGAAGCCTTCCCGCTGCCGTCGACCGTAAGCGCGATGTGAATGCGGGTCTCGCTGGTATTGCGGTCATGCACCACATGCCGAAGACCCAATTTAAAGAAAGAATAAATAGCCGACCAGTCCGGCGTCTCCAGCGCAATACTGTCCGCCAGCGCAGCCCGCGAATCCAGGATCTCCGCCCCGCCCAACACCGGGTCATTGTTCAGCCAGATGGCCTTGCAGCCCAGATTCTTGGCCAGCTGCACGTCCGTGATCCGATCCCCGATCACAAACGAATTCGCGAGATCATACGCGGGATTGCCGATATATTTGGTGAGCATCGCCGTACCCGGCTTACGCGTAGGCGCCTTCTCCTGCGGAAAGGTCTTATCGATATAGACATCGCTGAAAACGATCCCTTCCCCAGCCAGTGTCTGCATGACAAAATTTTGCACCGGCCAAAACGTATCTTCCGGAAAACTTTTCGTTCCCAACCCATCCTGGTTAGTTACCATCAACAATTCATAATCGAATTCCCGGGCAATCCGGCCCATAAATTCAAATACCCCGGGATAAAAAACCAGTTTGGCAAAAGAGTCGATCTGATAGCTGGGCGGCGCCTCCTTGATCAGCGTCCCATCCCTGTCGATAAATAAGATTCGCTTCATGGACCAAAGATAAGGTGCGCGCCCATTAATTCGCCGGTTTATTGGCAGCCCGCACCACCTTGACCTGCGCAGCCGTGACGGCCGTCGCCTTGTTCCCAAAACTATTGCGAACATACGTCAACACATCGGCGATCTCCTGGTCCGTAAGATCCGGATGCGGCGCCATGACCCCATTAAAAGAGTCGCCGTCGATATCGACGCCCTTCAACCCGTTGAGCACGATCTTGATCAGGGCGGTCTTATCTCCCAGCACCTGCTTGGTCTTGATCAACGGCGGATTCATATTGGGCACCCCGCTGGCATCCGCCTGATGACAGGCGAGACATTGTTGCAGGTAAACCTGCTTACCCCGGGTGATAGAAGCCGCCAGGGAGCCTCCCTGGACAGGAGCCGCAGGCTTGCTCGTCTGACTCATAAAAGCAAAAGCCAGCACAGAAAAGATCAGAATATGTTTCATCTAAAGAGCTATTTGTGATAAGAAATCTTCCACACACCGCCGGTCTTGTTATCGTCGGTGACATAAATAGAACCATCGGGGCCTTGGGCCAGCCCGCAGGGACGATGCTCGGCCTTGCTGGGCGACATCTTATCCGGTCCGCCGGCAAAATTATCGGCGAAGACCTCCCATTTTCCCGTAGGCTTGCCATTCTCGAACGGCACAAAGACGACATAAAATCCCTGCTGCGGCTCCGGTGCCCGGTTCCAAGATCCATGGAAAGCAACGAAAGCCCCATTCTTATACTTCGCCGGGAATTGGTCCCCCGTATAGAAAAGCAAACCATCGGGCGCCAGATGACCCGGGAAGGCGATCACGGGGTCCTGGTATTTTTCAGGTGCCTCCTTTTTGCCATCCCCGCCATACTCCGGTCCCAGGACCTGCTTGTGCTGGAATTGATCGTAAAAGATATATGGCCAGCCGCAATTGGAGCCTTGATGCAGCTCATACATACACTCGGCCGGTAACTCAGCGCTTTGTTTATCGTTCCAATATTGCGGGTACAGCGAGCTCAGCTGATCACGGCCATGCATCATCACAAAAAGACTGTTGGTCTGCTGGTTCCAGTCGAACCCTACCACATTCCGCAAACCCGTGGCATAACGGTGGTCATGATCATTTCCGTAAGTCTGGTTAGGCACATCGGCCTTGAACTGCCAGATCCCGCCGGCGGAATCCAGGATGGGACAAGGCATCTGCCCGGGCGAACCGTTGGTACGGTCCACGAGCTGGCAGGCATTGGAATAAGCCCCGATATTCACATAGAGATTGCCGCTATAGTCGAGGGTGATCGCCTTGGGTTGATGCTCGCCCCGCGCCAGCAATCCCGTTACGATCTTCTCCGGCTGGTCCGGATTGACCACCTTCGCGTCGCCATCTAATTTATAACGGAAGACCTCCTCATCGGAAGAGGCATACAGATAGCCATCCCGGATCGCCATCCCCGTGCCGGGATAATCGCCGAAACCCGTTATCTTGTCGGCCTTCCCGTCTCCATTGGTATCCTGCAGCCGGTAAATACCCTTCCCATCTTTCAATCTCGCCAGCTTGATGAAAATGGCTCCATTGGGCGCCACAGCGATATGCCGCACTGAACCAAAATTCGCCACAACCGGCACAGCACTAAAGCCGGCCGGTAATTTAAGTCCGGTTTCATCAGGTGCAGGTTTCGATGAAGTCTTCGGCGTCGTCGGAGTCTGCTTTCCACCGCCGTTCCCGTCGCCTCCACCCGCACAGGCAACGAGCCCGGCCAGAGAAAGACCGGCTATCCCTAACAAGGACCGGTGTAACAAACCCTTTAATCGATTGACTAATTTTTGCATAGTACATGATTTTAAGCAGGTGTAAATTTAGTCCAAAATCCGCCCCACCCATCACTAATTTTTAGCTTAGACTTTCTAGGGCCGTTGCGCCGATGGCCCTAATTGGCTCATCGCAATCAGCAATTCCCGGTTCTCCTCTCCCGTTCCTACCGTGATGCGCAGACACCCCGCGCACAACTCCACCTTGCTCCGGTCCCGGACCACGATACCGGCATGTAATAAATGTTCATATATGCCACGCGCATCATCCGTTTTTACCAGCAGGAAATTGGCATCGCTGGGATAGACCTTCCGGACCATCGGCAGGGCGGCCAGGTCCACGGCCAGCCGCTCCCGCAAATCCACCAGGGTCCGGATCATTTCATTGACCTGCTCCACTTCCTCCAGGGCTTTCAATACCAGCTCCTGCGTGGACGCGCTGATATTATAAGGCGGCTTCACCTTGTTCAATACCTCGACGATGGCCTGACTTGCAAAAGCCATACCGACACGAAGACCCGCCAGCCCCCAGGCCTTGCTCATGGTCTGCAACACCACCAGGTTAGGATAATCGCTCAGCTCCTGGATAAAACTCCGATGCCGGGAAAAATTGATATAGGCCTCGTCGATCACCACCAGCCCGGAAAAATTATTCAGGATGATCTCGATGTCCTGGCGATTCATGGAGTTCGCCGTCGGATTGTTCGGGCTGCAGATCCAGATTAATTTGGTATGCTCGTCGACCAGGTTCTCCAGGTGCACCAGGTCGAGCTGAAAATCGTCGAGCAATACCGCCCTGCGAACTTCGATATCGTTGACGGCCGCACTCACCTCATACATACCATAGGTCGGCGGGTTGATGATCACATTGTCCTTCCCCGGCACACAAAAAGCCCGGAACAAAAGATCGATGCATTCGTCGCTCCCATTGCCGAGCAGGATGTGCCCGGGCGCGATCCCCTTGATCTTACCGATCGCCTCCTTGACCTTCCATTGATGCGGATCGGGATAGCGGTTATACCACTTCGTTAACGGTGACCCCAGCGAGTTCTCATTGGCGTCGATAAAGACCTTTGCTTCTCCTTTGAATTCGTCCCGCGCGGAAGAATAAGGGACAAGGGCGCGAATATTGTCGCGTAAAAGCTTATCCAGATTAAACATATTCATCGTTTATGGCACCGCGGCGGCCGCGGCGAAGTCATCCTAATTTTTCTATTCTTACACTCACGGCCCGGGCATGCGCTTCCAGCCCCTCGGCCTCGGCCATCCGCCGGACCGTATCCCCGATCCCATTCAGCCCCTCCCAGGTCAACTGCTGGAACGTGATCTTTTTGACAAAACTATCCAGGCTTACCCCACTATAAGCGCGGGCATGCCCGTTGGTAGGCAGGACATGATTGGTACCGCTGGCATAATCCCCCACACTCTCCGGCGAATAATGCCCCAGAAAGACACTACCCGCATTGATCACCTTCTCCGCCACCAGCTCCGCATCCGCACAGGCCAGGATCAGATGCTCGGGGGCATATTCGTTCAACAGCTCCATAGCCTGCACAGCATCCCTTACCAAAAAGGCCCGGCTGTTCTGCAACGCCTTATGCGCAATATCCGCCCTCGGGAGGACACTCATCTGTAATTCCAGCACCGCCAGTACCGTCTCTACCATCATCGGATCCGTACTTACGAGGATCACCTGGCTGTCTGCCCCATGTTCCGCCTGCGACAACAAATCCGCCGCCACGAAACCGGGATAAGCCGTATTATCGGCATATACCGCCACTTCACTGGGGCCCGCCGGCATGTCGATGGCGATACCATCCCGCTGCACCAGCTGCTTGGCACAGGTCACATACTGGTTGCCCGGCCCAAAGATCTTATATACCGCGGGGATCGACTCCGTTCCATACGCCATCGCCGCGATCGCCTGCACGCCCCCCACCCGGAAGATCCGCGTCACCCCGATGTGCTCCGCGGCAAAAAGTATCGCCGGATGCAATTGCCCTTCCCGGTCCGGCGGCGAACAAAGCACGATCTCCCGGCAGCCGGCGATCTTCGCCGGTATCGCCAGCATCAGCAAGGTCGAAAACAAAGGCGCCGTGCCGCCGGGAATATACAACCCCACCTTCTCGATGCCCACGCTCTTTCGCCAGCACCGTACCCCTGGCATCGTCTCCACCGAAGTTTCATGCCGCAATTGCAATTGATGAAACGTGGTGATGTGTTCCGCCGCCTTCCGGATCGCCTCTTTAAGCGCTTCATCCAGACCGGCAGCCCCCCGGGCGATCTCCGCCGCCGTCAGCTCCAGCACCTCCGGTGCCGATCTGTCGAACAAAAGCGAGAACTTCCGCGCCGCGGCATCCCCATCCCGTTTGACCTCGGCCAGGATCGTCGAAACCGTCTCCTCCAAACTCCGGGTATCCAGTACCGGCCGGCGCAGCCACCCCCCGGCAGGCGGCGCAGTCGTCATTCGTATATCGATAATTTCCATAACGTTTATTTATGTCGGCCCCGGGCCGGTTAGATGACCATTTTTTCTATCGGCACCACCAGTATCCCCTGGGCACCGGCATCTTTCAATTTCTCGATGATCTCCCAGAAATCATTTTCGCTGATCACACTGTGAACACTGCTCCACCCGGCCTCCGCGAGCGGCAGCACCGTGGGAGACTTCATCCCCGGAAGCAACTTGATGATCACCGGCAACTGATCGTTGGGCGCATTCAGCAACACATATTTGTTGTTGCGCGCTTTTTTCACCGCGCGGATACGGAACAGAAACTTTTCCAACAATTGCTGCTGCTCCACCCCCAGCTGCTCATTCCGCACCAACACCGCCTGCGATCTCAATACCGTCTCCACTTCCTTCAGACCATTCATAAACAACGTGCTCCCACTGCTCACCAGGTCCACGATGGCATCCGCCAACCCGATCCCCGGCGCGATCTCCACGGAACCGCTGATCTCCTGGATCTCCGCCTGCACCCCATGTTTGTCCAGATATTGCTGCACCAAAATGGGATAACTCGTGGCGATCCGCTTTCCCCGGAGATAGTCTACCCCTTCGTAGGACTCGTTCCGCCCTACCGCCACCGAAAGCCGGCACTTGCCAAAACCCAGCTGCTCCACGATCACCGCTTTCTTGTTCTTCTCATACAACACATTCTCGCCGACAATGCCGATATCGGCTACCGCATCCTCTACATACTGCGGGATATCATCGTCCCGCAGGAAATAGATCTCCATCGGGAAATTGTCACACTCGGCCTTGAGCTTGTTGACGCCGTTCTTGAGATCGATGCCGCAGTCCTTTAATAACCTGACACTGTCATCGTACAACCGACCCGATTTCTGGATAGCGATCTTTAATTTGTTCATAGTAGTTGAAATAAAAAAGGCTTACCTTTTTGGTAAGCCCCCTAATAGTTTTATACGAAAGACAAAACATCATCGGCCTACCCCTCGGGCAAGAAAAAATGATGATGATGATGTCCATTATTCAATTTCATAATTCGCGCCTTCGACCGGACCTCCGGTCTTAGGGCCCCAAAATTAACGGCGAAAACCGAATGTCCAAAATTTTATTTTATCGCCCGCCGGTTATCGCCCGCCGGCATTCCCCTCCTGCACCCCGGTCGACTGCTCCTGCAACCGCCTCGCATCCTGCCGCGCATGCCGGTATTCGACATAAAACCAGATCGCCAGCGCCAGAAAGATCTTCGACAAAATGAACACCACGATAAAAAGCGTCTTCCAGACCTTATGCACGCGGATATGATTGGAGGAGTATTCGACATTCAGAAAGCCGGCCCCTCCCTCCTGCACACGTGAACCACGGCGATGCCCCTGCTCACGCCGCGCCACCGGCGTTTCCCGGATCCGCGCCTCGATCCGCTCCCGCGTCCCGGCCGGTGGAGGGATCTCATGCTCGATTGCAAATAATTCCAGCTGATATTCGAAGTCGGACAGAGCCGTTTTCAATTCGGGATAGTGTGGCATCAACTGCTCGAATTCCTCCCGCTCGAAAACGGTGGCCAATCCCAGGGCATAGCTTTCGACAATCCCGCTTTGTATATACAGCTCTATATTCACCCAAGGTTTTTTCGTATGAGCAGCAGGCACTCCTGCAACAGCCTGCTTACATAGGCCGGATCTTTCCCGCTTCGGCCGGCGACATAGTCCCTATCCCGCCCATGGATAAACAACTCCCGGAAGACCCACCGGTGCTCGGGCGAAGCATCTTTAAGCAACGAAAAATAATAGGTTTTATGGGCCCCATCCCTCCAACCCTGCTCGGCCGGCTGACCATCCCCTTTCTTCCGAAGATACGCGAGTACTATCTTTCTGGCTTCCACCTGCAACCAGCAGTAAATGCTCGAAGTAGGATCGATTCCCCGCTCCAGTTCCGGCGCCAGCCACGCGAAGACATCCACCAGCAATTCCCCCGCTTCCACCTGGTCTGGGATGAACTGCAAGATATAGCTAAATAACATTCCGCTGTACTGATTGTACAAGCCTTCCAATGTAGGCTGCCGTCCGGCCGGCATGCCGTCTTTCAGGATAGTGGTAGTAATGGTCTGCTCCAATTTAGACAGGTTTAGGTTATTAACTGTACTAATATAGAGTTTTTATATAATATTATAGTAAAATCATTAAATAATTTAGAAGCAAGACCCCGGCCAACCCTACCAGGGAGACAATGGTTTCCATGATACTCCAGGACCGGATGGTATCCTTGATCGACAAATTGAAGTATTCTTTGAACAGCCAAAACCCGCTGTCGTTGACATGGGAGAACATCAGACTCCCGGCCCCCACCGATAACACCATCAGATTCGGATCGACATGCATGCGGTTCATCAACGGCAGGATGATCCCCGCCGCCGTCAAACCCGCCACCGTGGCCGACCCCAGACAAACCCGGATAATGGCGGCCATCAGCCAGCCCAATACCAGCGGATGGATCGGCCAGCCCTGCAGCACGGCCCCGATCTCCTTGCTGACCCCGCTTTCCGTTAATATCTCTTTCAACGCTCCCGCTCCGGCGACGATCAGCAGGATGACCGCGATGTCCTTCACCGCCTCCTCATAAATATGCATGACCCTGGGGATCGCCATTCCGCAACGGATACCCAGTGTATACGTCGCCACCCCGATCGCCAGGATCAGGATAATCGAGGGATCACCCAGGAAAGCCATCACCGATCTCCCCTCGGGCGACAAATGCACAAACATCGGCAGTAACGTGGTCAGCATCAACAACAGCACCGGCAAAAGCGCAGTGAGCAGACTCGTTCCCATACCGGGTAATTGCTCCACCGGTCTGTCCTTTGCCACCAAACCCTCCAGCGGGGAAGAAACGATGTGCTTTAACGTCCGCGAATAAACGGGGCCCGCCAAAATGATCGCCGGTATCGCGATCGTCATTCCATATAAAAGGGTCTTGCCCATATTGGCATGAAACTGCCCCACCAACGCGGCCGGGGAAGGATGCGGCGGCAGGAATCCATGGGTCACCGACAACGAAGCCAACATAGGCAAACCAATGTATACTGCCGGCAATTTATACTTGTACACCACGGAAAAGATCAGCGGGATCATCAATACAAAGCCTACGTTGTAAAAGAGGGGGATGCCGATGATAAAACCCGTCACCATCAACGCCCATTGGATCTTCTTTTCACCAAATGCCGCCATCATGGTCATCGCGATCCGCTGGGCCGCGCCGCTCTCGGCAACGATCTTACCCAGCATGGCGCCCAGCACGATAACGATCGCCAGTTGCCCAAGCGTGTCCCCGATACCTTTGTACATCGTTCCGGCGATCCGGTCGAACGGGATTCCCAATAACAACCCGGTTACGATCGAGACGACTAAAAAAGCCAGAAAAGCATTGACCTTCCCCCAGGAGATCAGCACCACGAGGAACAGGATACCAAAAAGAACAAGCAGTAGATGCATAGTGTTTATTTTGTCGGCCGGCCGCCATCGAAAGCAGCCCGGCGCCTAGTGCGAATCCCGACTGACCTCAGATCCCGAACCGCCCCGCAAAAAATCCAGGTCGGCTCCCAGATGCGCCTGTTGCACGTGTCCCCGATAAAGATGAATGTAACCCCTATCAGTACCCGATACCACCGGCGGCGCCCAGCCCTGCCGCCGTCTCGAGAGCTCCTCATCGGATACCTCCAGGTGCAGCCGCCGCTCCGCTACATCGAGCTCGATCCAATCGCCGGTCCGCACCAACGCCAACGCCCCACCGACCGCGGACTCCGGCGAGACATGCAGGACCACCGTACCATACGCCGTCCCGCTCATCCGGCCGTCCGAGATCCGCACCATATCCGTTACCCCCTGCTCCAGCAATTTTTTAGGCAGCGTCATATTTCCCACTTCCGGCATCCCCGGGTAACCCACGGGTCCCACATTTTTCAACACCATCACGGAATCGGCATCGATCTCCAACGCGGGGTCATCCACCCGGCGGTGATAGTCTTCGATGTCCTCGAAAACCACGGCCCGTCCACGATGCTGCATCAACGCAGGCGTCGCGGCGGAAGGCTTGATGACGGCGCCGTCAAGCGCCAGATTGCCCTTCACCACCGCTATGCCGGCATGCTCGATCAAGGGCTCGTCATATGCTGCGATCACGGCGCGGTTGTAACAGGTCTCCCGCCCCACAATATTTTGCCTGTGCGTCTTGCCATTGACCGTGACGGCATCCAGGTCGAGCAGCGACCGCAGCTCGTTCAGGATCACCGGCAACCCGCCCGCATAAAAAAAATCTTCCATGAGAAATTTGCCCGAAGGCATCAGGTTCAGCAACAGCGGCACCCCGCTGCCCAGCCGGTCGAAATCCGCAAGGTCCAGCGGAACCCCGATCCGCCCCGCTATAGCCGTCAGATGAATGATAAAATTCGTACTGCCGCCAATGGCAGCGTTGACTTTAATGGCATTCTCAAAAGCTCTCCGTGTCAAAATAGAAGACAACCGCAGGTCTTCCTTCACCATCTCTACGATCCGTCGCCCCGACAACTGCGCCAGCACTTTCTTCCGCGAATCCACCGCCGGTATCGCCGCGGCGCCCGGCAAGGTCAGCCCCAGCGACTCTACCATACAAGCCATGGTGGAGGCCGTGCCCATCGTCATACAATGCCCCGCGCTCCGGGACATACAGCTCTCCGCCTGCAGGTACTCCGTATCGGACAACATCCCCGTCTTCCGCTCCTCCTCGAATTTCCACACATGCGTCCCCGACCCGATATCGTGACCCTGGAACTTGCCATTCAACATCGGCCCACCCGGTACCACCAGCGTGGGCACATCCACACTGCATGCACCCATCAAAGAAGATGGCGTGGTCTTGTCACAACCCGTCAACAACACGACACCATCAATAGGATTACCCCTGATGGATTCTTCCGCATCCATGCTCGCTAAATTGCGGAACAACATGGCCGTAGGTTTTAGCAAGGTCTCACCCAACGACATAATAGGGAACTCCAGCGGAAAACCACCCGCCTCATAGACGCCTCGTTTCACCCATTCGGCAATATCCCGTAAATGTGCATTGCAGGGAGTTAATTCGGACCAGGTATTGCAGATCCCGATCACCGGCCGGCCGTCGAAAAGATCCTCGGGAAATCCCTGGTTCTTCATCCAGCTACGGTAAATGAATCCCATCTTATCGGTTTTCCCAAACCAATTCCGGCTTCTGAACGTGTTCATACGTTCGAAGATATCAATTTATCATTGATCTTCCGTCTTCATGTATTGCTTATAGCTGTCGTTGATATAGACGAGGATGTCTACATTGGCCGCCTTCCGGCAATAATCATAGGAAGGCCGGTAACGCCGCATGAATTCCTTGAGCGAATCCCCCTTGAGATGAGTGATCTTGGTGACGTAACTCTCATTGTACCGGAAATCGACATAATAATCCTCTTCCTCCTTCTCCAGCCGTTTCGAAAGCCGGATACGCTGCTTGGCGGCGCTCGAAGTGTTCCGGAAGATATTCATCGTCACACCTACCCCATCGGCCCCCTGGCGGTCCCGCGCAACGTGGGGTGTGTTCTCGTGATCGTAGACCCAGGCATACTCCTTCCTCCGGTCCATGGAATCCAATTGGTAATTGTTGAACTCCCCTACCCGCACGGCCTGCAATTCCTGCGGCCGGATATCCAGATAGACCGGATAAGCCGCCGTCAACAGCGAGGCCGTGACGGTAATGGTATCGGCCCTGTACCCCACCGAGGAAAAGGAGATATGGTCCCCCGGCGCCGCCTGGATATGATAGGAGCCGTCTTCTTCGGAAAGATCGTAACGGTTACCGGTAATGTTGTGGATGCTTACGGAGAGCAACGTCTCCGTGCTGTTCTTTTTATAGATCTTCCCCGTGAGGAATTGCTGGCTCCATCCGCGGAGCGAGAACAGCAGGCATAGTGATAGTGAAAAAATAACGTATCGCATACTTCAGTCAGGAGTCCGCCAAGATAGACCTATTCCCCGATAATTATTTTCTTAGCCGCTCCAAGTTTTTGTTAAAACCTTCCCAGTATCTACATTTAGGGGTCTAAATTGGTTTACACACATGAAAAATCTATTCATTCTCACCGCCTTAATAGCTGCATTCCCCCTGATCCTCCTCGCCAGCCCCCGCCAGGAATTCTACTCTATCCGCATCTATCAGCTAAAAAACTCCGAACAGGAGACCCGCCTGGATACCTACCTGCAAACTGCCCTGCTCCCCGCCCTCCATCGCATCGGGATCGCGGAGATCGGTGTGTTCAAGGCCGTCGGCAATGACACCTCCGCGGTCAAAAAAGTCTATGTCCTTATCCCCTTCAAATCCCTCGAACAATATACCAGCCTCACTGCCACCCTCGACAAGGATGCGCAATACAACGCCGCCGGAAAAGACTATATCGAGGCGACCTATGACAACCCACCCTATCTTCGCCAGGAATCGATCCTTTTGCAGGCCTTCCCCGATATGCCCCGCCATGCCGTCCCCGGCGCCCTCCAGGGCCCTAAGACGGACCGCATCTACGAACTCCGCTCCTACGAAGGCCCCACGGAAAAATATTTTGCGAATAAAGTCCAAATGTTCAACGCCGGCGGCGAGATCCCGCTTTTTGCCCGCCTGGGCTTCAACGCCGTCTTCTACGCGAGCGTCTTGTCTGGAAGTCATATGCCCAATCTCATGTATATGACCTCCTTCGATAATATGGCGGCGCGCGAGCAACACTGGAAGGATTTCTCCAACGACCCCTTCTGGAAACAGCTGGTGGCCGAACCACAATACCAGCACAATGTTTCTCATGTCGACATAGTCTTTTTACACCCGGCCGGCTATTCCGAGCTCTAAACTCATCCGTCCTTTTTTTACACCCTTTTCGTCCTTTATTAGGGGTTACTACTTACTTTTTCTTACAATTAAGTCACAGGATGCTGGGATAAGCGTAGCCATATTTCTATTTTTTATTTTTTTAGCTGATCTTCGTCTGGATCGCTCGATGCTCTTATTCTCACATGCTGTTACTGACCCTCTCACTTGTCTTGGTTAAGACCCGCTTTTAGTGGCTATACAAACCACCGATTGCCATGTTTACTTTAACGTCCAATCCCCCGTACGGGGAATTTGCTGTCCGACCCGTCTGTAAACAAACAGATCGTTCGCTGATCCGGGAGATCTTTCGCAAGGAATTCTACGGCTCCGCTTTGCTGTCCTATCCCGACGAAGGGCTGTGGGAGATTTATGACAGCATGGAAACGAACGACGAAGACGTATACGGCGCCTATTTGGTGTCCTATCTTGACCGCCCCCTCTTCCTCCTCGAGATCCATCCGCCCATCCAGATGGACCTCCATTCCTACTACCTTACGGAACCGGGGACCATCGGCATCTATTGTTTTTACGCCTCCGGTAGCGACCCCATGAACCTGCCGGGCTTCCGTGCGTGCATCGGCAGCCTGCTCGATCACCCCGGCGTCGATCAAATCCTTACCACCTCCAACCATATGCCGCACGAAGACCCGAGGGTCGGCATCCTCGAACGCTCCGGCTTTACCCGACTCCCCAAAAACCGCGACCGGTCGACCGTCTATCGCTGCACCCAGCTGAGCTTTCCCCTCCTTAGCGACACCTCCGGCCGCCTCAGCAGCCTCCTCGCACATTGAGATAGGCACAGGCATACTAAGAAATATGCACATGCATACTAAGCAACGGCAGGCCGCCGTTATCCGATTATAATCCTATCTAAAAATGAAACACGCAGACAGGCCGTTCATCGGCATCCTCATCCTCACCATCGCGATCCTCTACAGCGTGATCGCCATGCTGAGTTAAAAGCATAAATCGCTACCTTACCGATGATATGAACCCACCAGAGATCCGCCCCATCCAGCCGGCAGACAACCCCGCCATAGCTGCCATCATCCGAAACACCTTGACTGAATTTGGTGTGGACAGACCCGGCACGGCCTTTTACGACGCCGCCACCGACGATATGTACGGAAGCTTCCAGCTGCCAGGCAGCCGCTATCACGTCGGCCTGCTCGATGGTCAAATAGCAGGCGGCGGCGGTATCTTTCCCTCCACGGGACTGCCGGAGGGCGTATGCGAACTGGTAAAAATGTACCTGGCTCCCATCGCCCGGGGCCACGGGCTGGGAAAAAAACTCATCGAAGCCTGTCTCGATTTCGCGCGGCAGGCCGGCTACCGTCAGGTATACATCGAAACGATGCCAGAATTGGGGAAAGCCGTATCCATCTACGAGAGATTTGGCTTTCACCACCTGGACAGCGCCATGGGTAACACAGGGCATTACGGCTGCTCCCTCTGGCTGTTAAAAAATCTTTAGCGCAGGCAAATACGGCTGACGCATCATAACAGGAATGGATCAAAAACGGGCGACGACCAACAAAAATTCCATCGGCAGCCATAGTTGGCTCTTTACAATTTTACAGGGAGTAAGGGAATGGTGGGCAAGGGATAGTTTCTAGGACGCCGGTTTAACTTCGTAGATTGGACTGAAAAGATACAATTTTCCCGTGGCCAATTCCACACATTGGTACCTTTTTCTTAATTTTTTTCCTTTCCGGAAGACCCGCTGATCCTCCAGGCTGAAACATCCCCCCTCCGGGATCTGTTCTACCAGTAACAACTCCCCCGTATCCTCATCATACCGTTTTAGCACCCGCATCAGGTCCTCATCGGCGCAACTGCTGGCCGGCAGGTTATGCAGGCTCTTCTTCAGGGCAGCAAGGATATCTTTGGGAAAAACAGCCAGCTGGATATATTCCTCCAGCATCTTCCGGTAGATCCCCTTCCACTCCTTGCCATGGCTCTGGACCCGGTTCCCATATTCCATGAACGTCACCAGATGGGCTAATTCGTGGATCAACGTGATGAGAAACGAATAGTGATTCAGATTCCCATTGACACTGATCCGGTGGTTATTGGTATGCGTGGCATGCCGGTAATCCCCCAACACGCTTTTCCGCTCCCGCGTGATCGTCAGATGGACATTATAATGATGGAGATAGTCCAGGCTCAGCTGGGCCGCCTTTTCAGGTATCCAGCGACGCAAATAATCGATAGGCGCTTCTTTCTTAGGCATTTTTAGGCTCTTTCTTACTTTGTCGTAACAGCGTCCTGACCTCCAGGAACGTATACAACATGTAGAGAATAAAACAACCGAAGATCCCATTTCGGTTCACCGCCGCCTTGGCCACCGCGGCATAGATCAGGACCGCTACCAGACAGACAAAGAATTTCACCAGCAGGCTGCCATACATCACCCGCACGAAAGCATGCATATTCTGGTTATGCAACCCTTTGATATAGAGAAAAAAGGACACGGCGGTCACTAAAAAGAGCAGCCCATTCCCCGTCAATAGCACCCGGTAATCGATCCCCCACGCCGTCAGCGCAGAGGCCGCCAGTGAAAAGACCAGACTCAAAATAATAAAAATCAATAAAATAGGTCGAAATGCCCGAGCCATTGCTTTATTTTCCATTTTTTTTACCCGAGCCCTGCCGGATCAAACTGACAAGCAGGACCACGATTACCAGCAAAGGTAACGCCCAGGAAAGGATTGGAAAAGAAAGCTTCAGCCATTTATCCCCCTTGATGCCCAGGAATACAGACACTCCCACGGAGGCTACCACCTCGGAGGATAGCCCCGCATATCGCAATAGTTCCCGCCGGCGGTCATCGGGATCACCACCGGAAGAACCCCCACCCACTGGCGGAGACGAAGGATCTTTTGGCATAATATGCACCCGGAACCGCTATGCTCCCGCAATAGCGGTTTCAAATTTCACTTCCTTTTCCTTCTTACTCTCGGAAGTCTTGCCGGAACTGGCCGTTGACGTGGCGGCCGGCGTGCTCATATGACACTCCCCATTGAAATTCGCCGTCGGCTCGATCTGCAGCTTGGCAGCCTCGATATTGCCGTTGACAGCGCTGCCGCCCTTTAATTGAAGCAGGTCCTTGACCTTGATGGTACCGGAGACCTTACCCATGATATCGGCCTGTTGACCATGGACATCGCCCTGGACATTACCGTTGGCGCCGATAACGACCTTGGCGGAACAATGGATATTGCCGACCAACGTGCCATCGATACGCAGATCACCATTGCTGGTAATATCGCCTTTCATGGTGGTGCCGGCGCCGATCAGGCTGGCGCTCGTGCTTGCAGGAGCAGCCCCGATCTCAAAGGAGTCAGATTTTGTTTTTCCGTTAAACATAATAAATATGGATTTTAGTCATTTATTTTCTCGGGTTTAGGGATCTTTAAAGTAGTCGTGTCCAGCTTTACCGTCGTATTCCCCTGCAACACATTACGAATACTTTCCAGGTACTGATCCTTATAACGTACCTCCTGCTCTAACGAATCAGTCCTTATTTTTAGTTCACGCAGATCTCTGGTATTGTTCACATCGCCATACCCGGGGATATACAGCTTCAAGGGGGTAAAAACGATCAACGCTACCGTCAACCCCGTCAACAATACAAAAATCGTGCAGAGAACAGTGTAAACACTCAACCGGGACAACTTGAAGGTGACCACCTCTTCGTAAGTATCGTCGTTCATCACGACAAGCCGATAGCGATTCTGAAGGCGTTTTAGCGTGGAATTGGCGTTGAATTTAGCCATATTGGATTAATTGGGGGACGATAGATACTGCTTCGGCAGGTTTTCGACTACAAGATAAAATAATTTTCCTGAATTAGAGTTTATTGTCCTGCTGGACGCGGACGGATGGTCCGCCTTATATTTGCAACGTGGCGTATAGTAAGATATTGCTATTGGCGGTGTTTTCTTGTCTTTACCTGGCCGTTTCGGCCCAGGTAGGCGTGGACTATGACCTCACCAAACCCAAACGATTCGAAAACCGCACCCTCGCCTCCGAAACCTCCAACGACGGCAGTAAATTCAAAAAGAGCCGGCGCTTCATCCAGAATACCATCACCCACTACAACTACTGGTTCAACGCCAACGAAAAGCTCAAGATGATCATCGCCCGCGCTAAATTGGGCTACCGGGAAGATTATTCCAAACTGCTCAGCTTTTATAACTACAGCCTCGACAACACCGCCGCTCAAAAACGGGATCTCGACTCTGTAATCTACAAGTGTACGATGGGCATCCTTATCCACGACACCCGCAGCGACTGGACCGACAACCTTTACCTCCTCATCGGCGAGACCTACTATTTCAAAAAAGACTTCGACTCGGCCTATATCAGCCTCCAGTTCCTCAACTGGGCCTTCGCCCCCCGCGATAAGGACGCTTATTACCTGCCCATCGGCAGCAACGAAAACGAGGTCCAGGGCAATAACGCCAGCGTCGTGTCTACCAGGGAAGACCCCAATATCCTCCAAAAAGCCTTCTCTGTTCCCCCCAGCCGCAACGACGCCCTCATTTGGAAGGTCCGCAACTACATCGCCCAGGATAAATTCGCCGAAGCCTCCGCCCTTATCCAGATCCTCCTCCATGACCCGCAGTTCCCGCCCCGGCTGACCCCCAGCCTCAACGAAGTGCGCGCACTCTGGTACTACCGGCAGGATATCAACGACAGCGCCGCCATCTTCCTGGAAAAAGCGCTTCCCGCCGCCCTGAACCACGAAGAACAGGCCCGCTGGGAATACCTTATCGGCCAACTCTACGAAAAGGATAGCAACAGCTACCTGGCGAAGACCTTTTACGAACGCTGCGTCAACCATACCTATAACCCCGTGCTGGATGTCTATGCCCGCCTCAACGCCATCCGCCAGAACAAGGACGCCAGCGAAGACTATATCGCCAAAAATATCGCGGCCCTGGTCAAAATGGCCCACCGCGACCGGTACGCCGCCTACCGCGATATCATCTATTATACTGCCGCTCAAATGGAGCTGGAACGCCACGACAAGGCAGGCGCCATCGCCTTCCTGCGTCTCTGTATCAAATACACCGTCGGCTCCACCAACCAGCAACGCGACAAAGCCTTCTTACAACTGGCCAACCTGTCCTTCGAAGCCAAAGACTACCGCGCCGCCAAAAACTTTTACGACAGCCTCACCCTCAGCGGACCCGAGGCGGCCACCCTGGGCGATATCAGCTGGCTCCCCGACCGTAAAGCCGCCCTGGCCACCATCGTCCGCAACCTGGATGTCATCATCCGCCAGGATAGCCTGCAACGCATCGCCGCCCTCCCCCCGCCACAACGCGACGCCTATATCAAAAAACTGGTCCGCTACCTGCGACGCCAGCAAGGTCTCCGCGATGAAGCGGATAGCGGGTCCAATAATACCCCGATCAGCAACAATAACTCGGTGCCGGACCTATTCAGCTCGAGCGGCGGGACGAGCTGGTACTTCGACAACTCCACCCTCGTTGCCAAAGGCTACTCGGATTTCCGGACGAAATGGGGCACCCGGCCCAATGTCGACAACTGGCAGGTCTCCTCGATCATGAAGACCAATATGCCTACCCGGGCCGGCGGAAGACCCGATCTCACGGACAGCGCCGCCAAAGCCGCGGCCGCCGGAAACGTCATCGACTTCAAGACCCTGCTGAGCCATCTCCCCCTGACCCCGGACAAGATGAAGAAGTCCATGGACTCCATCGAAAGCGCCCTGTTCAACCTCGGCCGGACCTACCAGGACGGTATACCCGATTACCCCTACGCCATCAACGCCTACGATACCCTGCTGGAGAAATTCCCCGCGACCAGCCACCGGGAAGAATCCCTGTTCCACGAATATTACTGCTATAAACAGCTCGGCGACGAAGCGGGCGCCCAACGCGTCCTCCGCCTGCTTAACGAAAAATACCCCAATGGCGCCTATACGGGCCGCCTGAACCATCCCGACACCGTAGGCGCGGCCGAGGAGAACCTTCGTGTCAATGCCACCCATCAGTATGAGAACGTCTACATGGCCTTTATCGAGGGCCGCTTCGACCAGGCCATCGCCATGAAAAAAACGGCCGACAGCCTCTACGGCGACAAGTACTGGACCCCACAGCTGCTCTATATCGAAGCCGTCTATTATATCCACAACCGCCTCGACCAGCAGGCCAAGTCCACCCTCGGCAGCATCGAGATGAAATGGCCCAAGACACCCATGGCGGCCAAGGCAGCCACCCTCATCGACGTGCTCAACCGCCGCCGGCAGATCGAAGATTACCTGACCAAACTGCAGGTCACCCGCGCCAAAGACGAAGACGAACCGGTCGATACTTCTACCTCCGTCCGCCCGGCCGATACCCGGGCCCGGCTGGTACGCAATGACTCCAACATGCTCAAAGAGGACAGCACCTCCGATTGGGCTCGCGCCAAACAACGCGAACAGGCCCTGGCCAACGTCAAGGCCAAACCAACCGTCGCAGGAGCCATCCCCGGCAGGCTAAACGCCGACTCGGCGAAAAACGGGATCACCATGGACGCCGGCAAACTGGCGAACCTGAAACAGCTGCAGGACTCGCTGGCGGTAGCCCTGCAACAGGCCCAGGCCGATTCCGCCAAATCGGCCCGGATCAAACTACAGGCGGATTCCGTGGCCGCGGCCCAGGCCCGGTTAAGAGCGGATACGGCACAATTGGCCGCAAAATTGCGTACCCTTAACTCGGTATTCTCCCTGACCCCGGATAAGCCGCATTCAGTGATCATAGTACTCGATAAAGTATACCCGGTATACGTCTCCGAAGCCGCCAACGCGTTCGGCAGATACAACACCGAGACCTACTACAGTCTGGGCCTCAAGACACAAAATGCATCCCTTAGCGATTCACTGAAACTGGTCGTTATCGGCGATTTTCCGGATGCGGGCGGAGCACTGGACTACTTCAAGAATGTTAAAGCCATGGCGCCAAGGGCCATTATCCCCTGGATGCCCGCAGGCAAATACACCTTCCTGATCATATCCGATACCAACCTCGAACTGCTGCTGAACAACAAGGATATGCCCGCCTACCTGAAGTTCCTGTCGGCCGCCTATCCCGGTAAATTTTAACTTTTTTAACATTCTATTACAGCAAAACAAAATATGACCTCATCAAATAGATTCGTCCGTATTTTCTGGAAGGTCTTTTTCTATGGTCTGGGGGCATTCGTCCTGTTCCTGGTACTGATCAACCTGGGCGTTTTCGGCTCCCTGCCCTCCCTCAAAGAGCTGGAGAACCCCTCCATCACCCTGGCCACCGAAGTCTTCGCGGAAGACGGAACGCCCATGGGAAAATATTATAAAGACAAGGGTAACCGCAGCAATGTGGAATTCAAAGATATCTCGCCCAATGTCGTCAACGCCCTGATCGCCACCGAAGACGAACGATTCTATGAACACTCCGGCATCGACGGCTATTCGGTGATGCGCGCGGTCGTCAAAATGGGACGCGACGGCGGAGGTAGCACCATCACCCAGCAGCTGGCGAAAAACCTCCTCGAACAGGGTTCGAAAAACTTCGTCCGCCGGTTTATCGAAAAGCTCAAGGAATGGATCATCGCCATCAAACTGGAACGCAACTTTACAAAACAGGAAATTCTTGCCCTCTACCTCAACGAAGTCCCCTTTGGCGACAATATCTACGGCATCCGTAACGCCTCCCGCACCTTCTTTAACAAAGAACCGGACCGCCTCAACGTCGACGAGGCCGCCGTGCTCATCGGGATGCTCAAAGGCAATACCCTCTACAATCCCCGGCGCAATCCCAAAATGGCCATCGACCGGCGCAATACCGTCATCAACCAGATGGTGAAGAACAAATTCCTCTCGGAAACCGATGGCGCTCGATGGAAAACCCAGCCCATCGATCTCAGCAACTATAAAAAGATCGATGAGAACAACGGCCTCGCACCCTATTTCCGCGACGTGCTCCGCAACGATTTGGCAAGATGGTGCAAAGACCACAAAAACCCCTCCACCGGCCAGCCCTATAACCTCTATACGGATGGCCTCAAGATCTATACGACCATCAATCCCCGCATGCAGCTGTACGCCGATGAGGCGGTCGCCAAACAATTGCCCATCCTGCAACGCGCGCTCAGCTCGCAATACGATATCCGCAAAGGCGGCATCTGGAAAGACCATCTGAATGTCCTGGACGCGGCCATGCGCAACAGCGAACGCTGGCACAATCTCGAAGACGATGGCCTCAGCGACGCCGATATCCGTAAGACCTTCAACCAGCCCGTCGCGATGAAGATCTTTGCCTGGAATACAAAGAGGGAAAAAGATACCGTGATGACGCCGCTCGACTCCATCAAATACAGCCAGGAGATGCTCCAGACCGCCTTCATGGTCATGGACCCGGTAACCGGCGCCGTCAAAGCATGGGTGGGCGGCATCGACTTCAAGACCTTCAAATACGATCACGTCAACATCAATACGAAACGACAGGTAGGCAGCTCGATCAAACCCTTCCTCTACAGCCTCGGCATCGAAGACTATAATTTCACCCCGGAAACGGAATGCGAGACCAGTCAGCAATACTTCCCCGGCTTTGGCTACGTGCCCGCCCGCGCCGATAAACACGAAGGGGGCTCCATGACCATGGCCTCCGGCCTGGCCTGGTCGATAAACGGGGTCGCCGCCTACATTATGAAACAGGTAGGCCCCAAACGCTTTGCGGAATATATCAAGCAGATCGGCATCCCCACACATATCGACCCCTACCCTTCCATGGCCCTCGGCGCCTGCGATCTCTCGCTGTTCGAGATGCTATGGGGGTATACGATCTTCCCCAGCGGGGGCTTTAGCACGAAGCCTTATTATATCTCCCGGATCGAAGACAAGAATGGCAACGTACTGGACCGCTTCGATACCAAGGTCGAACGCAAAGAGGTCATCAGCCAGAACACCGCCTATACCATGGCCCGCATGATGCAGGGGCCTGTAGACTTCGGCACCGCTGCCGGCCTTCGCAACCGGCTCGCCGTATCCGAAATGGGTGGCAAAACCGGCACTACCAACGATAACTCCGACGCCTGGTTCATGGGCTATACCCCGCAACTCATGGCCGGCGCATGGATCGGCTGCGACGACCGCTTCATCCACCTGGAAAGCGGACTCGGCTACGGCGCCCAGGCCGCCCGCCCGATCTGGGAATACTTCTTCGCTAAGGTCCTTAGCGATAAGACCCTCGGCATCGACCGCAACGCAAAATTCATCCAGCCCGAGAACATGCACCGCGAAATTGATCCCGAACAAACCATCGAGCGCATCGCGCCCCCGGGAGCCGAAGGGGCGAACCAGGGAAATGGAAAGGCTAACCAGTACCTCGATACGAGTCCGCCCACCGTCCCCATCGATTCGAAACTAAGTCCCGAAGAACAAAAGATCCTGCAGGAGGCTAACAGGACCAGCAAAGAAGGTTCCGTAAGGATCACCGTCACCGACGCCGACAAGAACCCGCCCCCACCAAAGAAAAAAGGCGGTTTCTTTAAACGCCTCTTCGGAAAACATGAATAACAAACGGCGGGTGCAAACCCGCCGTTCTTCTGTTTATCTCAAATGCGCTCTTATCCTGTTCTGTTCACTACCGGACAGCATATCGTCCGGAACCGGACACCCGTGGCCTAACGCAAAAATACGATTCCGTTATCTATCAATCGCTTACGCACCGGTAACCGGTTTGGCATTGCATTGGTCCTATAGGATATAACAAAACACCAATTTTATGCGACACCTATCTATCGCCGTTATATTCTTCCTCTCCTTTATCGGAACGGCTAAGGCCAACCCGCTCGGCGGAGATGACCTCAATTTTGTCGGTAGCTCGAATTTTAAACACCAATTCCCCAAGGCTACGGAGATCAGCTACAAAGTTAACGGACAATTCACAGAAGTAAACTTCGTGTGGGACAATATGAAATTACAGGCTTTTTATGATGTGGAAGGCAATCTCCTGGCCACTTGCCGCCCCGTGCCGGTGGGTAACCTCCCCGTGGCCGCCCAGCTGACCCTGAAAGACCAATACCCCGGCGGAATCGCCAGGGACGCCATAGAATACAACGATCCCAACGACGGGGTCAGCTACTATATCACCATGATCGGCCCCAAAAATTCTTATCTGCTGCATGTTTCTACAAGCGGCATGATCAGTGTGTTTAAGAAAATGAAAAATTAATCTGTTCCCGTGGGCCGCCGGACAGCCATTTCATCATTGGCCTCCGGCGGCTTTTTTTTGCCCAATACATCGATACGCACACGCGTAAGGCCCCGGCCGGCAAAACCCAATACGGCAGCCGCTGCCCGGCTCAGATCGATGATCCGCTTGTTGCGGGGGTGCATCTTGTCATTGATGCGGACGTAAACAAATTTATGATTGCGGAGATTGGTCACCTTGACCCAGGTATGCATCGGTAGCGTGTTGCTGGCTCCCGTGAGACTATCCTGACGGAAGATCTCGTCGGTATAGGTCTTGCGCCCTTCAAATTTGTTGGCATAATAACTCGCCGTGCCATACTGCACCTTCGGGACTTCCGGCCGATGATGTTTCGGCGGGATCGAATCCACCCCACCCGCGGCAAATGCAGCTGCGGGCAGCAGCAAAACGAATACGACAAGCAGTGTTGTAAGCCTTCTTACCATTTATATCGTTTTTAATAGGATCGGACCACCAGCGACCTGCAGGGCTTACAGGATCGGCTCATTCGCAAAACACCTGTTCCTCAACGTTTTATCCTCCCCATAAATATCTTCGTAGAACACGATCTTCCCTTTCTTCCCCTCGCAGGTATAATACCGGATAAAGATCGGAACCTTGGCGAAACCCCAAACCGTATGCTTCTCCTGCCGCTGTATCCAGGCCTTTAACGTATCGGGATGATAACGCATTGTGTCCTTGCGGATAAGGAACGTGGACAGCTTTCGCCAGTCCTTCACCCGTACACACCCATGACTCAAAGCCCGGAAATTCTTGTCGAACATCCAACGAACATTCGTGTCATGGAGATATACATCGTACTTATTTTTGAAGTTGAACTTCATCACACCCAAGGAGTTATCATCGCCCTGTCGCTGCTTGATCTGATAAGGGAAATTGTTTTTATTAAGCCGCTTCCAGTTGATCTTTGCCGGGTCCCGCACACTGTCGTTATCATCCACCACCATCAGGTTCTCCTTGGCCAGATAAGCGACCCCATCCCGCTTGATCGCCGGTAACATCTCCTTGAAAATAATGCTGCTGGGCACCGTCCATTGCGGATAGGTCACGAAATTCGAGATCTCACTGGTCAATAGCGGGGTCCGGGTCTTGGGCGCACCGACGATGACCTTCGATTCAAGTACCACCGTGTCGGAATCCACCACCTGCAACATAAAAGCCGGCAGATCCACCCAGACATAGGTCTTGGGCAACGTGTCGGGCAAAAGCTTGTACCGGTCCATATTGATAGCGATCAGCTTGAATTTTTCCCAATCGGAGGCATTGTTCATCATAGACACCATGTCCCCATAGACCTTTCCCGTTACCTTGAGCTTATTGTTGGTTTGATAAGCACGGATAGCCCGGGTCAAAGTAGCCGTATCGGGTTGTGTGACGGACGAATCCAGGTAACCGGATTCTTTTAGCCGCTTCGTCAGCGACGCCGCAAAAGCCGCGGAATCCTTTTTTTCATACGGATAGTCCAGCCAGGTCAGGTTCCGGAAATGTGCCGTGGCCAGAAAATCCCGGAGATAGGTCTTGAGCGAATCATAACCCGCATGCCGGGGCTCCAGGCTGTCCAGAACTGCCGTTACGCTCCGGGTCTGCCGGGTCTTGGCCAGGCTTTGTAAAAAAAGCGTATCGGCCAATACCGAATCTTTCCGCAACGTCACACTGTCAAAACCTAAACGGCCTTGTTTGAGGTCCTTGACCAGGGTGAAAAAAGCATCGGTGAGCATCAGGTCGGCCCTGGTCCAGATCGCGGCATTTTTCCGCGCCATCGTGTCCTCGCCGATAATGCGCCGGATAAAAGCCAGGGCATTGTGATGATAGTCGCTGGGGAAAAGACCGTAATTTTTGCTGCTGTCGATGAACTGCAGCAGACTGTCGGCCAGGGGAAGCCACTGCTCCTTATCACTCCACACAGGGGTATAGTTGTTGTTCTCGTATACACTGTCTGCCAGCCGGCGATAGACCAGGGACACGGAATCGTTCAGCCGGTCCTTATTGTCCGCAACGTAGTCCAACATGGATTTCAGATCGGACCCCACATGAGAATCCATCTGGGCTGGTGTTTTTACTTCGTCCTTATCGGCTTTCCGGGGTTGTTCGTGACAGGCCAGCAGGGTTAGCACTAAAAAAAACGGGAAAAAGAAAGAAACGCGTCGCACTCGATATTTCATATATGCCCCCAATATAATACATTTTTTTTCAGCGTTCAAGGCCGGTTCTGACCACGCGCCCTACCCTTTGTTCCAACAACAGCAGATCAGCCAGCACAATAGCCGTGACCGCTTCAACGATCACCGGTGCGCGCAGGGCGACACACAGATCATGCCTGCCCTTGACGGAAAACGTTTCCTGTTCCCCCGTCTCCCAGTTCAGGGTCCGTTGCTCCTTGGGCGTGGACGAAGTAGGCTTTATCGCCAGCCGGAAGACCAGCTCATTCCCATTGGTGATCCCGCCGACAACCCCGCCGGCATGATTGGTCCGGGTATGCCCCTGCAGGTCTTCGATGGCGTCATTATGCTCGCTGCCGAACATCCGGGCCGCCGCAAAACCGGTCCCGAATTCGACCCCCCGCACCGCGGGGATGGCGAAGATCGCATGCGCGATCAACGATTCCACCGAGTCCCAAAAAGGTTCCCCTAACCCGATAGGCAAACCGCTCACCCGGCATTCGATGATCCCGCCCGTGGAATCCTTGGCGTCGATGGCTTTCTGCAACCCCTTGTCCAGGTCCTGCTCCCCACCGATCTCCAAAATTTTCGCCTCAACCGTCGCCCCGCCCGGGTTCCGGTCATTCGGTCCCGCGACGCCGGCCAGCATTTTCTTGGCTATCACGCCCGCCGCTACCAGCCCCACCGTCAGCCGCGCGCTGAACGGCCCGCCGCCCCGGTAATCCTCAAAACCCCCAAACTTCTCATGCGCGACAAAATCGGCATGCCCGGGACGCGGAACGGCCCGCTGTTTTTCATAATCGCCCGAACGCGTATTGTTATTCTCGAATAGTATAGTGATGGGCGACCCCGTGCTGACCCCATGGAACAGGCCGCTCTTGAAGATCGGCAGATCATCTTCCTTCCGCGGGGTAGTGCCCTTCTGCATACCGCCTTTGCGCCGCTCCAGGTCGGGCAGGAAATCCTCCAGGGGTAGCGATAACCCCGCCGGACATCCGTCGATGTTTACGCCGACGCTTTCCCCATGGGATTCGCCAAAGATGTTCACTCGGAAAAGACGGCCAAATGTATTCATCACTGTATGTTTACGTTCTCCCCTGGCGGTTTACCATCCACCGCGACACGCGCTCCAAGCGCCTGGATATGCACATAAAAATCCGGGTAGGATTTGTTGATCGCTTCCGCTTCCTCGATGGTCACCGGCCCCGACGCCTTCAACGCCGCCACGGCACAGGCCATGGCAATCCGATGGTCATGCCGCGAATGCACCGTAGCGCCGGTAAGAACCCTACCCCCATGAACCCGCATCACATCCCCATCCAGCTCGATCCGCACTCCCATCTTCCCAAATTCTTCTTGTAAGGTGAGCCCGCGATCGCTTTCCTTATGCGCCAGCCGGCTCACGCCACGGATCTCCGTAACACCGGAACAATAGGCCGCCAACGCCACCAATGGCGGAAAAAGATCAGGACAATCTGTCGCATCGAATTGAAAAGAACGCAACGCCGCCGGCCCAACAATGAAACCTTCCTCCCGATCCTCGAACACAGCGCCGGCATCACATATCGCCTTTACAATCTCCTTATCCGCCTGCGTAGACGAAGTATCCAAACCCTTCACCACGATCGGCCCGGCAATAGCCCCGGCTACCAACAAAAACGCCCCGCCGCTCCAATCACCTTCGACGGTATATTCCGGATCACCCGTCCGTCTCTCACCCGAAAAACGAAATTCAACATACTCCCGGTTCTCCACATCCCAGCCAAAATGTTTCATCACCTGCAAGGTCAGGTCGATATACGGTTTGCTCTTCAGATCCCGGACCCTGATCGATACACCCGGAGCACCCGCCGCCGCAAAGGCAAACAACAATCCCGTAAGGAATTGAGAACTTAGCGACCCGTCGATCTCGATATCCCGGGGCTGCAGCGGTCCCTGTATCTCTAACGGCAGCTTCCCGCCATTCGAGACCACCCGTATCCCCAGCTGCGGAAAGATCTCGTCAAAAAAATCCATCGGCCGCTTCAGCAGACTCCCTTCTCCTACAACGCGAATCGTCTGATCGCTCAACGAAATGATCGGCGCGAACATCCGCAGCCCCAATCCACTTTCCCCACAGTTCACTTCGGCCACCCCCTTTATTATCCCTGCACTCTCGACCAGCAAAGACCCGTCGGCCAGGATCTCCACCTTGGCGCCCAGATCCCGGATCACGCCCAGCGCCGCCTTGTCGTCATTCGAATGACCCGGATGATGGATCGTCGTCTTCCCCGCCCGTAACAAAGCCGCCGCACAAGCCCGCTGCATACTGCTCTTCGAAGCGGGCGCCAGGATCGCCCCGTTCAATCCTCCCGGTTGTATAGTAGCTATCATCAACGTGCGCTTATAATACTTTGTAATAATTTTTCCAGTTCGACGATCGGTATCTGCTTCACGACCCCCTGCCCGATCTTATTCAGCAGGATATAATTCATCGAGTCCCGAACCTTCTTCTTATCCATCTTCAACACATTCATCACCTCCCTCGTATCGAATTCGGCAAGTGTGGGCAGTCCATACCGCTTCAGCGTGTCGATCACCCTGTTTGTCGCTTCGAAAGGCGTGAATTGCTCGGAGATCATAGCCGCCGCCACCATACCTATCGAAATGGCCTGGCCATGCGAAAAGGCATACAGATTCTCGATGGCATGCCCAAGCGTATGCCCGAAGTTCAACAACCGCCGCTCGCCCTGTTCGAACTCGTCTTTCTCCACGACGGCGGACTTGATCACGACATTCCGGCGGATCAGTTTAGCCAGCGCAGCCTTATCCCGCATGTAGGTGCTCAGTTTATTCTTCTCCAACTCCCGGAACAACGCCGCATCCTTGATCGCCGCATGTTTGATCACCTCGGCAAACCCGTTGACCCATTCTTCTTTGGGCAGCGTTTTCAAAAGACTATAGTCAAATAACAGGAACTGCGGCTGCCGGATCGTCCCGACCATGTTCTTGTATACTCCGACATCGATCCCGTTCTTGCCGCCTATAGCCGCATCCACCATGGCCAGGATCGACGTGGGCACATAGCCCACGGGCACCCCGCGCATATAGATCGCGGCTACATAGCCGGTGATATCGGTGACCACACCGCCGCCGATCCCCACCAGCGTCGTCTTCCGTTCGGCGCCAAGCTCGATCAGCTGAGTAATGATGGAGTCCACCGTCTCCTGTACCTTGAATTGCTCGCCGGCATTGATGACGATAGTATTCCATCCGCCAAAACGCTTCTGATGTTTCGAAAAGATATGCTCATCGGTGATCAGGACCGTATGGTCCTGGTCGACCAGCTTCCCGAGATAGCCAAAGTCGGCATCGAGATAATACGTCGTCGTCTTGCCCGAGAATTTATACTGTAATTTGTTCATTTTTGAACTTATCGAATATTTCCAATTCGCTATCCAGGCCCTTCGTCTTATGATACTCCTCCTGTTTGCCGATAAAATCGACGACCTGTCTGACCCCGCTCGGACTCACCGAATAAGCATAATAATCCTCCTCCCACGCGAACTCCGCGGGCAACAGCCGCGTGTCGTTCAACCAGGCCATCGACGATGTCCGGATGCTTTTCACGACCTGCGATAAATTTTGCGTGGACATCAATTGCAACAAACAGTGGACATGGTCTTCTACCCCATCGATCGCGATGATCTTGATTCCCTTCTCCGCGCCCTCCTTCTGCATATGCGCGAAAAGCACCCGTCTCACTGCCTTGCTCAGCAGGGCCTCCCGCCCGCGTACGCTCCAGATCACATGCACATAGAGGTATACCATGGTACTCACCGTACTAGCTATTCATGATCTTGTTCTGATGGTTGATGGATTCCATATGGACGGCGTCATAATACTTGGTGATGAACTCCTTGCTCAGATTGAGTTTTTCCCCCTTGGCAAAGGCCTTTTCGAGGATGGAGTTCCACCGGTTGGTCTGCAGGATGGTGATATTGTTATCTTTCTTGTATTGCCCGATCTTGTCGGCGATCTTCATCCGCTGTCCCAGCAATTGGATCAGCTCATCATCGATATGATTGATCTGCTCCCGCAGGCTCTCCAACGCCGTGATGAATTCCTGTTCCGTCGTGGTCTCATGCCGCCATTTGATGCTGTCCAGCAACTCGGCCAGCCGCTCGGGCGTGATCTGCTGTTTGGCATCACTCCAGGCCTTGTCGGGATCGATATGCGTCTCGATGATCAACCCGTCCATATCCAGGTCGATCGCTTTCTGAGCTACATCCAGCAGGATATCGCGACGGCCGCTGATATGCGAAGGATCGTTGATCATCATCATTCCCGGCGTACGCCGTTTCATTTCGATCGCCAGATGCCACATCGGGGCATTGCGGTATTCGGTATTGCCGTACGAGCTGAAACCGCGGTGGATCAACCCGATCTGTTTGATGCCGGCCTTGGCGACCCGCTCCACGGCTCCGGTCCACAGTTCAATATCCGGGTTGATAGGGTTCTTGATCAGCACCGGCACATCCGCCCCTCTAAGTGCATCGGCCACTTCCTGTACGCTAAAGGGGTTCACCGTCGTGCGCGCGCCGATCCACAATACGTCCACATCGAAATGCAACGCATCTTCCACCTGTTTGGCAGTAGCAACTTCAATGGCCACGGGCAGCCCCGTGAGGCTCTTTCCCCGTTGCAACCAGGGCAGCCCCTTCGTCCCGATGCCTTCAAAGCTACCCGGGCGGGTACGCGGCTTCCAGATGCCGGCCCGTACAATATCGACCTTGCCGGTTTTGGCCAGCCGGGTCATGGTCTCCACGGTTTGCTCTTCCGTCTCTGCGCTGCAGGGTCCGGAAATGATCAGGGGGCGTTTATTCCAGGCTGCCTGGACAACTTCCTTTGCACTCTTAGTTGCTGTTGCTTCCATAAAACATTATTTATTTACTGTTCGCATCATTCATCCGGATGCGCCGGCCTTTATAATTCTTTCCATCGATGGCCCGGATCATCTGCGCCGCGGCCCGTTTGTCGATCTCGATCCAGCTGTTCATCTCCTTCATATCGATCCGCCCCAACACCTCCTTCCGCAAGTCGCTCATATCTAAAATGAATTGCAGAAAG
>Ga0206897_1047_pt1 | contig 32820 bp, 40 predicted proteins | sample Alteio_BWOrgHeat_49_FD_152972 | JGI IMG/M metagenome (GOLD analysis project Ga0206897, IMG submission 152972) | Enriched cells from forest soil in Barre Woods Harvard Forest LTER site, Petersham, Massachusetts, United States -... | ecosystem: Environmental > Terrestrial > Soil > Temperate forest >... | reverse complement strand
TGAAATCTTTGACCCTACTCCTTATGCAGTTGCTGCAACAAAATTCCTTTTACGAAATCCACTGTGCCAGTCACTTCCAAGAAAATTCAAGATCAACTTTACCTGCTGTGAAAAACACGGCATGGCAAGAATGGTCGATATTGGACTGATTCCACAAATTGTAGAAATAAACGGAAAACCACAACGAGGATTTAAAATATTTCTAGGTGGAGGACTAGGAGCCCAGTCATTTGTAGGTCACCAGCTAGAAGAATTTACTTCAGAAGATGAATTGTTGCATACAATAGTTTCAGTAATTCGAATATTTGATAGACTTGGAAACAGGGAGAACATGGCAAGAGCCAGAATGCGTTATCTTGTAAACGAGATGGGATGGGAAAAATTCCAGAACTTGGTGCTAAAGGAAAGAGCAATGCTAAAGATGCTCTTGTCAATTTTGATAAAACTCGAAGTAGACAAGACCACTGAAGTATTACGAAAGATATCTATCAGCTCTGAGATGCCATCTGTTCCACAAGGATTTGCAAGATGGAAAAAGTCCAACACTTTCAAGCAAAAGCAATCTGGCTTTAGCTCTGTATTTCTTACACTAGAATCAGGTGATGTGACATCAACACAGCTTAGGGCAATAGCTGAGATGGCAAGAGAGTTTACTGCAGACGGCCAGATAAGAAACGGCTTTACACAAGATATGGTATTTCGATGGGTCAGAGACGAGGACCTTCCAAGAATATATTCAAGGCTTTTAGAGGTGGGGCTTGCAAATCCTGGCGCACTTACAATGGCGTCTGTTGTTGGCTGCTCTGGAACAACTTCATGCAACTTGGCACTGACAAACTCACACAGGCTTGCAAAAGAAGTGCAAAGAAAATTCCTAGAGTTAAAAATTGACGAAGACGATGATCTAAGAAATTCTACTATCAAGATAAGTGGATGTCCAAACTCTTGTGGCCAACATGAAATAGCAACAATTGGATTTTATGGTGGAGGGGGAAGACTTGGAAAAGACATGTACCCATTGTATACCATGTCACTTGGAGGAAGGTCTGATGAAGACACTACACTTGGACACATTTGTACCAAAGTTCCAGCAAAAAGAGTCATCCCAACAATTCTCAAAATAGTTGAAATATTCAAATCTGACAAAAAACAAGGCGAGACACTTGACTTGTGGATGCGCCGAGTAATCGAAGGAAACGGGGGGCCAAAAATATCATCACTTGATACGATCAAAGAATTGCTCAAGCCTGTTGTAACTGCTCCAACAAAAGACGAAGATACGGACTTTTACGCAGATTATGGAAGTGATGGAAGCTATCACACCAAGACAGGAAAGGGCGAATGTGCGGCTTGAGCAAGGAAAAAACCACTCAAGTTACAGTTGATGCCGACAAGCTACGTTCTGAAATACGTGACAAGAGTGTCAGGGTTCTTGATATAAGAAAAGAAGAAGATTACAAACAAGGTCACATACCTGGTGCAATCAATCTGCCGCTTGCAGCACTTCTCGCAGATGACAGTCCAGATAAAGTTCTCCAGTATGCCCAGTCGTTTGGAATTGGTGACGAGACTCCAGTTGTGGTATATGATGATACATTTGGAGCACTAGCATCAAGGGTTGCCTGGACACTTGAATACATTGGCCACCAAGATGTCTCTTTACTTGATATCACATATGGCACATGGAAGAAGCTAGGTCTTGAGACAAGCTCTGAAACTCCGTCTTCTGTAAAAACAAACCATTCCCTAAAACTACAACCGCAGATTCTTGCAACTTCAGATTATTTGGTACCTGCAAAAGAAAAGGGTGCAATCCTAGTTGACAACAGGGAGCGACTCAACTTTTTAGAGCAGCACATTCCTGGTGCGATAAACATTCCATACAGAATGTTGTCATCAGGCCAGAACATACTCAGACCAAAAGATGATCTCAAAAGACTGATACAAAACCGTAACATTGCTGCAGATTCTGAAATAATCACATATTGTGGAAGTGTCGGAACACTCTCAGGCCTTGGATACTATGCACTAAAGTCAATAGGAATGAACAACGTCAAACTCTATGTACGCTCATTTAAAGAATGGAAGTCTCTTGAAAAACCAATAGAAAAGCAAAATGATGCAAACTATTGGGACTTGTCAGCTGAATAAATCTAGTAACTCTGTCCGGCTTCGTTTCTGAGTTTCTTTGTTATCATCATCTCGATGTTGTCAAAGAGATCAACCATTTTGTGCTTGTTTGCCTGGAGGTATTCAGAGCCCTTGTCGGTAAGTCTTACCTTGTATAGTCTGATATCTCTGTGCTCTTCGAAAAAGTATTCAATCATCTGCCCGCCTTTCTTTGATGGTTCAATGAACACATCTAGTGTTGAAATTATTTCTGCAATCTCGCCTTTTTCAATTGCAGTCTTTGCAGATTGCACTGCCTCGTTTATCTCCTTGAGGTTTTGTATGACAATTGGCTGTGGTTTTTTTGCAGTTCCAAAGAAACTCTTCTTTTCAACACCAATTTTTTCAGCAAGCTCTGGAACTATCTCATACTCTTCTACTTTTTGCAATCCGAGATTTTTTTCTGTCTTGATGAGCAATCCCTTTTCAACTAGTTTTCTTGCGGCATCTTCGACTTCGAGTTTGCCTACCATGGTAGTCCAAACAATCTGTCCTACTTTGTGATAACCTTGTCTTACTGATTCTAAAACTACAACTTCAATAATTCTTCGATATCCCTCATCTGTCCTGATGTTTTCAAAGTCCTTGTCCTTTACTGCCTTTTTGGCATTTTTGACATCAACTTCAATTGAGCGCTTGAGTGCCTCGATTGATTCTGGGATGTGATTCAAAAGGGAATGGTAACATGCCTTGTTGTACCATGACATTCCATCTGTTGGATTGGAATCAATTGCTTTTTCTACACTGTCTAGCGCTTTATCGTAATTTTTCTGTCTATAGTAAATCAAGCCCTTCAAGTTCCAGGCTTCGGCATTTGTAACATCAATTTCATGAACTTTATTGTAAGATTCCATTGCACCTGAAAGGTCATTCATGTGAAAACGGGTGTATCCTAGTTTGAGTAATGATTCTACATGTGTTGGGTCGACTCGTAATGCATCTTCAAAGGCCCTGGCTGCTTCTTCCATCCTTTCGTCTGCCATGAGCGAGACTCCTTTCTTGTAGTGCTTGTTTCTGTTATAGTTTGGATCTGTTAGTTTGGTATTGGCTGATTCCTCAGGCACCTTTGGCTCTGATTTTTTTATCTCAGTGACTTCCTTTTTCTCTCCGAATAGTTTCTTCACGGTCAACAAAATGTGGATTAGTCGTAGATAAATAGATTAGTTTGAATGACAGGCAGAGCCATGTAGAGACTGTAATACAAATGGATTTTACTAAAAGAAAATAATATCCGCTATCCGAAATGATCGGGCACACATTTGAATTTTAAAACCATGTTTTCATCATGTATGAAAAATCACTTTCTATAATATGCCGTCAACATCATATCCTGTGTAGGTATTATTACTCTGTACGGATTTGTACTTGCATCATCCCAGTGATCAAACACTGTACCATTCCAGCCTGATACAAACACTGTATACTGTTTTCCAAATGTAACAGAATAAGACTTGGGTGCAAAGCCTGAATTTATTAGGCCTCCTTTTGGTGCGTGTAATTCAGTCCACATGCCAACAATTTGGCTTCCTGACATGTCTTCTGACTTGATGGTTAGAGTTCTGATATTGTCTGTTGCAATTACACCAGAATAATATGCTGTCAACATCATATCATGTGTAGGTGTTATTGCCCTGTACGGATTTGTACTTGCATCATCCCAGTGATCAAATTTGGTATTGTTCCAGCCTGATACAAACACTGTATACTGTTTTCCTGATGTAACTGTATAGGACTTGGGTGCAAAGCCTGAAGATATTGTAGTACCATTATTATCATGTAGTTCCGTCCACATGCCTCTGATTTGATTTGCCAACATGTCTACTGGTTTTATAGTCAGTGTATCAATTGCACTGGTGTTCGAAGAATTATCTAGCGCAGATGCCAGATCTCCAAAATAAGATGGTACAGAATCAAAAGGGTTTGGTAAGCTGCCATTTGTTATGTACATGTACTCAACAAAGCTTGATGCATGAGTTACAAACGACTTGTCCAAACTGTTGACTCCAAATGCAATGATTGAAAAATTATTTTTGGTGAAATTTTTATGCCATCCGTCTAGATACTGGATGGTGGGCAATGTGGCATTATCGTATGTTACAATGTTGTCAACCGTTTCAACATAGCTTGGTACCGTATCAACACCCGCGTTTCCTATGGTAAGTGTGATACCTAGAGATTTTGCAATGGTATCAAGATTTTTGTAATAAGTCTCGTTACCTGCCACGTATGACATTTGATCAAAAAATATTCCAGTGACATTGTAAAATCTCTTGTACTCTACAATCTCGTTGACAACTTCGGTACTGTTTCTTGCTGCATAATTTGTATACACATAACCAAGAACTGTAATTCCGTTTGATTGCAGATTTTGTACACCTTGTACATAGTCCGGATTTTGAACTTGACCTGAACCATTGAGGGGATTAATTATTGCAAGTATGGGAACCGTGGGGTGGGAAATTTTTGCTTGTACTAGACTGTCCCATCCAGTTCCAGGGGGAAGATATAATGGAACTATGATGCCTGATTGTGTGGGAAGAGCATGTGCTTCTTGCAACGATGTTGATACTGCAAAACATAACACAAGAATTATGAAAATTTTCAGCTGCTATCACTCATTGGATATGTCCGGTGTCCAAAACCATGATCTCTGTATGCCTTGAAAGGCTGCCAAGTCATGTGGTTGATTTTGATGGATTTTGTAACCAACGATATACCTTACTTGCTATTTGTTATTTTGATATGGTAAGATTGTTTTAGAAGATCATTGTTCTAATGCCCTCGTGACCTTTCCAATGTTATCCAGTAAACCCTCTGGCAGACAGATTTTGTGCCTAATTCTCTTTTACTGCAGACTCCTAAAAATTCACAAATGGGCTTTATATCGTATTAAAAATACAAAAATACTTAGGAATTACACGTAGAGCATGTCATCAAAAGATAACACTATAGAGGTATCTGGCGAGTCACCCTTCAAGTTATCATCGGGTGTCTTTGAGGTGCAGATTGCAATCTGTGATGCTCCTCCGTCACTTGATGATGTCAAGCGAAGAAGCTTTCACTCGTTATGGAAGGAGAACTTTCATCTTAGGGTAAAAGAGAAAAAATTCTCCCAAGTGTTGGGCTCTGCAAAAAATCCATTGCCTGACTCTGTATTTCAAAGAGGTACAGTCTGGGTTGTTGTAATCGACCAGTTCTCTTCAATTCATTCTAGTTTTCAAGTTGATGTTCCAAGAACTGCAGAGTATGTAGAACATCAACCAGAACAAGTAACACATTCTACAAAATCTGATGCAGATTATTCAAGATCAAAACCTACTGTTGAACATTATTCTGGTGAAAGAGGTTCCCGCGGGCCATCAGGTCCAATGGGTCCTGCAGGCCCCATGGGCCAACCCGGTCCAATGGGTCCTGCCGGTGTAAACGGTCCACCTGGTCCGATGGGTGTACAGGGAGACAAGGGTTCTCCGGGTCCATCTGGAGACAAGGGCGATAAAGGTCCGCCAGGTCCTCCTGGAGACAAGGGTGACAGGGGAGACAAGGGTCCAATTGGTGACAAGGGAATCACCGGTGACAAAGGTCCACTGGGTCCTGCAGGTCCACAAGGAGACAAAGGTCCACATGGCCCAACTGGAGACAAGGGTGACAGGGGAGACAAGGGTCCAATTGGTGACAAGGGAATCACTGGCGATAAAGGTCCACAAGGTGACAAGGGTCCTCGTGGTGATGAAGGAGACAAGGGTGAAAAGGGCGATAAAGGTGACAAGGGCGATAAAGGCGATAAAGGATTAACTGGAGAAATTGGTCCGCTTGGAGAAAAAGGTCCAACAGGTCCTCCGGGTCCACAAGGTGATAAAGGAATCATTGGCCCACCAGGTGAACAGGGTTCAAAGGGTCCAGTTGGTACACCTGGTGACAAGGGATTGCCAGGTCCGCAAGGTCCACAAGGTGATAAGGGACTAACAGGCCCACAAGGTCCACTTGGAGAAAAAGGTCCGCAAGGTCCACAGGGTCCTGCTGGAGAAAAAGGTCTTACAGGAATTCCAGGTCCACAAGGAGACAAGGGCCCAAGAGGATTACCAGGTTCAAGTGGTGAACAAGGTCCAAGAGGAACACCAGGTCCATCAGGTCCTCCAGGTCCACAAGGAATTCAAGGTCCACAGGGTGAAAAAGGAACTACAGGTCCACAAGGTGTACCGGGTGACAAGGGTCCTCCGGGAATTCAGGGTCTGCCAGGTCCAGTTGGTCCATTAGGTCCACAGGGTCCTCCCGGTGATAAGGGTCCACAAGGTGTCCAAGGTCCACAAGGTGACAAGGGATTGACAGGTCAACAAGGTCCGCTTGGTGACAAGGGACAACAAGGTCCACAAGGACAACAAGGTATTCCGGGTGAACAAGGTCCAAGAGGTCCTCCGGGTGCACCAGGTGACAAAGGTCCTACTGGATTTTCTGAACAAGAGCGTGCTTTGATAACCCAGTTGCTAGAGATCTTGTCTTCGAAAAGTGTTTTGACAACAGAGCAGCAAATAAAATTAATGAGCTTTCTTTACTGAGTAAATTCAAATAACTCAAGCTGACTCTCAATTGATATGAGCACATCAAAAGAAAAAATAGAATTCAAAATGCTAGATCATCAAAGAGTTGGAGAAGAGCATGTTACTTTCAAGCTTGAAGATGGTACAATTGTCAAAGTCAAAGTTGATCTAGACCGAGTTGGAATTGCTACAAATTATAAAAATCCTGATGGCACACCGCACTATGCAGTCAACGCATCGCTTAAGCTAACTATAATCCCTAATGAAAGAAAATTTTTCGTAGAACCTGATGCAGTAAAGGCAAAGTCGCCATCTCCACCAGGTCAAATGTTTAGCTAAAATATTACAAATTATCGCCTACTAGAAGCGATAATCTGTTTAAAATTTTATCTTCGTCTTTTTGGAGCTGCTCTTTTTGCTTTTCTTGTAGCAGATCTTCTTTTTGGTGCAGATCTTCTCTTTGGAGCTGATCGCTTTGGTGCAGATCGTCTCTTTGGAGCACTACGTTTTGGAGCTGATCTTCTCTTTGGAGCTGATCGCTTTGCAGCTGATCTTCTCTTTGGAGCTGATCTTTTTTTAGCAGCCCGTGTTGATCGTTTTGCCATTACACAATTGTTGTGTTTACTTGTTTTTCTATAGTGACGCTTAAGAAAATTACACTAAATGATAAGTTCTGTAGACACAATTTTTTTCACAAAAATTAAATTTTTTGATAAAAATTTAGTAAACTGATTCTGCAGATGGTCTTCTTCCTTGCAACCATGATGTTTGTCCACACTCTGTGCATTTGTACTGTCTTCTTTTTTTGTATGTTGCCATGTTTGGCATGAAAATAATTTCTTGTTTTGTTTTTGAAAAACATTTCTTACACCATCTGTGCTCGGCTTCTTCCATGATGTGATACAATGTTTATCGCACAAAAGAGTTTTTGCTATCTTGCTTTGATTATTGTCAGTACATCTTCATCTTGCAACACATGATTGATGCCAACTCGCTGTCCTCCAAACTTTACACTCTTGCCCCACACCAATGCATACCTGAAATCTTTTTTGAGGTCACGGTGGAGCTTGTTGCAAATGTCAAGCACTGTAGATCTGTCCCTTATTATCAAAGGCTCTTTGAAATCAGTCTCGCCGCCTTTTGGCCTCATGTAAATTCTGATAAAGTCTAGTCTTTCAAATATTGCATCTTTCAGTGCTGTTATGTTAACGTCCCCGTCTGCTGATATTGGAACAAATTTTGACTTGCTCTTTTGCTGTAACTCGTTTACAAAGCCCTGGTTTACAAGATCGATTTTGTTCATTACGGTAAGGGACTGGACATAAAATTTGTTACCTGATATGAAATCTGTTAGCTGATCAGAATCTACATCTTCTCTTACTAGTACCCTACCGTTGTTCATCCCGTACAATCGTAGTATGTCTTTCATTAAACTAATTGACATTTTGGTGAGAGGAACCTGTTGGCTTACAGCTAGTCCTCCGTCTCCAGTTTTTTCTATTACAATATCTGGAGGTTTTTGGTCAAGTCTGATTCCAATGTTTCCAAGCTCTGTCCTGATGACATCTTCAAGATATGGCTGGAATACATCTAAAATTATCAAAACTAGATCTGCACTTTTTGCTACTGCCAAAACTCTTTTTCCAAGACCCTTGCCAGTTGATGCACCCTTGATGATTCCGGGCAAGTCAAGCACTTGGATTCTGGCACCCCTGTGTTCCATCATTCCGGGAATTACTGTTGTTGTTGTAAACTGGAATGCACCCACTGCAGATTTTGCACCAGTCAATTTGTTGAGTAGTGTTGACTTTCCAACACTTGGAAGGCCGATGAATACCACTGTAGCATCACCAGTTCTTTTTACATCAAAGCCTGCCGAGCTTCCACTTGATCTTGATTTTACATCTTCTTGCTCTCTTTTCAGCTTGGCAAGTTTTGCCTTGAGTAGTCCAACATGGTGCTCAGTAGCTTTATTGATCTGAGTCTTTGACATCTCATCTTTAATGGACTGGATTTTTTCTGGTATTCCCATCTGCAGGATTGGTAGTATCTTACTGAATAAAATCTTATTACTTGTGACTAGGGATGATTTTGTTTTCTGCGCCTATGTTTTGATGTATTGGAGAAACATGTTGCCAAAATAAACTGCTGCAAATGCACTAGCAGTCCTTGCTATACTCATTGAGATTACAAATTTCTTGAAATTGTATTTTTTTACTCCTGCAATGACAGTTACAATCTCTGTCAGTATTGGCACCAAACTCAATGCAAAAATTATACCCCATCCATACTTGCTCAGCCAGACAAAGCTCTTCTGGTGGTGCTCGTCTCTGTGTGTCTTGCGCAAGATCTTGTACACTTTGCCACCGTCATATCCGATATAATATGTCAGAATTCCTCCAATGACAGAGCCAACTGACATGAATGTGAACACCATTATCTCGCTATGGCCATCTAGGAGAAGCGCAGTCGATGTCACTACAATTGGGAAAGGAACAACTGATGCAAATACTGCATTCAAGAAAAGACCCAGCAATCCATACTTTACAAAAAAGGGATTCTCAAGTATGGGTCGAAGAAAATCAATCAGCATAAACTAGGTCAATTTTGACCTGATAATAGAGTTAACTGATTTTTTCAAAACATGCCTAGAGATCTTTTTTGCCTGATGTCTTGGAATATAGTATATCATTTTGCTTTTTGATGTATACAATTCTAGTTGCAGGAATTGTCTCAAAGTTCTCAGACAGTAAAAGAAATTCTTCTAGTGTAACTTCGTTTGTTCTGGAATAATCAATGTATCCAACCCGATATAGTTCTGGGTTGTCATTGTATAGCGCGTTGCTGAAAATCTCTGCAATCTTTCCTTTTCTTGTCATGTATCCATTGTATCTCAAAACTATTTTAGATAGCAGTTATTATGACCCAGTCATACGTGATTTTAGATGAAGCCCAAGATCTTTGCAATTGATATCGACGGTACAATCACTGACAGCAAGGGGGGCAGAGTTGATCTTGATGCACTTGCAGCCCTTAGGTATCTTGTAAAACTTGGCCACAAAGTCATCTATGTTACAGGAAGATCCTCTGTTGAGGCCTATGTCTTGTCTGTGTTTGGAGGGACAACAAGAATTGCAGTTGGAGAAAACGGGGGCATAATAACCACAGGTCCTGCTGAACACAAACTAATTGGAGATAAACAAAAATGTCTTGACGCTTTTGAATTCCTAAAAACAAAGATTCCAGAAACAATAGAAAAACCAGTCTTTCCAAGAATCACTGAAGTTGTTCTTGAAAGAAATTTTGATGTAAATTTGGGCAAGAAACTTTTTGCTGAAAATAATCTTGATGTTACACTAACTGATAGCCAATATGCATATCATATCAACTCAAAGGGCGTAGACAAGGCAACTGGCTTTGTTGAGATAATGAACATGTTTTCTGCAAAAAAAGAGGATGTCATTGCAATAGGGGACAGTGAAACTGATGTACCACTCTTCAAGTTGGCAGGAACAAGTGTGGCACTTGGAAACGCACCAAAGGATGTCCAGTCCCAAGCAACCCTTACAGTACCAGGACATGAAGGTGATGGCATGATTGAGGCACTCGAGGCAGTCCAGCTAAAACTATTGGCAGAATGATGATGCCATGACACTACGACTAGTTTATGATGAAATCAGGCTCGGCGTAAAACAGGCCTGCGATGCACTTGGATATCCTGAAACTGGATTTGATTTATCCGAAGCATCAAGGCCAGAGTTTGGAGATGTAAGTTGTAATGTTGGATTTTTACTTGCAAAGGCACTCAAGAAAAAACCATTTGATATTGCCCAAGCACTTGAAGAGCAATACAAAAAAAATCTCGGAGCACATGTATCCGAAGTCTCTGCACATGTTTCTGGGTATCTTAATTTTACTGTAAATTACCAGTTGTTCATTCCCAAAGTGATACACTCGTCACTTCATGCAAATTATGGTGTAGTGGACCTTGGAAAAAATTCCAAGATGGTAATAGAGCATACCAGTGTAAATCCAAACAAGGCACTCCATGTTGGACATGTCAGAAATGTAATCATTGGTGATACTGTTGCGCGAATTTTACACAAGGCGTCATACGATACAAGCGTTCTAAATTATGTAGATGACTCGGGGTTGCAGGTTGCAGATATCATAGTTGGCTTCAAGTATGGTGGATATTCTGACAAGCCTCCGGAGGGCCAAAAGTTTGATCACTATTGCGGAGATGTGGTATATGTAAAAATCACTGAACGGTATGAGACTGACAAGGCATTAGCAGAGATGCGTAATCATGTTCTAAAAGAACTTGAGGAGGGTACATCAGAGATTGCTAAATTTGGAGACGAGCTTACAAGAAAGGTATTAGATGAGCAGCTCAAGACATGCTGGAGACTTGGTGTGACATATGACTGCCTTAATTTCGAGTCCCAGATAGTTCGCTCTAATTTGTGGTCTATAGCGTTTGAAAAAATGAAGTCAATGGGAATCACAGAACTTGAAAAAGAGGGTAAACTTGCAGGCTGCTGGGTTATCAAGACCGAGTCTGATGAGGAGGACAAAGTCTTGGTAAGAAGCAACGGGACTGCTACATACATTGCAAAAGACATACCATATGCAGCATGGAAGCTTGGAATTTTGGAAGACCCATTTTACTATAAACAATATGCAGTACAAAAAACAGACAGGGTATTGTGGCAGACAACACTTGATGAAAAAGACACCAAGATGCATTTTGCAGGAGAACGCGTCATTACAGTTATTGATTCAAGACAGTCGCGTCTGCAAAAACTGATCACAAAGATAATGACTGATTTTAAATCAAAACCCGACTCGTACGTGCACCTGGGCTACGAATCTGTGACACTAAGTCCGGAGACTGCAAAGACACTTGATCTTGACACTGGAGGCAAGTCTGTGCAAATGTCTGGCAGAAAAGGCATCTATGTGAGCGCAGATTATGTTTTAGATGTTCTAAGCGCGCGCACATTTGAGGAAGCAAAGAAAAGAAATTCAGAGCTTGATGAAATGAGCCTTGTAAAAATTTCAGAGCAGGTGGCAATAGGCGCACTACGGTATACGATGATAAAGCAAGATCTTGACAAAATCATAACATTTGATCTGACAGAATCACTAAGCCTTGAAGGGGACACTGGACCTTACATCCAGTATGCACATGCACGTGCAATGCGAATCTTGGAAAAATCTGGCAAGACTCTAAACTTTGAGACAAGCCTTGATGGAATGGATTCTGTATATGAAAAGGACCTGGCAAAAATCATTGGCAAGTTTGACCTCCAAGTCGAAGATGCAGCAAAGAACTTGTCCCCCAAAATAATTGCCAAGTACTGCTACCAACTTGCCGTGTCGTTTAACACATTTTATGAGCATGTCAAGGTGCTCACAGCAGGCTCTGATTATACCATAAACGCAAGGCTATGTCTTGTTTATTCTTTCAAGGAAACACTTGCCAAAGCACTATATCTTTTAGGCATTGATGCACCGGAGAGGATGTAGAAATTGGTCTCAAAGAAAGCAACAATTCCTGTAATCTTTGCAGCATTTGGACTGGTGTTTACAGTCTGGGGAATGTTTACCGTATCTCAGGGAATGGTATGGACAGGAGTGGGATTGTGGGTGGCATCTGTTGTATCCGGAAGGATATTGAAAAAAAAGCCCAAGACCGGCGAAGAAAACAAAATCTAATCTCTGAAACGTTTACAAACGAGTGAAGCTATTTATCCACATTTAATTAGGTTGAGTTGTGCGGAAAATAAAACAAGACGACTATGTGTTGTTTTTTTATAATGATAGTAAAAAATGGCTGATGAAGGCTGCTCCAAAACAACAGTTTCACACACATGTTGGAATTATAGACCACAAAAAAGTGATAGGCAAACCGTTTGGCAGCGCAATCAAGACCAACAAGGGAAAAATAATTTTTGCATTAGAGCCTACGATATATGATTTTGTGATGAAGAGCCAGCGCAGCACCCAGATTGTTTATCCAAAAGACCTAGGGTATATTGCAGCAAGAATTGGATTGCAGAGTGGACAGAAGATAGTTGAGATTGGCACTGGCAGCGGATCTTTTACAACTTTTCTTGCAAGCATACTAAAACCAAAAGGCCATGTGTACACGTATGATGTGGATGAAAACTTTATGGCAATTGCAAGAAAAAATATCGAAAAAGCCGGCATGTCAAAATATGTAACCATGACAAAGCTTGACCTCAAGACTGCAAAGAAGATGCCTCAAAAAGATGTAGATGTGGTAATTGTCGACCTGGGGGATCCATGGGTTGTTGTCCCGCAAGCAAGAAAGATGCTCAAGGGAAGCGGTGCATTTGTTGCAATATGTCCTACAATGAACCAACTTGAAAAACTTGCTGCAGCATTACGACAAAATGATTTCTTTGACATTGAATGCACCGAGCAAATTGTACGAACCATAGAGGCAAGGGATGGCAAGACAAGGCACTCATTTAGGGCAATAGGGCATACGACATATGTTGCATTTGCGCGCAAAGTCATAACACCTGCATCTTTGCGCAAAATCTTGGCACCTGTAGTGGAACAGCCAGAGATTGAATCAGAAGAGACCGAGTCTTCTGAAGACGAAAGTTTATCATCTCTTAAAAAATAAAGCGACTGTTGGCAAAAATTCTCCAAGCTCAAACTGTTAAAAGTTTCATACCGTCACGCAAGGCTTTATCCAGAAAAGGAGACAATGGCAAAGTCCTAGTCATTGGCGGAAATTATCTTTATCACGGAGCACCTATCCTGTCATCGCTTGCAGCACTGCGAGCAGGATCAGACCTGGTGTACACTTGTGTTCCAAAGATAAACGTCATGTCTACACGAGCATATTCCCCAAACCTGATTGTAGTGCCACTAGTTGATGCCAAGTTGACACGTGGCTCTGTCCAGAAACTGCTTGGAATCATTCCAAAGGAACTTGACTCTGCCACAATAGGGATGGGCCTTGGAATCCAGGACAGGGAGGCACTAAAAATTCTGATAGCATCTCTTCTTGATAGGGCAGTCATGCTCTCACTTGATGCAAGCACACTTGTGCCAGAAATTCTTCCAGAAATAAAAGACAAAAAGGTTACAGTAACACCACATGCTGGCGAGTTTAGACGATTGTTCGGACAAATTCCACCTGATAATATCAAACAAAGGTCTGCAATGGTTGAAAAACATGCAAAAGAAAATGGCGTAACCGTACTTCTCAAGGGACCGACTGATATCATATCTGACGGCAAGCAAACATACCACAACCCAAAAAACCTTGCAGCCATGACTGTTGGCGGAACAGGTGATGTACTGTCTGGTATAGTTGCATCAATGCTTTGCAAAAACAAAAACCCAGTGCAGGCAGCTTCTGCTGCAGCATACGTAAACGGCAAGGCAGGATTTTTGGCGCAAAAAAAATATGGTCTACATATTGTGGCAACTGATCTGTTGGATTTTATTCCATATTCTATGAAGCCATTTGATAAAGTGAGATAAATCATGCAAGAAAATTATGTCGACAAGAATTTCTCTGGCCTGATTTCCGATCTGCAAAAACTAATCCAGCAACCAAGCGTTTCTGCAAAAAACCTGGGACTCGAAGAGTGCTCACAACTCATTGTATCAATGATGAAAAAATCAGGCATTCACGCAGAGACACTGCATGTCAAAAAAGGAGTTCCCTCTGCAATATATGGCGAGGTAAGATCAAAACAAAATCCTGGCAAGACACTTTTATTTTATAACCATTATGACGTGCAACCCGAAGAGCCACTTGAGCTGTGGGATGACAAGCCATTTAGCGGAAAAATAAAGGGAAACAAGATTTTTGGGCGAGGCTCTGCTGATGACAAGGGAGAGCTTGTCACAAGAATAAAGGCAGTAGAGGCATTTTTAAAAACAACAGGCGATGTTCCATGCAACATAAAATTTTTCATCGAGGGAGAAGAGGAGATTGGAAGCGTACACATTGAAGACTATTTAAAAAAATACCAAAATAAATTATCATGTGATGCAGTAATCTGGGAATTTGGGTATGTAGATGAAAAAGACAGGCCAATAATCAGCCTTGGAATGAAGGGCCTTCTGTATGTAGAATTGTCAAAGACTGAATCTATCCGGGATGCACATTCTAGTCTTGCAGTGATAATAGAAAACCCGGCCTGGAGACTAGTTGAGGCATTAAATACACTTCGCGATAAAAATGGCAAAGTGCTGATAAAAGATTGGTATAACGAAGTAGACGAATTTACAAAAGAAGACCTCATGATTATATCGTCAGAGCCATTTGATGAAGTCTCATTTAAAAAAGAATATGGAATCAAAAAATTTGTTGGAAACAAAAAAGGCATTGCGGTAAAAAAAGCACTTGTCGGCGAGCCAACATGCAACATTGCAGGATTTACTTCAGGCTATGAGGGCCCTGGCGCAAAAACTGTCCTGCCGTCAAAGGCACTAGTAAAGATTGATTTTAGGTTGATACCAAAAATGGATCCAAAAAAACAACTTTCCAGATTAAAAAAACACCTAAAAGAAAATGGATTTGGGGATATTGAAGTCACACTGATTCATGGAGAGGCCGCTGCAAGAACTAGATTATCTGATCCTTTTGTTGGAACAGTAAAAAAAGCAGCAGACGAGTCCTTTGGAAAATCAATACTCAGTGTCTCCTCTGCAGGAACTGGACCCATGTTCTCGTTTGTCAAATTCTTGCACTCGCCGTGCATTGCAGTTGGGAGCACCTATGTATTTGCAAGAATCCATTCTCCAAATGAATTTGCAAGAATTGATCTGCTAAGAAAAACCACAAAATGCATGTGCAAGATAATTCGAAATTTTGCATCACAATAGGTTCTCATATTCTAAGAAAGGTATGAAAACTGCAAATCCACTGATCCCTTGACTCTTTCCTGCTGATCCGTGAGCAATTGCACAGAAAGGCCTTTATTGTGCTCATTTTGCATTGCAAATATGGCTTACATGTACATGCCGGGAGCTACTGCGGTCGGTATTACATATGACGGCGGTGTCGTCATGGCAAGTGAAAGAAGAATTGCTTATGGTAACTTTGTGGTAAGCAAGACTACAAAAAAGACATTCAAGATTACTGATTTTGTCGGTGCATGCTGTGCTGGAATGGTTGCAGACATGCAGGTTTTGGCAATGCAGATGAGGGCAATGACCAAGATAAGAAAGATGGAACTCAAGCGAGATATTCCTCCAAATTCCGTAGCCAAGATGATGTCAACTTTGATGTATGAAAGACGATACTATCCTCTCATGACACAGGTCATTGTAGGAGGAGTAGACGGTGACGCAGTAATTTACACACTCGATCCACTAGGTTCAGTTTTACCAGATGATTATGCTTCTGTAGGAACAGGTGCAGAAATGGCACTTGGAGTTTTAGATCAGGAATTCAAACCAAAGATGAGCGAAAAGGATGCAGTAAACTTGGCAGTAAAATCCATCAAGTCAGCAATAATGAGAGACAATGCAAGTGGAGATGGAATCGACGTTCTAGTTGTTGACAAGAACGGCACAAGAGAATTTACAGCAAACTAATTACTTTTTAATCAGCTTGGCAGCTTCCCAATACTTGTCAGAGATGTAATGTAGATTTTTTACAACTTCGCCTTTTGTTATGCCTGCCATCTCTCCACTTGATACCAATGCTTTTCCAACTGCAAGAAACTTGTTGTGAACTTCTTCTACCACACAAATGATGTCATCTTTTTGAAACTCTGTGAATTTTTTAATTCCAGGTCGCATGACATTTGCTCCGTTGCAGACAAACTTGATTGCACCTGCATCAACAATTGCTTTTGGAAATTTCTCTAAAAGGCTGGTCTCTGAAAGAAACGGAAGATAGGTATCTTCAATCTGTATTGCAGATATGCTGTCCCCTGTTACCATGCTTGTTGTATCATCAATCTCATGCAGTACCAGTGTCTTTGCCTTTGGGATGTCAATGTGCCACTGCAAAACCATCTTGTCAATGATTGACGAGATGTCGCTTTTTGAAAGATTATGCGATTTCAATTCTTTGGTTCATCTCCTTTTTGATGTCTAGTAAATCTCGCAAAATTGAACTGGCAGTCTCAATGCCTCCTGCACCGCGACCTGTAATTGTCTGCTGGCCCGAGTGTTCCGAAGTAAACGTAATTGCATTTAGGGTTCCGTTGACACACATTGGGTCATCAAGGGATATCTCCTTTGGAGATACAATCAAGTCCCTGTCACATGATGCGACAAGCTTTATCGCACAATCCTTTGATGCTGCCTTTTTGATATCTCCAGTTGTAACGTCCCTGATTCCAGTTCTCTTGATGTCCTTGATAGTTACCTTCATGTCCATTATCCAGTTGGCAAGTATGACAAGCTTGGCCGCTGCATCAAAACCATCAATGTCAAGTGACTCGTCTGCTTCAACATATCCTTTTTTCTTGGCATCTGCAAGTGCAGCCTTGAATGTCAGGCCAGTTGCCATGTTTGTCAAGATATAGTTTGTAGTCCCATTTAGTATTCCTTGAAATGAAATTATCCTCTCTCCACGCAAGCTGTTCTTTGCATAATCTAAGATTGGTGTTCCGCCTCCGACTGTTCCGCTGAATTTTAGCTGGACCTGGTTATACGCTGCAAGCTCTATCAATGACGGAAAAGCAAGTGCAAGTGGTCCCTTGTTTACTGTTATGACGTGTAATCCTTTTTTCATTGCAGCTACAATATGTGACATGCCAGGTTCTGCATCCTTGTAGTTGCTAGGTGTTGTCTCGATTAGTACCTCGGCGTCCATCCCGTTTATCATGTCAAGACCGTTTGCATCTTTTTCCTTGTTGTGATATTTTCTTATGTTTCCATATTTTTTCTTGACCTCAAGCAACCTGTTCAGGTCAAGTCCTGCCGATGAGGCAGCAGAGCCCTTTGAATCAAAGACTCCCACTATTCTTGGCTTTAGCCCGTGCTTTGCGTACAAGTCTTCTGATCTAGAAAGTAAAAGTTTTGCAAAACTTTGCCCGACAACTCCAAAACCTGATAGTATGATTCGCAATATTCACAAGACACATTTTGGTATTAATTAAGATTGACGAATTCTCAGATTGCTTTATTAAAGCATTGGAGAAAAATTATCACGTGATATCAAAAAAGTATCTTTTTGCTGGAATCGCAGGTGTAGCAATTGCAGCCTTTATCATAATTCATTTCATTCTCCCAATGGCAGGTCCTGATACTACCAGTACTCCATCAAACCAAATAGCATTTCTTGATTTTTCATACGATGAAGAAAACTCTGATCTAAAAACCAATCTTGCATTGCATCAAATCAACATGACAAAACCGATCCGATTGAGTACTCCGGCAGACGTTGATCAGTATTGTAACTTTTTGACTGACCCAAAAAGACAGGCACTTGTTACATATTGCACTTCTACTGTACTCAAAAGCAAGCAAGGAACTCTTGGGGATATTAACATGGTAGGTTCTGCTGACTTGCCAGGCCTTGTTGTAGTGGCATTGCAATCAAACCCAATGCTGACAAACTATGATGACGTAAAGACAGTCTTTAGCACTGTTTTGAACAGTACCATATGTGCATGCTGGGAAAAAGAAAATCCTGATGGTTTTCTTACCTTGTCTTCTTTGATTGATAAGATACGTGACACTCATCTTCAAACAAAAGAGCCCACAACCAGTACGCATGTGCTGGCACTTGGAAACAAGCACTTCAAGATTGAGCTTACAACTAATACAGACGGTTATCTCTGGAAACTTCTAGTATCCAAGTAATTTACTGCATGTCTTGGTTTACGAAGGTTGACGTGACTCTTTAATCTGGGGAAAATAGATTCTGGTGTTATCATTGCTTGAGTATTTGTGGCTCTTGCCACTTGGTTTTGTAGCTGGTGTAATAGGATCCATGATAGGGCTGGGAGGAGGATTCATAGTGGTACCTATATTGACTTTTTTTGGATTTTCTCCAACACTTGCTGCAAGTGACAGCCTCTTTGCAGCCTTTAGCAATTCGGTGGCATCTACTGCATCTTATGCAAGACAAAAAAGAATCGTATATTCCCTTGGACTAAAGCTTGCACTAATTTCAATCCCTGGTACAATTCTTGGAGCGTATCTTTCTGATGGGGTATCGCCACCAGTGTTTAAGATCTTGTTTGCAATGGTGCTGGTATCATCAGGTGTCTACATTTACATGCGAAGAAAAATGGAATCACGGGAACACAATCTATCAAAGCAACTCATGGTCTTTGCAGCCGGTGCAAGTTTTTTTGCAGGTATAGTATCTAGCTTGTTTGGAATTGGAGGAGGTTCTGTCTTTGTACCATTGATGGTGGTTGCAATCGGATTATCTATGAAACTTGCCGCTCCAACGTCACAGTTTATCCTCATGTTTGCAGCATTTTCAGGGATGATAATGCACTCTATACTTGGACATCCAAATTATTATGAAGCAGGAATGCTCTCAATTGGATCCTTTGCAGGCGGACTGGTTGGAAGCAAATTGTCTACACGTGTTGATGAGCGAAAACTCAGGCTGTTTGTGACACTAGTGCTTGGCGTTACTGCTGCCAATCTAGTCATTGACGCGCTGGCGGGTCCTTTTTAATTTGGTATAGATTTTTTCTTGAAATTACTATTATCTTTCCATCTTCATTTGTACCCTCAAAATCTATTGCAATCAAACCAAACGTATCATCAACCTCTCGTTTCTCAGAGATTGTAAATTTTATTTTCAGATTCTCATCAGTGTGGAGGGGTTTTAGAAATCTTGTCTGCCTGTTGTTCCAGCTTGCATCGCCGTCAATTCCGTAAAAAATCAAAACATTCCCGTACATTTGTTCCAGTCTTGTAAACTCGCCTTCCATCTTTGATAAAATGGCCCTACCTGAAACCATTTTCTTGTCTGATTTTGTATCATCATAAATTATGTTTTTAATTCCTGAAAATTTCAGATATGTATCAAGTTCTGGACAAGTTATCTTACATTCTGAATAAAACTCGTCTCCGACGTGTAGTTCTGCAAACGTTTTCATCAAGATCTGGTTTCGTCTGGATAGTAAATTATCTCTGCATTGTTGACTGGCTTTCCAGAAGTAAGATAATTGATTGCCTTCATGATGTTATCGTTGCTTGACTCTGTACCCTCTACACTTCCGGGCAAAACCAAGTACATTCTAAGTTTTGATTTTAGCACATCGCTTAGCTCCTGGTTGACAGTTGTTGCAAATGGTCGCAGTGCTCCTCTGAAAACTTCGACTCGCGCCCTTTCTGCGCCTGTCACCTTGGGGCCTGCTGGCATGTCAGGACCGATTATTATCATGCTTCCCTCCTTGCCCTTGAAAAGAGGCGGATTCTTTGCCCCTCCTGGCACAAATGTTCCAATTGATTCTTGCATGAATATCGCTGGAGTGTTTATGAACTTGTCAACCATTGCATCCCAGTCTTTTCTTGACAGGTCCACAAATTTACTTGCCTGAGAAACTTTGCCTGTTATGTAAATTACAGAACTAATTGGCCCGACTTTTTGTGTTGCAGTGTTTAGCATCCTTTTGACGCTTTCCTGGTTTGTCAGGTCCATCACATGGGAATGAAACTTGGACAGCCTCTCTTCGGCAACCTTGGGGCTTGTCTTTGAAATCAAGATTACTGTCTTTCCGCCAGCGCTCTCAATTTTTTGTGCAAGAAATTCAGTCCTTGCAACGTCTGATTCATCAGTTGCATCAACTGCAAAGACAACTACTTTGGAGCCAAAGTTGGCTTGGGTCTCTGGAATGGAGCATGCAATGTGCGGTTTTACTGGATAAAATACACGGTCACCTGGTATTACTTTGCCATTTAGAATCTGTGATATGTTGTCATCGCTTAGCATCATGACAGTCTCTGCAACTTGCTGCTGGGTCAAAAACTGCTCGTCTGCAATCATCTTACTTGTGTTGTTTTGAACTTTTTCTGCAATGCTTTGTATTTTTGCAAGCAATGCAGAGATTGTAGTGCCAAGTTTTTGTATGTCAGATTCGGATGTAATTGATTTTGATTTTGCAAGTTTTGCAGCAGCTTGTGCAATTCCCTGCTTGACAGTGTTTTCATCTTCTCCTAGTAATGGTAAAATGTCAACGTTTACTGCCTCGACTTCTTCTGGCGTTAGACTTTCAAATCCACTTACTCTCATAAATTCTGCTGCTGCTTTTGGGTATACTGTCTTGTAAATTCTGTCAGAGTGGACAGGTCCTGGATTTGTAGCAATTGATATTATTTTCTTGTCTGTTATCTCCCATGACATTGCCTCTGCAAGTCTGTTCTTTGCTCCCTGTGATGCAGTGTATGGACTACGGAATCTGTATGGTCTTTGTTCATATGGTCTCTCTTCTGTAAAGAATGTGGATATTGTAACTATCTTGGAACCTGCTTTCATTGTTTTGATTGCCTGTGTTGATGTCCAAAATGTTCCAGTGAGGTGTATTCCAACAGTGCTCTTGAATTCAGAGATTGGGGCGTTTGGAAAACAAGTGACAGGTCCTGAGACTCCGGCGTTGTTTACAACGATATCCACTGCACCGTGTGATTTTTTGAGATCGTCGAACATCTTTGAGACTCCCTCTTCATCGCTTACATCAACACCTGGGAAAATTTTTACAAATGACTTGCTATTTGCTTTTGAAATTACCTGCTCTAGTTCTTTTGCGGCTTCTTCTAGGGGCTCTTTTCTTCTTCCTAAAATGACAATGTTTGCACCGTTTTCAGCAAATTTTATGGCAATTGCCTTTCCTATTCCGGTTCCACTTCCAGTGATTACCACGATTTTATTTTGAAATTTCAGCATGAATAGTGAACTGACGGTTTTGGACTATTTATTCGATTATGCTTGTCTTGGTAATTACAGTTCTAGTTTGTACGTATTTTGGATTGGCATGATTTAGATCTACACAGAATATATCATCAGTGGGTTTTACAGACATATTTATTTGTGGGTTGGTAAAACTCCCAACATGCACGATTCAGAATCTGATACCTTTCATCCTGTAAATAAAAACGAAGAATTTTGCGAGTCTCTAAAAAAAATTGGCCTTGATGCCAAAGCAAATCAAATTGATACAGATGAAGCAGAAAAAGAAAATTACTATTCAAGATATTACAGCCATACTCCTGTCATGGTGACAAACCATGGTACCATAACACTCAAGGGAACTAATATCGACGTGGTCCAAATAATCCAAAAGGGTTGAGCATGGCACAAGATCTTAATCCTGTATCATGGGGCGCACAAGACAGATACCAAGCACACTTTATTGTAAAAATCCTGACTGGCTGTGATAATGAGGATTATCTTGCAAGGCCAAAACTTCAGACCAAGGGACACTTTGCCTCAAAGCAAGTTACTGGGATCAAGTGGAGTGGCGGCAAGCTTGCAGATGTACTAAACACTGATGACGCCCTCAAAACCATGATGACAAAATTGTCACCCGAAGATGCACAAATATACATCGAGCCAACATCAGGCGGAGTCAGAATTTTTGGCAAGTGGAAAGACAGTCATGATTTTACCATGACAAAAGAATTGTTTTCAGTCTATGACAGGATTGCACTTGGCATAAAAAACATGTCATGCCCTCCACCAATCAAGTGCTAGACAATCAACTTTATCCCCTTTTGGAATTGCCCAGATAAACTGCTTTCTTACTGTAGTTGCAAGTCTTCCAGCTAGTACAACACCTGTTGCAGACATTGTATCTGTTGTATTGTACACCTGGAGCAAGTATGGTGCATGATCAATTCCTGGTCCCTTTTGGTATACTGCAAAATCGCAACCAAACTTGATTCCAGGATTTACGATATACCCCTTGTCACGAAAATCCTTGTAGACTGTATATTTTTTATCAAAGTTGTAATACTCTTTTCTGCAAATTTCCAAGAGTTCCTTTTGTGTGACCGGTTTTTTTGACTGGTATACTTTGATCTTGGATTTTTCCTGTAAATAATATCCTTCAATTAAATCAAGAATCAATGGAACGTTTATCTCGTCAGGTTTTGGTTTTGTCATGCCAATTGGCTTGCCATAATATCCTGCAACAAAGAGTGCCTTTGAATCTGCGATATTCCAAATTATTATCCTGTTTTCAAGCAGGTCGCCTTTCATGTCTGTTCCATGATAGTAATTGATTTTAGTGTTTACAATTATTTGTCAAAAAAAGGAAAAAAGAATATTTTTCCTAAAATTTTATAGGCTCAGAGCCAGCAAAATGAATGAATCAGATACCTGTAATACTTTATCTGACATTTCTTCAATTCCCTCTACAATATCCTTGAGGAGCAATAGCTCTTTTATCGCGACCGTCTCATCAAGTACTCTGATGCTCAATGCTCTGTACTTGTCGTCTACGAGCCTCTCTATCTTTTGTGCCTCATGGGCAAGATCAATTGCCACTGTACTGTTGTTGCTTGCAAGGGCCCTGATGATTTCGTTGATCTTCTGAATTTGGTCTACTGCCAATTCGATTAGTTCTCTGAGGTCCTTGTCGAGCTTTTCTTTTTTGAGCGTGGCTGCCTTGATATTTGAGAGTTTAAAGGCAAGGCCCGTGATATAGCCTGCAATTTCATCCATTGTATATGCTGAGTTCAAAAGATTCTCCCTGTGCATCATAAGACCGCCTACATCTGAAATTTCTCTTGTAATTTTTCTACGGAGAGACTCTACTTCATCTTCAGTATTTTTTATTCTTTCAAGTAGTTGTTTTATTTCAGCCTTGTCTGCCTTGATTATCAAACCTGGCAGAATTGACAGATCTCTGACAGCGTTGAGGATTCTGTTTATCTCATCTTGTAAAACAGCGAGGGCCTTTCTTTTTGCCTGAACTTCAAGTTCTCCGCTATACATATAGAGATTCTAAACTATGCCTGCAGCTAATAATCCTTGCGTAAATTAGATTAAGACCCAGAAAATTTTCTCTAGTTTATTTTTTCGTCTTGCACAACACGTTTTTGACTATTGTACAAAGTTATGATCTCATCAATGTTGGTTGCATTCTCTGATGTTTTTTCAAATCTAATCTTTCCTGTAAACTTTGGAAAACGGAGTGCAAGCCCGCTGCCTTTTCTGATTTTATCCATGGCGACTTTGTGAATTGGGCTGAGCGTTATCTCTGATGCCACAATCTCTATTACAATCTCTGGGTCAAACCACACATCTGCTTCCATTCCGCTCTGGATTCGGGGGTCTTTTTTGACAGTTATTTTATCAGATAAAATTTGGTAAAACTGGTCTAGGCTCTCATCTGTAAATCCGGTACCGACCTTGCAGATGCTTGGAAAAGTGTCTGTCTTGTCATCGTATGCTGATAACAGTAATGCGCCATACCTCCCAGTCCTTCTGCCCCTGCCATAAAATGCCCCAACTACTACCAAGTCAAGGCTGTCTCCAAGCTCGTTTCTGTATTCACGTTTTAGCTTGAGCCAGTTGCTTGCCCTTGCACCTGCACGGTATGGAGAATCTAACTGCTTTAGCATTATTCCCTCACATCCAGAATTTATTGCATTTTCCAAACTGTCTTCAACTTCGTTGTCTGATTTTACCAATGTCATCGGCATGACCTTGGCAAAAGGATCCTCGATTACATTTTTTTCTAAAAGTTTTCTTCTTTCTGAATAGGATGTATCAAGGCAACTTTTTTTATCAACTGACAATATGTCAAAAAAGTTTACAGTGATTGGATATTCTTGGACGGCTTGGGCGATTTTATACTTGCGTCGTCTGTGCATCAATTCCTGGAATGGCAAAAACTCGCCAGTGTCGTCATTTATTGCAACAACTTCGGCTTCAAGTATTATTTCATCTGACCTTAACGCCTTGCCGATATTTTCTACAATGTCTGGATAGTAGCTAGTGATATTTTCAAGACTGCGAGAATATAGAATAATTTTTTCTCCCTGTCTGTGTACTTGTACCCGTTCACCGTCAAGCTTGTACTCTGATGCAAACTCTTGGCCCATTTTTTCATGCGCCTCTTGCGGGCTCTTTACCCTTTCAGCAAGCATTGGGCGAATCGGGCTAAATATTGTAACCTGGAAATCTTTTAGCGATTCTACTCCGTTTTTGGATACTGCAAATGAAACTTTTCCCAAGTCACTGCATACATTATACGCATGCTCAAGTAACGGCCTGTTTTCTTTAGAGCCCGTATATGCAATAGATAATGCATCAAGGATTGTATAGTCTGCAATTCCAAGCCGGAGGTTTGATGTTATTATTTTTGCAATAAATCCGCCCTCTGTCGGGGTTGCGTCATTTAGCAGGCTTGAGATGTATTTCATCTTCATGTCCTGTGATCTTGCACCCTTGAGCTCTGCAATTTTATAGAGCGTATCGTACACTCGCTCGACTGTAATATTTTCACTAAGAAATGTAGTCTGTGTCTTTTGCTCTAGTATCTTTGAGGCCACCTGACCAAAGTCGCCAGTGTCCTTGTACTCTTCTTCTATTTTTTTAATTGAAATCCCAGATGATTTTGCAAGTGCCTTTATTGCAATTTTTTCTGCAATGCCAATTTCTACTCCCTCGTGGTCAGGTCTTAGTTTTCCCTGGAGAAGGTATACAACCTTTGGTATGATATCAGGTGGCGTAATTTTAAAAAGGTCTACCAAGTGCTGTGTAAGCTCCAGCCTCTTTGTTGTATTTTCCATGTAACTTAGCGTATCTGCAACAAGAGAAAATTTCATCTTAGGATTATTGGCATATGCAGGATAAAAGAAGTTATTTCTTGTGCACGTGTGCTTGGATTTTTAATTTGATTTCTGTGGTGCGCTTTGAGATTATTCCATGAAAGTCCGAGTATTCTTCAGAGTCAAGAAATCTCTTGTTTCTCTTGAGAAATCCATCAAAAAAGACTCCTCCGATGTATCCTACATAGAGTCCTGTTGCAAAGTCTTCCATGTTTGTAACAGGCCATGATTTTGTCTCTGATAGAACCATGGTTGGATAGTCCAAAGAATAGGTTATGACATCATTTAGGTTCTTTTCTTCTATCATGTCAAGGCCCATAATACAAAGCAATTTTTTCTAGTATTTAGTATTTCTCAAAATTTGGTCTGGATGCTATATCGCACTTATAAACAAAAATTCTTTCTGTTTTGAATATCTTGAGAAGCGCATATGACACTAAAATCGGTTATTGATTTTCCTTGTTTTTATTGCCAGATATAGATCGTGTATAGTTCTGTAGGACAACCTATCGCGTGGATCAAGTAATTTGCGTTTAATCCCAAACGCCTCGATGGTCTTCCACATTTCGTCTAAAGGCACTTCCATATCTTGCATGTTTGATCTTACTTGAAAATGTGAAATACATACGTGAGTATGTATCACAACCCTACAAACTTGTACGCCTGGTTCGCATTTTGTTCGTTTATAAATAGGGGAAAAAAATAATGCACCATGGGCGGCGGCAAGAAGCAATCTCCAGCACAGGCAGAAAAGTCACAGACAGCAGAAGCTGGAAAGAAAGACGGTCAAAAGAAGGGAGACCGAAAAGATCAAAAGCCAAGGACCAACATTTCAGTCATTATTGATGAAAACCAAGCCTTGAACTTTATCAAGGGCTCAAAGGTCTTTACAGTTCAGGAATTGTCAAGACAGACAAACGTCAAGATATCGGCAGCCAATTCATTCTTGCAAATCCAACTAAAGAAAGGCTCTGTAAAAAGAATTGGTGGCTATAGCGGACACCACGTTTACGTTCCAGCCTGAGTTATTGCAAATATATCTCCGGGTTTTACATTTCGCAATTCTTCCAGGTTTGATGTTATTTTACCAATCAATGTCATGGGCTTTGTGACCGGTACATCATCTACAAAAAAAACAGATCGCGCCGTTTGTAGCCAAAAAGCCAACGTCTCCCTTTTTGAACTGGGTCCTGAGTTTTTCTCCGCCTGTCTTGATTGCAGTATCAACATATGCAATGCTGTTGCCCATCATGTGGGCGTTGCCCTCGACTGGAATGGATCTAATTACTCCGCCAACTGTCTTTGGAGCAAGATGACGCTTTAATTCTAGGCCAAGTGTAGCTTTTCCCTTCAGGGATAAGACAAGATCAAGCTTGGAAACAGAGCCTGCACTCATTTTTGAGGAAAAGGATTATGAATATATAACGTTTCTTTATCCCAAACCTCAATGTCGGATGAACCTGAGGAAGTAAGTGTAGATACCGAAGAGGTTCAGCCAGTTGAGGAAGAAGAACCAAATCTAGGTCCTGCAGTAGTTGAAGTAACTGAAGCTCCAGCTGAAGAAGAGGAAGAGGTAAAGCCAGGAAAGAAAGGCAAGAAGGAGCTAAGTGCTGAAGAGATTGCAGAGCAGGAAAGACTACGAAAGATAATTGACGCACGTGAAATTATTGACATTGATCCAATACATGAAATAGTAGAATTTGAAATGACTGGAAAGGGCAAGATAGTCATTGGCCCACCGACACTGACAAGATTTGAAAAAGCAAGAATACTTGGTGCAAGAGCATTACAATTATCACTTGGCGCACCACCTTTCATACCAATACCAAAAGATGTTGCAACATCACTAGATCTTGCCTATGCAGAGCTTGAAAAGCGTGTAATTCCGATTACAATCAGGCGAGTTTTACCAAACGGCGACTTTCAGAATATTCCTATAGACCTTTTCGATTGATGGATGATTGGTCGATAAGACTTTAATAGAATGCATAAATGGTGGTGGTAGAGTTTTGTTGAGTGGCGTAGAAAAAGTCCAGCTAAATAGTAATCCTGAGGGAAAACTAGTCACAATTTACCAGCAAGATATCGTACCATGTGCACTTGATTTGTTAGCTGATCTTGTAAAACACAAAACAGTGACGCTTTTTGCACGTGGCCAGGCAATTCCTACTGCAGTTGCAGTTGCAAATATAGTAACTGAAAACATGATGAAGGGAAATTCAAAAATTGTAGATATCACTGTTGACAGCGAAGAAGATTCCAACAGACCGCTCTTGTCTGTTATTAGAATTGTTATAACAAAAACAAACTAGTACGAACTACCAGGGCCTTTTAAAAGCATATTTTCACATTCCTTGCATACTGCTTCATCAATGTTTGATTCAAGCTTGTGGTGAATGTCGCAAATAAGCAGGCTTGACTTGATGTAGTTGCAAAGGCCAATGAACTTTGAGAGGCTTGCAGGTGTGTACGCCATCTTGGAGGCCAAGTTGTTTGAAATGTCATTTATCATCTCTGATACCTCTTTTACAGAAAGCAACTTGCTAATCAGTACTGGATCGCCCCTTGTCCCGCGGACATAATTGCTTATGGCAGCCTGTGTTACTCCCAATAATTTTGAAACTTCTTCTTCTCGTATCTTGTGCTCTTCTATGAGCTTTTTTGCAAGTATGGCTCGTAGTGCAGGTATGAGCGTCTTGGTTTCTATCTCTGACGGAAGAAGCATATACAAAATTGCCTCTGTAAAATATTTAAACCTAGTCATCTTTTTCGTGATGACTTTTTTTAGAGGGTGTGAAACTAATCATTGATTGCAAGAAATCACGTCGCAGATAAAGAAACTAGTGACAAAATCTGTACTGGAACATGACTCTGATTCAATTGCCCTATCGGGTGGACTGGATTCGTCAATTCTTGCATCTTGTACCAAAAACAAGAAAATGACAGCATTTGCTCTTATTACAAAAGATTTTGATTCAACAGATCTGGTGCATGCCCAACTTGTGGCAAAGTGGTGTGATTTACAACTTGACGTGACAACTGCTGGTGTAGATGATCTGCTTTCTGCAGCAGAAAATACTATCCAGATCTTGCAAGTGTTCAATCCGATTGAGATTCGAAACAATATTGTAGTATATCTTACAATGAAGGCTGCAAAAGAGTCTGGATTTGAATCCATCATGACTGGAGATGGGGCAGATGAGCTCTTTGCGGGGTATAATTTCTTCAAGAGATTGTCTGGGCAAGAACTTGAACAAGATCTGCAAAGGATATGGAGTGTGATGCACTTTCCATCACGTGCGATATCCCAATCAATTGGGATTGTATTGCATGCTCCATTCTTGGATGATTCCGTATCAGAGTATGCAAAAAAGATCTCAGCAGACTTGAAGATCCACGAAGAAAAGGGGAAAAAATATACCAAGTGGATACTGCGCAAGGCCTTTGAAGGCGATCTTCCAGAATCCATAACCTGGAGGGAGAAATCTGCAATGCAGGACGGCTCTGGTACAAGTGGCCTGACATCTTTTCTTGACGGCATGATATCTGACTCTTATTTTGCAGAAAAAACAAAACATTATGCAGAAAAAGACCAGGTCAAGATTTTATCAAAAGAGTCATTATGCTATTATGAAATATACCGAAAATACTTTGATGCGCCGCATAAATTAGGACTGGCTGAGACAAAGTGTCCAAACTGTAATTATTCACTAAAATTTGGCGCTCATTTTTGCCGCATGTGCGGAAGTTATCCTATTTAGATTTCTTCCACTTGTTTGGTTTTTTGGAGAAAATTCTCTTGCATCCATGGCAGCAGAAATAATACTTTTTTCCTTCGTATTCGTGAACAAGAGCAAGGCTCTCATCTAGTTCTATTCCGCATACTGGATCAACTGGCATATTGAAGATTCGTCTTGCGTTTGTATTTAAAACTTACAATTAAAGAAAAGATCTGCAGACTAGGAGCCACGGCAGTCTAGATTCATTATGAAATCTTGTAGTCTCTGCATGCTCTTAGAATTTAGCATTAATTCATTTAGATAACTCTCTTCGCCGATGCATACAATATTTTTTAATCCTTCCTGGGATTTGGGATGCTGCTTTTCACTATCACGTTCATTCATCTTGTTTCATGTTACAAATTTGCTAGTATTATCTACGTGTTTTTTATTTCCAAAATACAGGATGTGGGCTGATTTTTTCATCTAATTCTTTCCAAAAGCAGCTTCTTGTCTTCATAATACATTCGCAAAATAGAGTTTTTCTCAAGAGATTTTAGCAGATATAAAATTCCGCCTTTTCTAGTGGTTCTAATCTTTTTTATCTTGTATATCTTTTTGGGCTCATCGCTTGCTGTTATGCGTACCCTTTCTCCGCTTTTGAATACTGTCAACTTCAAATTGATAATATCCGGTACAATTGATAAACTCTGTCTATGGTTTTTACAAGTGGCATATAGTGACTATTTAGTAATCATTGTCCTCATATTTCTAAAAAAATGATTTAAAAAATCACAACTATTGATTTCGGGCAGGCTTCCAAGATGAGAACCATGACTGGACAATGCTTGTGTCCATGCTTGTAAACGCCTTCAAGTTGTCCTGAAACGTCTTGATGTTCTGCCTTGTTGCATCTATTACAGTTATCACGGCCTTGTTCTGTAGAGCGTTGTTTTTTACAAATTCATCTGTTGCATCGTTGATTGATTTTAGGTAAGACTGGGGAAGATTTGATCCTAGACCGCTCTTTGTTATCATTTCCTGCTGGAATGCCATCGTATTGTCTAGTACATTCTTGCATGTTACGACAAATTCCTGCTGTAGCTGAGAAACTGCATCCATACACTGGGTTACATTTTTCTCAACTTCTTCAAAGTAACGGTTTAGATTTTGTCTATATGCTGCATAGATTTCTCTTGTCTCTGGTTTGCCTGTCTTCTCGCTTAACGTCTCTGTTTTACTCATGGTTTTATTTTACAACATGATCTCATAAAGATCTTGACAATAGACTGCTTAGAACTATATACGATACATGGTGACTAGCTTGATACGTATCATTATTTTATGATATGATGATGACCTCTTTCTAACGAGTCTATCATATTTTTCTACGATGTTGATCTCAAGCTAAATGAATTTCAATCAAACACATTAAATCAAAAATATCCATATTGTATTCATGCCAACCTGTAAGGAATGCAATACGCTTTTTTACTCTAATGAAGGACTCGAAGTCCACCTGATTTATGCTCATAAAAAGAGCAAGGTCTTGAACTAGTTCACAAGATTCTCGTCGAGTGAACAATTACTATTTGAACCAATCATTTACATGATTCGATGACGTATGATACACATGGACAGGATACGACTCAAATCAAATGATTTGCAGTCAGCTGGCTATGATGAATCATTGCAGATATTGGAGATACAATTCTGTCGTGGTGGAATCTATCAATACTTTGGCGTACCAAAAAAGATCTATGATGGATTGATGAAATCTGTTTTATCTCATGGGAAATATCATGATAGGTACATCAAAAACAGGTATAGACATGAAAAGATATGATTTGGATTTATCCAAAAAACAAATGTGAGCTGGTTAGTTACTCCAGTCCTTCTCCGACATGAAATCAGGGATGTGCAAACTCACACCACTCTACTATACCAATAGCATACTCCTAGATTAAAAGCCTGGCAATGTTACTCCATCTTGCAAGGGCAAAAGCTTGTTTTCCACTGTAAATGTCAATTGATGCCGGTTTAATACCGATGAGGGTTATCATGATATCAGGAATTCAAACAAAAAATGACAGAAAATGAAACTGGACCTACATACGAATGGAAAGAGATTGGTACTGTTGGTGTAGATACAGGAGAGATAATCATAGCAGACCCCGCAAATGTACTCTCACCTAGAGAATACGATGAACTCCACAAAAAAGAGACTGATGCAAAATTGCCACTTCATATTGATTTCAAACATGGTATTGTATCAAAGACCGGATTTGCTGATGGCCTTTACCATGTCTTTGCCAAGTTTGGAGATTTTGGAAAAGTTGCAAAGAAAATCATGGAGATTAGAATTGTTTTTGACATGGTAGATGATGATTCTGGAAAAATATCTAATGTTTCAGGAAAAGCCCAAGTCAGTAATATGCCTGAAAAGAAAGATGATCTTTCAAAAGGCGTCAAGTTATAAAAAAAGTCAATCCAAAATATGATTGAAATTTTCTATTCTTATTAAGTGATTTCTATCTTGACTTGTGACTATTAACTTGCCTTGTTCAAATCCAATATCTTTTTCATTGCATTGTCTCTCTTGTCAAAGTTGGTCTTTTTCTCAAAGTATAGTTCGCTGTCGCACTTGTTTTGCTCTGAAATCAATTCATGTAGCAATGTTGTTAGTTCATGTGGGTCCATGATATCATATCGATCCTCACTTCTATTAAACAGATCTAGTTGGCATTTACAGTAACAAAAGCGATTACCTCATCTCATTTTAGTCGTGTTTCCTTAAGTGTCATCATCACGTATGCAAGAGGTGAATAAAATAGACGAAAATCAGAATGGGAAAAAAAAAATCGGCAAGCTAAGATTCTCACCCTTGATTGGTGCACCAGAAATAGTAAAACCATCAGTTTGGAAAAAACAAGTACATGCGTCATTTAAAAAAGTCATCGCATTTGATCTTCTTTTCATGGTACTTGGTGCATTAATTGGAGCAGGAATCGTTACTGCAGTTCTACGATAGAACTCTTCCTCTTTGTTGAAATTTCAAACAATGTTGTTATGATAAAAAATAGTCATATTTTCCTCTGCGAACTCTATTAACGCCAGTATATTAGAGACGAGGATCATACACTAATCACGGAATATATGCTTGAAAACGGAAATCATTTTAACATTGGAAAACAACTAGTTGAAAAACTCTTGTTTCTATCTCGTATTGATCAATACATCGATGGTGCACAGAAAAAAGGAAACAAACAAGCTGAATTGAGTTTGCAAATCCTTCGTGCTGTAGAGAAAAAGAATACGAATTTGTTGCAAGACTTTCTTATCGCAGATGCAAGTGTGAGATAAAATGATCAAGAAATTTTTGAAAGCCATGTGGAAATCAAAACATGATGAATCTAAAGAAAAACGTCAGATGGAGCAGGAAGAAATGAAAGAAGAAACCCATGAGTTAGAGCAAGTCAAGCAAGATGCACAAGAAGAGATTGAAGAAATCGAAGAATAACTAGAATTTTTCTATAATATCAAATATTAAAAAGATCTTTTGCATTTTGATACATCAATTCACTCCTGTATTCTTTCTTCAATTTTAATTTTGAAACAAAACTAAGGTAGGAATCCAT
>Ga0206897_1046_pt1 | contig 34309 bp, 26 predicted proteins | sample Alteio_BWOrgHeat_49_FD_152972 | JGI IMG/M metagenome (GOLD analysis project Ga0206897, IMG submission 152972) | Enriched cells from forest soil in Barre Woods Harvard Forest LTER site, Petersham, Massachusetts, United States -... | ecosystem: Environmental > Terrestrial > Soil > Temperate forest >... | reverse complement strand
AATAAGCGCATCCATCGTTGCAGTATCGGGGATGCGCAGCAACGCCTCCGCCAGACACATCATCATGATGCCTTCTTCGCTATTCAGACTATATTCATGCTGAAATGCTTCGACCGTACTCATGCTACTACTAGCGCGCAACGCATTGATAATTTTTGTGGCTCGCTTCTTAATAGCTTCACTATCAAGCCCAAGCGCTTTTAGATTACGCAATAGATCTTCTACGCAGCCCGTCTCATCCGCAAATGCATGCTGACTGACTTTAAGAAGGGCATCTATGTTTTTAAAATCCTGAATCATAGATTACTGCAATTGCCTGAGATAGTTCTGTGCCTCATCACTATTCCAATCCACAGCACCAGAAAATTTGTGGCGCAGGTGATGGATTGAATCCATCAATATAGTTTCGGGATACGCAGTGGTTTGAAAAATATCGTATGTAAGCGTTCTTTTGGGATCAAACGCATAATACACATTTGAAGGCGCCTTTGATTTATATGCACTGATAAATTGTTCTGCCGCCTTTTTTGTCTCATCGCTAGATATAGTCAAAAATACAATCTGCTTTCCTACCTGATTAGCTGCTTCTATCAACGCCGGAAATTCTGTGCGGCAAGGCTTGCACCATGAAGCCCAGAAGTGAAGTACTACGGGACGCCCTTTAAATTCTTCTAATGTATGAACTGTACCATCGATTGACTGCCACAAAAAATCAGGTGCTGTGGCTGAAAGGGCAGAAGACGTATGTGTATGCAATATATCAACACGCGTACCTGTTCCTACATACACAATCAATGCGCCGAACAGGATAAAGAGAATTATTTTGCCGATCATACACTCACTTTTTTACAGTGGCTGATTATATCACATGCACAGACTTTCTGAAAGCTATCTGCTGTGCTGTCTTATTCCCATATTATAAGTATACTTATAATATTATATATTATATAGTATATTAATTATTTGAGGCATATAATTATGATGCAGGAACATTCCGGATTCGGATCACTGGTACGTGATATCTCCAAGCTGGCACGCAGGCGCTTTGATAGGAAAGCCAGCGAGGTGGGGCTCACACAGGCGCAGTGTATTGTTATTAATCACCTGGCAGAGCATGAAGGCATTAATCAGGCCAGCTTAGCAGAAATGATGAATATCGAGCCCATTACACTGGTAGGGCTCATAGACAGACTTGAGCGTGCTGGACTGGTAGAACGCCGCAATGCTTCAAACGATAGACGGGTCAGGCTGCTTTATCTCACCAAGCAAGCCCGCCCCTTACTTGAAAAAATGAATGCTATTCAAAACCAGTTGGGTAAGGAGGCATTCGCAGGTTTTTCCATTCAAGATCAGAGGCATACTATTGATTTACTTGAAAAAATAAGAAGCAATCTAGCTGCAAATAAGCAAATATTTATGAAGAAGAACAAGAGATAAAGCCAATCACAATCGTATTATACAACACGAGCTACAATTAGGATGTTATGCGACGTACCACCAAACTCATTACCATAGGCCTGATATTACTAAGTGCTGGCGCATGGTATTATTTCCATCAAAGTGCCGGGAGTGAGCAAGCAAAATCCTCTGGTGGTCATGCGGGGGGGCAAAAATGGTGGTCCTATGCCAGTAGGCATTGCCACTGTAAAAACCGGCGATATCGACGTGTATCTCAATGGACTTGGCAACGTAACACCGCGCAATACCGTAGTGGTCCATAGCCGTATTGATGGCCAGTTGATGCAAGTTTCTTTTAAGGAAGGGCAACTGGTAAAGGCAGGCGATAGACTTGCGGATATTGATGCCCGCCCCTATGAAGCGTTACTCGAACAAGCACAAGGTCAGATGATGCGTGATGAAGCATTGCTTGCTGACGCTAAAATTAATCTTGAACGTTATAAAACATTATTCGCGCAGGACTCCATTGCCAAGCAGCAGCTTGATACGCAAGCCTCTTTGGTCAAACAATATGAAGGCGCAGTGAAAAACGACAAGGGACAAATCGACAATGCTAAGGTGCAGATTATATATACTCAGATTACTGCGCCGGTGAGTGGTCGCGTGGGGTTACGTCAGGTAGACCCAGGCAATATCGTACATGCGAGTGATCCAAACGGTATCGTGGTTGTTACTCAGCTCCAGCCAATTACTGCTTTGTTTACTATACCGGAAGATAATATCCCTCTGGTGATAGAGCATACACAGCAGGAAAAAAATCTGGTCGCGGACGCATGGGATAGAGATACTAAACATAAAATCGCAACCGGTACACTTATCGCTATTGATAACCAGGTTGATCCAACCACTGGCACAGTAAAATTCAGAGCCGAATTTGCCAATAAAGATAACAAATTATTTCCTAGTCAGTTCGTAAATATCCGCTTGCGCCTTGATACAAAACACAATGTAGTACTGATGCCCACTGCCGCCATCCAGCGTGGTGCTCAGGGCACTTTCGTCTATCTGGTGAAAGACAAAATTGTTACGGTACAGCCCATAAAATTGGGTACCACCGAAGGTGAAAATGTGGAGGTGGAAAGCGGACTTAAAGCAGATGATATTGTTGTGGTAGATGGTAGTGATAATCTACGTGATGGCGCAAAGGTAGAAGTAGCTGCTGCCAAAACTGATGTACCTGCAAAACCCACAAAAGATAAAAGCAGCAAAGACGATAGCACGCACCACAAGCATAAACATTCGGATGAATAATGAATCCATCACGTATATTCATTCTGCGTCCGGTAGCCACCTCGCTATTGATGTTGGCTATATTACTCTCAGGCATAGTTGCTTATCGTTTACTTCCACTCTCGGCCTTACCAGAAGTTGATTATCCTACAATTGAAGTTGTCACTTTATATCCTGGCGCCAGCCCGGATGTAATGACCTCATCGATTACTGCACCGTTGGAAACACAGTTCGGCCAAATGCCGGGGCTTAACCAAATGTCTTCCACCAGCTCAGGTGGGGCATCGGTTATCACACTACAATTTAGTCTTACGCTTAGCCTGGATGTTGCAGAGCAGGAGGTGCAAGCTGCCATTAACGCTGCTACTTCTTTTCTTCCGACCGATCTGCCCGTCCCGCCAATTTACAACAAAGTAAATCCTGCCGATTCTCCGATTGTCACGCTTGCTATCATGTCCAAGACACTCGCACTTCCCAAAGTAGAAGATCTCGTGGATACGCGGCTTGCACAAAAACTTTCGCAAGTGCCAGGCGTCGGTTTAGTGAGCATAAGCGGTGGACAGCGCCCTGCTGTACGTATTCTTGCTAACCCCACAGCGTTAGCAGCATACGGGCTTGACCTAGAAGCGCTGCGTACATCCATTACGGCAGCGAATGTGAATACGGCAAAAGGTAGTTTTGACGGGCCAATGCGTGCCTCCACCATTGATGCTAATGATCAGATTTCTTCACCCGATGAATATCGTCGTCTAATTATCGGTTACAAAAATGGTGCAGCCATCCGATTGGAAGATGTTGCCGATGTTATAGAAGGTGCAGAAAATACCAAGCTCGGCGCATGGGCAAATACCACACCTGCCATCATTCTCAATATTCAGCGCCAACCTGGTGCAAATGTAATTGCAGTTGTCGATCGCATTAAACAACTGCTTCCGCAGTTGCAAACCACCCTGCCCGGTTCGGTAGATGTCATCATGCTAACCGACCGCACTACCACTATTCGCGCCTCCGTTGCTGACGTGCAGTTCGAATTGTTATTATCAGTAGCACTTGTAGTGATGGTAATTTTTTTGTTTTTGCGCAATTTTGCGGCAACCATTATTCCAAGCATTGCCGTGCCACTCTCACTCGTGGGTACGTTTGGCGTCATGTATATGGCGGGATTCAGCATCAATAACCTTACGCTCATGGCACTTACTATTGCTACCGGCTTTGTCGTAGATGATGCTATTGTGATGATCGAAAATATTGCACGCTACATTGAGGCGGGCGAACACCCCTTGCAGGCTCACTGAAAGGCGCAGGCCAGATTGGGTTTACCATTATTTCGCTTACCTTCTCACTGATCGCTGTGCTTATCCCTCTACTATTTATGGGTGATGTCATCGGGCGACTCTTTCATGAATTCGCTATTACGCTTGCAGTATCCATTCTGATTTCAGCCGCGGTATCGCTCACGCTTACTCCCATGATGTGTGCAAAACTACTGCACCATATACCTCAAGAAGAACAGTCACCCTTCTATAAGAATATGGGAAGATTCTTTGATAATATTATAGAGCGTTACGCAGTAATGCTTACCTGGGTTCTAGGTCGTCAGCGCCTGATGCTATATGTAGCATTGGCTACACTTGTGCTTACTGTGGTGCTCTATGTGCTAGTGCCGAAAGGCTTCTTTCCCGTGCAAGACACTGGAGCGATTCAAGGTATTACGGAAGCACCGCAATATATTTCTTACGCAGAAATGGCTACACGCCAAACAGCGCTTGCCGAAGAAATTATGAAAGATCCAGCTGTGGCAAGCCTATCATCATTTATTGGTGTTGATGGAACCAATGCCACACTTAACAGTGGACGATTGCTTATTAACCTGAAGCCACACGACGAACGCGATAGCGCAAGTGATGTCATCCGGCGTTTGCAAAAGAAATTCGCCGACTCCAGCAATATCCTTTTATACATGCAACCTGTGCAGGACCTTACGATTGAAGATCGCGTAAGCCGTACGCAATATCAGTTTAGCATTCAAGCTATTAATCCCAAGGAACTGAGTGCGTGGGTACCAAAAATTGTCGAGCGCCTTAAGGATTTACCGCAGCTCGCTGACGTAGCAAGTGATTTGCAGGATCATGGATTACAAGCCTATGTTGATATCGACCGAGCTACTGCTATGCGACTGGGGATAACGGCAGCCGCTATCGATAATGCTTTATACGATGCCTTTGGCCAACGCCTAGTATCAACTATTTTTACTCAGTCCAACCAGTATCGCGTGGTGCTGGAAGTAAAGAATGATTTTCAAAAAGGTCCCCAAGCGCTGGATAGCATTTATGTAGTGTCCACTACTGGACAGACTATCCGTCTTAATACAATTGCAAAAATTTCTGAAATGGAAGCACCGCTTTCCATCAGCCATATTGGGCAATTTCCGGCAGCAACTATTTCTTTTAATCTAGCACCAGGTGCAGCACTGGGTGATGCGGTAGATGCTATTCATAAAACCGAGCAAGAAATGCAAGTACCCGCCACATTGCAAACAAGTTTTCAGGGTGCCGCATTAGCATTTAAAGCATCACTCAATAATACGTTATTTTTAATTCTGGCTGCTATCGTTACCATGTATATTGTGCTGGGTGTACTCTATGAGAGTTACATTCATCCTATTACCATTCTCTCCACCCTTCCCTCTGCGGGCATCGGTGCGTTACTGGCACTTACCATATCGGGAACCGATCTGGGTGTTATCGGAATTATTGGTATTATTCTACTCATTGGCATCGTCAAAAAGAATGCGATCATGATGATCGACTTTGCGTTGGAAGCAGAACGCGAACACGGCATGTCTGCACATGAAGCAATCTATCAGGCTTGTCTTTTACGCTTCCGCCCTATTCTCATGACTACCATGGCCGCCTTACTTGGTGCCCTACCATTAATGATTGGTTCTGGTGTTGGTGCAGAACTGCGCCATCCACTTGGCATCACTATGGTCGGCGGGTTGCTGGTAAGTCAGGCGTTGACGTTATTTACAACACCCGTAATTTATCTGGCTTTTGACAGACTCGCCAAACGTTTTACAAAGCCTGAAACACAAGCTGACATGTTTGAGGACATACCACAATGAACCTGTCCTCCCCCTTCATTTTCAGACCGGTAGCAACGACATTGCTCACGATTGGTGTCATACTTGCAGGATTGGTCGCGTTTAATGCTCTGCCGGTAGCACCTCTGCCGCAGGTAGATTTTCCGACCATCAATGTGCGTGCATCACTGCCAGGTGCCAGCCCTGAGACAATGGCAGCAACCGTTGCAACGCCCTTAGAGCGTGCACTTGGGCGCATTGCCGGGATTACTGAGATGACTTCCATCAGCAGCCTGGGCGCAACCAATCTTACGTTACAATTTGATCTGGATCGCAACATTGATGGTGCTGCGCGTGACGTACAGGCAGCAATTAATGCAGCGCGCACTTTGCTTCCTAGTGGGTTGCCGAGCAATCCCACTTATCGAAAATCTAATCCTGCCGATGCTCCGATTATGATTATGGCTGTAACATCGGATACCATGAAGCAAGGCGAGCTTTACGATGCTGCATCTACTATTTTAGCACAGAAAATTTCACAGCTCAGTGGTGTCGGCGAAGTGCGTGTCGGTGGCAGTTCGCTTCCTGCGGTACGTGTAGAGCTTAATCCCGATACGCTTAATAAATACGGCATCAGCCTTGAACAGGTGCGTAACGCTATCGCCACGACCAACCCCAACCGCCCTAAGGGCACGCTGGAAGAGGGCGACCGCCATTGGCAGATTTATGCCAATGATCAAGCCAACAGAGCACAAGACTATTTACCCTTGATTGTGAGTTATAAAAACGGTGCGGCAGTGCATTTGTCTGATGTAGGCACAGTCGTTGATTCCGTGCAGGATGTACGCAATGCCGGTGCTGCCAATGGTAAGCCAGCAATCATTCTCATCATCTTCAAGCAACCCGGATCAAATATTCTTGAAACAGTAGAAAAAATCAAAGCGCTGCTGCCGCAATTGCATCAATCCATACCCAAAGCCATTGATCTGTCTGTCATCATGGAACGCACTACCACTATTCGTGCTTCGCTACGTGATGTTGAACGCACACTTCTTATTTCCATTGCTCTGGTTATTATGGTGGTGTTCATTTTCCTGCGTAATGGACGTGCCACGCTCATCCCCAGTGTCGCCGTACCCGTCTCTCTTATAGGCACGCTCGGCATTATGTATTTGCTGGGTTATAGTCTCGACAATCTTTCCCTCATGGCACTCGTCATCGCCACTGGCTTTGTAGTCGATGATGCTATTGTCGTACTGGAAAATATTTCCCGCCACATAGAAGAAGGCGTGCCTCCCATGCAGGCGGCATTAATGGGCGCAAAAGAAGTGGGATTTACAGTTATGTCGATGAGTATATCGCTCGTCGCTGTCTTCATTCCAATACTGCTTATGCATGGTATTATCGGGCGGTTATTTCATGAATTCGCCATTACTTTATCTGTAGCAATATTAATATCGCTTGTCGTATCGCTCACTCTCACACCTATGATGTGCGCACGACTTCTCAAGCGTGAATCCACTGAGGAGCATGGGCGTTTCTATCATTTAAGTGAACGCATATTTAACAATGTGCAACAGCATTACCGCACATCCCTATTATGGGCACTAAGGCATCAACGTCTGATGCTGCTCATATTGTTTGCCACAATAGGGCTGAATATTTATCTCTATATTATCGTTCCCAAAGGTTTCTTTCCACAGCAGGACACTGGCCGCTTACAAGGCTCTATTCAGGCAGACCAGAGTATCTCGTTTCAACTAATGAAACATAAGCTCGACGACTTCATCGAAATTATCCGTAAAGATTCTGCCGTTGCAAATGTGGTGGGTTTCATCGGCGGTGGGCAGCGTAATTCTGGTAATATGTTCATTACACTTAAACCTCTTGATGAGCGAAAAATGTCATCAGATGAAGTCATTGCGCATCTACGCGGGAAGCTGGGCAATGAGCCAGGCGCTAAACTCTATCTGCAGGCTTCACAGGATATTCGCATGGGCGGCAGACAAGGCAATGCGCAGTATCAATATACGCTACGTGCTGACGAACTCAGCGATCTGCGTGCCTGGGCACCTAAGGTATATGAAGCAATGAAAACATTGCCCGAACTTGCTGACGTCAACAGCGATCAACAAGACAAAGGGTTACAAACTACCGTTACCTATGATCGCGACAGTATTTTTAGGTTAGGCCTTACACCAAGTATGATTAATTCCACGCTCAATGATGCGTATGGACAACGACAAGTTTCGGTAATTTATAATCCGCTTAATCAATATCATGTGGTGATGGAAGCAGCACCCCAATATCTGGAAAGCCCTGAATCACTTAAAACGACTTATGTAACTACCTCCAAAGGTGCCATAATACCTTTTAGTGCTTTCAGTACATATGGACCAACATCAACAGCACTTGCTGTTAACCACCAGGGACAATTTGCAGCAGCCACTATATCATTCAACCTGCCACTTGGCGTATCACTCGGTCAAGCTTCGGATGCAATCAGCACTATGTTTCTGAAACTCGGCGTGCCTAATTCTGTACATGGAAGTTTTCAAGGCACTGCACGCGCATTTCAGGAATCGTTTGATAGTCAGGGCATGCTAATTCTAACGGCGCTCATCACTATCTACATCGTTCTGGGTGTGCTTTATGAAAGTTATATTCATCCTATCACGATTCTTTCCACACTTCCTTCTGCGGGTGTGGGAGCTATTCTTGCATTACTCTTGTTCCATATCGATTTTACCCTCATTGCCATGATTGGCGTAATTCTGCTCATCGGCATTGTCAAAAAGAATGCGATCATGATGATCGATTTCGCTATTGATGTAGAACGTAGAAAAAATCTAAGCCCACGCGATGCTATATTTGAGGCCTGTCTGCTCAGGTTCAGGCCTATCATGATGACCACCATGGCCGCACTGCTTGGTGCATTGCCGCTGGCTGTGGGTGTAGGCGAAGGAGCAGAACTACGCCAGCCTCTGGGTATTTCCATTGTTGGAGGGCTCATTGTTAGCCAGATGCTAACACTCTACACTACTCCAGTGGTATATCTTTATCTTGATTCCTTCCGCCTGTGGTGGGAACGTTTTCTCGGGCGCACACCGATGGCAAATACGGAGCTCACTCATGCCTAATACATATATATCGCTTATTATCATTACCGCTTGTTTGCTTACTGCCTGCGCAGTCGGCCCTGATTATGTAAAACCAAAAACCGAGCAGCCCGCCACTTTCAAAGAAGGGCTTAACTGGAAAAAAGCCGAGCCCAAAGATGCTGTTATACGCAGTAACTGGTGGGAAGTATTTGCAGATGCCGAACTCAATAGGCTCGAAGGACAGATTACTATTTCTAACCAAACCGTAAAAGCAGCCGAGGCACAGTTCCGTCAGGCACGCGCACTGGTAGCTGAAGCACGGTCATCCTATTTCCCGTTTGTCTCCGGCAATGCCTCACAAAGCCGTGGCAGCACAAGCACTACAGGCACCAGCAATAAATACGTCGCAGCGCTGGATGCTAGTTGGGAACTTGATGTCTGGGGACGTATACGCCGCACTGTCGAATCAAGCGATGCAACAGCCGAGGCTAGTGCCGCTGATCTTGCCTCTGCACGTTTAAGCGCTCAGGCGGAGCTCGCGATTGATTACCTCGATCTGCGTATTGCCGATGAGCAAAAGCGATTACTTGATAATACTGCTACAGCTTATACGCGCTCACTACAACTCACCCAGAATCTTTATAATGCAGGCGTTCAGGCGAAATCCGATGTGCTGCAAGCCAAAGTACAACTACAGCAAACACAGGCACAGGCAATTGATATTGGCGTACAACGTGCACAGTTTGAACACGCAATTGCTACATTGGTGGGCAAAGCACCTGCTGATTTTACCATTGCGCCGGTGAATGCTGTTCCTGCTCTACCTGAGATTCCAATAAGCATTCCTTCACAGTTATTAGAACGGCGCCCTGATATTGCAGCAGCTGAACGACGCACCGCTGCCGCCAATGCGCAGATTGGTGTGGCTGAGGCTGCATTCTTTCCTGACTTTACTTTATCGGCTTCTGGCGGATATCAAAGCTCGTCATTTGCCAATTGGTTTTCATTACCCAATCGTATCTGGTCCATCGGCCCTTCTGCAGTACTGACATTATTTGATGCCGGACTCAGAAGCGCACAGACAGAAGCAGCGATTGCCACGTATGATCAGACAGTGGCAAATTATCGCCAGACGGTGCTCGGTAGTTTTCAGGAAGTGGAAGACAATATAGCGGCGCTACGTATTTTAGAGCAGGAAGCGGATGTACAGGAAAAAACTGTAGCAGATGCCCATGCGGCAGTGACGATTTTCCTCAATCAATATAAAGCTGGCACGGTGAGTTATCTAAGTGTCGTGAGCGCACAAACATCAGAGCTTAGCAATCAACTTTCGGCACTCAGTGTTAGGAAACAGCGCCTCACCGCAGCGGCTACACTCATCAAAGCGCTCGGTGGTAGCTGGGAAGCTACGGAGCTTAATAAACCTTATGTCACTTCACCTCAAACCACAACTTTTAGCATTCTGCCACCTACCTCTACGCCAATACCCATCGCCACGCCAATTCCGGAAAATAAGAAATAGCGTTAGTTGAGCGGTGCACCATCGGCAGACACCCCAGTAAACGGAACCATCACCTTATGTCTTAGCCTACGCTTGCAGACATCTTCTAATGAGATGGCATGAAAATACTCACGAATATGTTCGCTAAGACCTTCCCATACATCATGCGTAAGGCAACGCGCTTTGGCAGCCATACATCCGCCTTTTGTATGTGATTCACAGCGGGTCATTTTCATGGATTCTTCAACAGCCACAATAATATCGGAAAGTTGAGTTTCTGCGGCAACACGCACTAACCTGTAACCACCGCCTGGACCTTTAACAGATTTAACTAAGCCGTGCTGGCGCAGCTTAGAGAAGATTTGTTCCAGATAAGCGAGCGGAATTTCCTGTCGCGTAGCGATTTCAGCAAGCTTCACAGGCTTTTCTCCTGCGCAGGCAGCTAGATCCACCATCGCCATCACTGCATACCGCGCTTTAGTGCCAAGAATCATAGTACCCTCATTATTACGAGGCCAGCAGGCCGAGCGGGAAACATAATCATAATCCCTACTTCCCCTCCCAACGCTGGGCGGTCTTATCGGAATCCTGATTCTGCGCTTCCAGTTCATTAATACGCGATTGCATCTGTGCTACTTGCGCAGCCAGCTGTTCCAGTGTTTTTACCATGGGGTCGTCTTCACTGGGCGTACCATACGCATCAAATCCTTTGGCAACGGATACCACTTTGGGCTGTGCTGCATGCGCAGGAACCCCTACCATGGTTGCCCCTGCTGCTACATCCTTTACAACTACAGCATTAGAACCAATACGGGCATCATCGCCTATATGGATAGGCCCCAGAAGCTGCGCCCCTGCGCCAACAATCACATTATTGCCAATCTGCGGATGCCGAATACCTTTTTCAAATGACGTACCACCAAGGGTTACATCATGGTATATCGTCACATCATCGCCTATAGTAGCGGTTTCGCCAATAACCACCCCCATACCGTGATCAATAAAGAATCGCTGGCCTATCTTGGCTCCCGGATGAATCTCAATCCCAGTAAAAAATCTTGAAAACTGTGAAATACAGCGCGAAAGGAGCTTAAATTCGAGCCGCCAGAGCTTATGGCAAAGGCGATGGAACATCATGGCATGAAAGCCAGGATAACACAGAAACACCTCCAGGCGCGAGCGAGCGGCCGGATCACGGGCAAAAACCGTATCAATCTCTTGCTGCATACGCTTGAACATTGCAATCCCCTAAACAATATACTAAGAACGCTCGGAAGCTTTCTTCAAAGACAAGACCGCAAACCTAATATAACCCCTAAAAACAGTCAACTATTAGCCATTATGCCTGAAATCTTTTTTAGTGGCCCGGAAGGGCGTATCGAAGGCCGTTACCACCATAACGAAACCAAGGGCGCCCCTATAGTGGTCGTGCTGCATCCGCACCCGCTTTACGGCGGCACCATGAACAATAAAATTGCCTATAATCTCTATCAGGCATTTGTACGCGCCGGGTTTTCAGCACTGCGGTTTAACTTCCGCGGTGTAGGTAAATCACAGGGCAAGTTTGATGACGGTATTGGCGAGCTTGCAGATGCTGCCACCGCGCTTGACTGGATTCAACAACAGAATATGGACGCATCCACCTGCTGGATTGCTGGGTTCTCCTTTGGTGCCTGGATTTCCATGCAGTTGCTGATGCGCCGCCCTGAAATTGACGGATTCATTTCCGTATCACCACCCGCTAATCTTTATGACTTCGGATTTTTATCTCCGTGCCCTGCTGCCGGTATTATTACCATGGGCAATAAAGATGAAATTGTCAGCGAAGAAGCAGTGAACAAGCTTGCTACCAAACTCGCCGGGCAAAAAGGCGCAAACATCGAATACAAAGTTATCCCTGGTGCGGATCATTATTACCGCAATAATCTTGATGAGCTTAATGTCACGCTGGATGATTATATTGTGCGTCGCATGGCCGATTTCAGCCAGCGCCGCAAAGTAAGACCTGACCGCAAACGCAGACAGTTGCCGAGGGACTAAAAAACACCCCTGTCGATCCCGTTTGATAGTTTTAGCCCAAAACGCTTGAGTAATTTTGCAATAAGCCAATAGAGGCTTGAGGGAATAAAACGCCAGCCTGTTAGGCATATCCCTCTCTGCATGAAGTTTTTTACTTTCTGTAATTCCAGTCGCGCAAGCGCTTTCCAAAATCCAAACACCAGATAACGCTGTTGCCAATGTTTAATGATACCTCGTTGTGCATCGCTTAAATCTAAACGTTCAAGCAGCATATCACCCATCATAGCATGCTCTTCAACAATACGGGCGAAATGACCGGGGTCACTCGATAGTCCGCCATCATGCAGGGTAAAACCATAAAGTGCTTTGGGGATGACAACATGTTTGCACCCACGAAACATCAGCCGCAGCATAAACTCGCGGTCATTTGAGTAATACCATAAACTGCGATCAGTATTAAAAGGCCCCAATTCTTCAAGCACATCACGTTTTATAAAACGTGATGTCTGGAAGGTAGGAGTATCACTCAACAATGTTTCAAGCGTGAGTGCTAATTGTTTCTCACTTGCATAATGGCCGATAATTTTTTCGTTCTCATTGCGGTAGAGCATGCCAAACGAAATAACTTCAGCATCAGGCTGGCGAGTAACCGCATCTGCTACCGCCCATAATGCGCCAGGCTCCAGCGTATCATCGGCATTGAGAAATCCGACATAGTCACCGGTAGCAAGAGTACGTGCACGATTGGCAGCATCGGGCGGACCGTTATCGCTTTCGCTTTTTAACACCGTAATCAGGTAACCGAATTGCTTGAGTACGTTAAGCGTACCATCGGTGGAAAGCCCATCCCATACAATCAGTTCCAGATTAGGGTAATGCTGTGCTGCCAGTGAATTAAGCGCACGCGCGATAGTACTCGCAGCGTTACGCGCAACTACAATAACTGAAAGCGCAGGCAATGATTCAGGACTAACATCGTTCATAGTGCAGAATGTATCATCTGAGCTAGCAAAGTCTAGAAATCTAGATTATGATCACAGCGTCCGCAATTGTTTGCGCTTCATGCGAATGCATGCATTCGGGCTCCATAAGGCCGCGCGGGCAATAAATGAACCAATCTTTTGTGGTCCAGAAGCAAGGCAGGCAGTTGCCTGCTGTCAGATTGATATTTTGCGGATAGCCGAGCAGCTTCACAGGCGTGGGACCAAACAGCACCACCGCTTTGGTTTTCATTGCGCGTGCCAGATGAATCATACCGCCTTCAGGCCCAAGATGGCAGATAGCACTACGGATAATAACAGCAGCTTCTCTGAGTGATGTTTTTCCACGTAAATCAAGAGTGACGCCCTCGACCAATTCATCGCTCAGAGTGCCAACCTGAACGACAGTGTATTGTTTTTTGTTCAGCAGCTGTACTGTCTCTTTCCAGGTCTTAAGCGGTAGTAACTTCGTCGGACGCCTTCCCGTAGTTTTCATCCAGTGCATTACATTAGCATCTGCACCGGTATGAATAGTTACTATCCGCGCATTCTCAGGTATCAATTTTAAAATAGCTTCATCTTTTTTATCTACGAAGAAATCTAGATCAGAAGTGCTACTAATCGGCAAATTTGCAGTTTTACCCATCACATCGAGAATATGTATATCTTTTAATTCCTGCGGCCATACGAGTGCCGCTTCTTTGCGTGGAAAAATCTCAATCTGCGCCTGGCGTGGACCCAAAGCATTTGCTGCGCGCGCAAAAAAATCATCCGACATCACCGCATCAATCTCTGCATGCCTCAGATGCTGTGGAGCTCGTGCATATTGAATGATATAGACCACACTGCCAATATCCACTGCCAGATCGGCTGCACCTTCTTCTTTTACCGCACGGGTGAGTTCCGCCATTTGCTGAAACGTCGCCTGTGCAGCGGATTCAATATAAGGATTACCCTTCAGCATCATTTTAACACCGGGAAACAAATGCAACACGCAAATGCGTGCATCCGGAATATGTTGCTTGAGTGCGCGCAGTAACGGCGTCATTTGTAATATATCACCCAGACTACCCGATCCCGTTACCAACACACGTGGAGTGCTGTTGGCATCCGTTATCCACGATTCCAGATAGTCTGCATTCTCAAGATTGCGGATAGTCCACCGCCAGCGCGAATAAGGCTTGCTCCTAAAAATCTTAAAGAAATAAAACTTAAGTGCATACAGTGAAGATGCCAGCGGCACACGGCGCACAATACGATCAAGAAACCGCTGGCGTTGCAGCGCATCTCCTCTGATTACTTCATTAAAAAAGAGTAATGCAAGATGCCGGGGAATTCTGAAAATATCTTTTCGTGCCTGCATCTCCGTAGACCACCTATCGGTTACGCTGCCGCTTTAATTCCCTGCGTCTTCATAAATTCATCTACATATCCGAGTACATACGCGCAGGCTTGTTCGTCTATGCCATGATGGCAACCAATTGCAAAACCACGTGTCATCATCGTATCGCAATTCTCAAGCGTTCCGGCCACACGATGCGGGAACATTTTGAGTGCCGGATGTTTTGCCATATTTCCGGCAATAATCGGGCGGGTCTCAATATTTTTCTTATTGAGGAAGTTTGTGATGTCTTTGGGGGTAAACGGCGCATTGTCTTTAAGCACAACGCCAAAGCCAAACCAGCTACAATAGCCCTTCTCCTGCTCATCCTGAAAGCGCAGAAACTCCGCGTATTTATCAAAGCCTTTGCGATATGCCGCCTGTGCTTTACGACGATTCTCCACAAATTTTCTGAGCTTAGGCAATTGCTGCATTCCCATCGCCGCCTGTACTTCCGTCGGGCGCAGATTGTAGCCGACATTCACAAAAATAAAGCGCGAATCAATCTCAGGGTATTGTTCAATATATTTTTGTTTCTGGTCTGCTTCACGCGACCAGCCATGCGCACGCAGCACGCGCAGTAATTCTGTCATTTCAAAATTATTAGTGAAGCACAAACCGCCTTCAAACGTGGTGATATGATGAGAATAATAAAGACTCATCGTCCCCACATCGCCGAAGCTACCAACGGATTTACCATCGTAAGTAGCTCCCATGGATTCGCAGCAATCTTCAATAATATAGAGATTATACTTGCTGGCGAGCGCCATGATAGCATCCATATCGCATGGATTGCCGTACACATGCACCAGCATGATAGCGCGGGTTTTTGGCGTAATCGCAGCTTCCAACTTCTTCATATCAAAATTGTAAGTACTCAGATCGCAGTCCACAAACACCGGTGTCAGGTTATATTGCACCAGCGGCCATACCGTAGTTGCCCATGAAAGTGCAGGCACAATCACTTCGTCACCCGGCTTTAAATGATTGTTCCATACCGGGTTGGCAAGCGCTGCAACAGCCAGCAAATTGGCTGAAGAGCCAGAGTTGTTCATAATGCTGTATTTAGTGTCAAAGTAGCTGGCGCATTGTTCTTCAAACTTGCGCACTTCTTTGCCCATGGTCACCATCGTAGAAAGCGACTGCGTGATCATAGCATTGATTTCATCAGCACCAAAACTTGGCTCATGTAACCGCACCACCGGATTCTTCGGGTCAAATGCAAAGTTGAACTTCGCATCGCAGTAGGCTTTTACACTCGTCTGTATTGCATCTAGATGTTTGTCGCTCATGTGCACTCCTACCTTGTCAGAAACTGGCTGCCAGATTTAACACGCTCACGCCAATAGTCGAGCAAATCCTGCATGGTTTGCGTGAAGGCAATCTCTGGTTTCCAGCCGGTATGTTTTTCAAATTTAGATGTATCAGGCACCTGCAAATCCGCATCAATCGGACGCAGGCGGTCGGGATCGGTTTCAATTTTAATATCATTCTTTTTAGGCGATAGCGAAATGAGGTGACTCAGCATATCCTTAATGCTGCAGGTATAGGTGCCGCCGATATTATAATATGCACCTGATACCGGCTTGTGTGTCACCAGCACATAATAAGCACGCACCGCGTCACGCACATCGGCAAACGTGCGAAGACTATCGAGATTGCCTACCTTAATAACCGGCGCAATCTGCCCTTCCTCAATCATCGCAATCTGCTTGGCGAAGGTGGATTCAGCGAACACATCTCCCCGGCGCGGACCGGTATGGGTGAACATACGCGTGGTCATCACCATCATATTATAGGCCTCGGCGTAAAAACGCCCTACCAAGTCAGTGCCTACCTTAGAAATGGCATAGGGCGATGCCGGGTGGAACGTGCATTCCTCGTTTATCGGCAGCTTTTCCTTCGGCACGCGGCCAAATACTTCCGACGACGCGCATATGTGGATGATGGCATCTTTCTTATATTGCCGGAGTGCTTCGAGCACGCGCGAAGTGCCCTGAATATTCGTATCATACGTATCAAGCGGTGCCGTAAAACTGGTCTTGGGATAGCTCTGCGCTGCCAGATGAAATACATAATCGGGCAGCGCTACACGTACCGCCTCGTTAATGGAATCGCTGTCACGCAAATCACCGTAGAGCAATTGGGTGCGCTGCTTCTTATTTATCTGCGGCACCAGATGGGCAAGATTATCGAGCGGGCTTCGCCAGCGGCAAAGCCCTACAATATCCCAATCGGTATGAGCGAGCAGATAATCCGCTAAGTGCGAACCCACCATGCCGGTAATGCCAGTAATAAGTGCACGTTTTTTCATACCTGATCCTTTGGCCGAGCGGCCCTTTAATGTCAATTACCAATTAAACACGGGAACCACATAAGTGGGATGAACTTCTTCGCGAACACAGGCCTCCTGGCATTTCACTGCATAATCCACATTATCTGGATCACCTACTGCTTCGCGTAAGACTCCTCCGGTCACCAGAGCAGACGCAATATTATTGTAATTTGCACCGCGAATGTCGGTTCTTAAACTATCACCTACCGCAAGAATCCGTGATTGCTCCACACCTTTCAGCATACCCATGCACATATCATATACGACCTCATGAGGCTTGCCGAAATAAATCACTTCACCCTCCATTTTGTGATATTCGAGCGCCAGTGTGCCAGCACAATAGACACGTTCGCCACCCAAACGTACCACTTCCCGATCCGGGTTGATACATAGCGCTGGTAGTTTTTTATCTATGGCTGCTTTAAATAAGGGCAATAACTCATCAAACGGCTGATTATCATGATAGGAATGTGAGAGAAGCACAAAATCAGCATCTTCGGGTTGTTTCTCTTCCTGATAAGATAATCCATCGAGAATGCGCCTGTCTTTCTCAAGACCTATGTAAAAATAACGTGGACCGCGCGGCTTGAAGAAAGAGTATTCAGGATACGCCAAACATTGATACGCCGTCTCTCCGGACGTCACGATGCCATCATAAAGATTAGCAGTTATGCCCATGCGTGTAAGCACTTCACTTACCACACCTGCGCGGCGCGGCGCATTGGAAAGAAAAATGATTTTTTTATGCTCCGCACGCAAAGCTTCAAGACATTCCCTTACCTCAGGATAAAGCTGCTTACCATCATGAATAACCCCCCATAAATCGAGAAGAAAAGCATCATAATTTTTAGCCAGCGGCGCAATGGAAAGGAGGAATTCTATCTTAACTTTCACGCCGCCAGACTTTCTCCCTTGAGCACTTTTTCAATGAGTGCCGCTGATTCTTTGCGTCCGTAAAGTGCAATAAATGTTCCCATACGTGGGCCTGTCGCCTGACCAAGAAGAACTGCGTATAGAGCTCCGAACCATAATTTAAGGTCAGCAAAGGGATAACGTTTACCGATTTCATACACTTCGGTCTGGATTTCCTCCGCAGTGGCGGCAGCCGTTTTTTGTCAGATAATCATGTAAATCTTGTAATCCCTGACGCTCAATGTCTGTCGGCGTACGGTATTTTTTCGTAGGCTTAATAAAGTCATTATAATAAGCCACTGTATAGCCCGCGAGCTTATCAAGGAAAGGGCACGTTTCCGGTGTGGCATCCGGCATATGGCGCGAGATAAATGCCCACAGCACCGATTTATCATGCGGGTTACACACGCTCGCAAGATTAAGCAGCAGGCTGAACTTGAGTCCGTTCTCGGGCTTGGGTGGATTGCCACCATGCACATGCCAAACCGGATTATCGATCCTTTTTACTTCATCGGGTTCGACAGCATATTTTTCTAGAAAGGTAAGATAATCGTCTACCTGCTGCGGTATCACATCAAAATACAGTTTCTTCGCGCGGCGCGGCGTCTGGAACATATAATAGCTAAGGCTTTCCTGCGGCGCATATTTAAGCCATTCATCAATCGTGATGCCATTGCCTTTGGACTTGGAAATCTTCTGACCTTTTTCATCCAAAAATAATTCAAACATATATTGATTAGGTGGTGTACCGCCGGCGATTTTGCATATCGCATCATACAGTTCAGCCGAGGTCAGGTGATCCTTGCCGTACATTTCATAATCCACACCGAGCGCTGCCCAACGCATGCCCATATCCGGCTTCCACTGCAGCTTGCAATGCCCGCCGGTCACGGGTACTTCTTCCAGTGTGCCATCTTCCTCTTCATAGACAATCGTGCCTTTGCCGGAGCGCGTTTCCACCACCTTGGCAAGCAGCACTTTGCCTGAGCGCGGAGAAATAGGTAGAAACGGGCTATAGCTTTGCTGACGTTCCTGACCAAGCGTTGGCAGCATTACGTCCATCACCCGCTGATAATTCTCCAGCAGCTTTAACAAGGTGGCGTCAAATTCACCGCTCTTATACGTTGTGGTAGAGCTTTTAAATTCATACTCAAATCCAAAATTATCCAGAAACTTGCAGAGCCGGGCATTCATATGTGCACCAAAACTCTCATGCGTGCCAAACGGATCAGGAATCGATGTCAGCGGCTTGCCCAAATTGGCGATAATCATGTCCTGATTGGGAAGATTCTCTGGCACTTTGCGCAAGCCATCCATATCGTCTGAGAAACAGATAAGCCGTGTGGGAATATCAGAAATTTGTTTAAAAGCTTCACGCACCATCGTTGTGCGCGCCACTTCGCCAAACGTACCGATATGCGGCAAGCCAGAGGGGCCATAGCCGGTTTCAAATAACACATAGCCCTTAGCAGGCGGCGCTTTTGCGTAGCGTTCTGCCAGCAGAAGTGCTTCCTGAAATGGCCAAGATTTAGCCTGTACGGCAGTGGTGCGGTTTATGCTCATAGGCGCTCTGTTATAGGGAATTTCTTGGCCGATGCAGCAAAAAATTGGAGTTTTCTGGTAATACTGTTACCATTCGGGCCATGAAATATATTCTGACTCTCTGTATTAGCCTGTTTTCAATGGCTGTAGTGGCCGCTGAAGAGCAGCCTCAAGCCGAACTGAAAGCCATTACAGCTGTTCCGGTTCAGCAAAAGCCGGGAATTGTTATTATTGATGGCAAAAAATTCTTTCCACTCAACAACGCGCGGCATTTTACCAACAGCAGCCCCTCTTCCATTAATATTATTCACCCGCAATCTGCCTCAAGAGGCCCCATTGTTACACGTGGAACAAAATCATCCCTTCCTATGACGACAAGCAGCGCGAAACCCTCTGCAAAGCCTGCGGCACCGGGCGACATACTTTCAGTGTTTGCTCCAGAGGATAAAACTGCCCCCACCATCACTTCTTCAGGCACAGCCATAAAATAGTGGCATAAACCGCCTGATCATCCTATTACATGCGCATGGATTATTATTCCCTTATCGGGCCACTTATACGGCTATTACCTGCTGAAACCGCTCATGAAGCTGCTTTACGAGCGCTTAAGCTTGGCGTTGTGCCAGCAGCCCTGACTACTGCCTACCCTACTCTTCAGTCAGAGTGTTTTGGGCTTAGCTTTAAAAACCCTGTAGGCCTTGCTGCGGGATTTGATAAGAACGCTGAAGGATTAGATGCTCTGCTTCTGCAAGGATTTGGTTTTGTTGAGGCGGGTACTGTCACGCCGCTGCCGCAATCTGGCAATCCGCGCCCACGTATGTTTCGCCTCAATGAAGACCAGGCAGTTATTAACCGCCTTGGCTTTAACAATCAGGGTGTGCATGCGTTTGTTAGCAATCTGCAAAAACGCAAGCAGGCTGGCATCGTAGGTGCCAATATCAGCAAAAACAAAGATTCACTGGATGCTGTGTATGACTATGCAACCTCTTTGGAAGCGGTGTATGCGCATGTGGATTACATCACTGTTAACATCTCCTCCCCCAACACCGTGGGACTACGCGATTTACAACAGAAGCAGGCGCTTTCGGCGCTGATGCAGGCAGTTGGCAAAAAGCGTGACGAAATGGCAGGCAAAAGCGGTAAGCGTAAACCAGTGCTCTATAAAATTGCACCTGATCTCACCGCACAGGATAAGGAAGATATTGTAGAAGTGGCGCTTGCTCATCATATTGACGGGCTGATTGTGACCAATACGACCATCACACGTCCTTCTAACTTGCAAAATATTCACCGCAATGAACGTGGCGGATTAAGCGGCAAACCGCTATTTGTATTATCAACCGAAACCCTGCGCGACATATATCGAATCTCACAAGGAAAAATTCCGCTTATCGGTGTGGGTGGCATTGCTTCGGCAGAAGAAGCCTATCTTAAAATCAAAGCAGGCGCATCGTTAGTGCAGCTTTACACCGCATTAGTCTATCAAGGATTTGACCTTATACGCCGCATTAATGAAGGGCTCGTGCAAATGCTTGAACGTGATGGGGTCAAGAGTATTGCGGAAGCGGTAGGGAAAGAATAAGTGCCTCGTACCTTGTGCTTAGTGCCTTGCATGTTTATACACTAGGTACTAGGCACAAATTACTAGGCACTCCTCTATGTCCTTCTTCAACGCCCATATTTTCTGCTGCACCAATCGCCGTGAACCCGGCCACACACGTGGTTGTTGCGCCGAAAAGAACGCCGAAGAACTACGCGATTACATGAAAGCACGCGTGAAGGAATTACGCCTGCCCAAAATACGCGTTAATAATGCAGGTTGCCTTGACCGCTGTGAACTGGGTCCCTGCATGGTTATCTATCCTGAAGGCATCTGGTATAGCTGCAAAACCAAAGAAGATGTCGATGAAGTCATCCGCGAACATCTGCAAGGCGGCAAGGTCGTAGAACGGCTAGCGATTTAGTAATTACCGAAACACTACTGTCTTGTGCCCATTAATGAGCACACGATGTTCTATGTGATGTTTAAGCGCACGCGCAAGAACGGTACACTCAATATCACGGCCTGTAGCCTCTAAATCATCGGGTCTATAGGTATGATCAACCCGTGCAACTTCCTGATCAATGATCGGACCTTCATCCAGCTCTGTTGTTACATAATGCGCCGTAGCGCCAATCAACTTTACGCCGCGGTCAAAAGCCTGCTGGTATGGCCGTGCACCTTTAAAGCTCGGCAGAAATGAGTGATGGATATTGATAGCTTTGCCCGCAAGCTTTTCACATAAGGTGGGCGACAGAATCTGCATGTAACGCGCAAGCACAACTACATCCGCAGCATGACGCGCCATGATGTCCAGTATCTTTGCCTCTTGTGCAGCCTTATCGCCATTTACAATAGGCAGGTGATAAAACGGAATGCGGTGCCATTCCACAATTTCCTTGAAATCAGGATGATTGGAAATGATAGCAGGAATCTCAATCGGCAATGTTTTAGTAGAATAACGATGCAACAAATCATTCAGGCAATGGCCATTTTTAGATACCATCACCAGCACGCGTGATTTGCGAGCCTTATCATGCATGTGCCAGTCCATTGCAAAACGCTGCCCAATCATGTCCTGAAAACGTTTTTTGAAAATCTCTTCAGCAGACGTGTTTTCATCAGTGGAAAATTCAATACGCAGAAAAAACTGTCCGGTGGAGGCGTCGCCAAACTGTGCTGACTCAATAATGAATCCGTGATGTTCTGCTAAGAACCCTGTCACTGCGGCAACGATGCCACGCACATCTTTACAGGATAACGTCAGAATATAAGTTTTTGGGGTCATGACGCAGCCTTATTACTTCCGACATACTCAAGTAGGCGCGGATTGCGGCGCTGCAGATAGCACATCACCTTAGTGCCCTCTTCCGGTTTTGAAGAGAGCTCCACGCGACCGCCATGCAATTCAACAAAGCTCTTAACCATAGAAAGCCCGAGCCCGGTGCCAGATTTATGGGCACCGATATTGCTGCCTTTGTAAAACTTACTAAAGACCGCCTGTTGCTCTTCAGGTGAAATGCCAATGCCATTATCTTCTACCGTAAGCAGTATTTCTTCCGGTGCTTTGTCATTCTGTTTTATTACCTCGGCAGTAAGAATTATTTTACCGCCTGCTTCTGAATACTTAATCGCATTAGACAGCAGATTAAATATAATCTGCTTCATGCGTGGCTCATCAGCAAGTAGTTTGCCAATACGGCGTGGGCAGTTGAACATAAATTGCAGTTTATTTTCACGTATGCGTTCCTGCACCAGTGAGACTACTGATTGTAGCAAGGCATATACATCAAACTCGCTGATATCGAGCTTCATATACCCCGCCTCAATACTGGCAATATCGAGGATGTTATTGATCAGATGTGTGAGATGCTGCGAGGCTTCGTGAATACCGTCTACATATTCGCGTTGACGGGTGGTAAGTTTGCCAAAATAATCCTGGGTAAGCATTTCTGAAAAGCCACTGATGGAGGTAAGCGGTGAGCGTAGTTCATAGGACACATTGGCAAGAAACTCTGTCTTTAAGCGATCAGCCTGCGACAGCGCTTCATTACGTTCCCTGAGTGAGCGTTCTACCACGGTAGAATCCGTAACATCCGAATAGGTGATAAGCGTCGCGCCATCTGGCAGGGGCACTACCACGGAATCAATTACCGAACCATCGGTGCGTTCCATACGCCTTGTCTGCACTTCGCGAACTAACAAATGAGCAATGAAATTTTGTTTATAGGACGCCCAGTCATCCGTGTGATGCAGTGCTTTCGTTTTATCAATAAGATCAGAAATATGGGTTTCTGGCGACAATACTGATTTTTCCAACTTCCAGAGTTGCAAAAATTTAGGGTTGGTCAGGCGCAACCTACCATCTTCACCAAATACGACAACCCCTTCATGCAGATTATCAAGTGTGGCCTTCTGCACGGCGATAAGTGTGTTATAGGAGCGTTCAAGCGCAAGACGATCCGTTACATCTTCATACGCAAATAATATTCCACCAAGTGCATGCGGAATCGCCAAAACGCGCAATGTGCGCCCATCAGGCAGATAGAATATCTCCTCACGCGATTCAATAAGATCGGTAAATAATTTTAAATGACGCTGTTTGAACTGCGGAAAATTAGCTTGTTCTGGCAAGCGGCGTTTCTCACGTAGTACTTCGAGCCATTCACTATAGGTAGGCTCGGTATCCAGCCAAGCTTCATCCAGTCCCCATAAACGTACAAAAGCATAATTGAAAAACTTAAGACGGGTATCGGCACCAAAAACCGCCATAGCGCTCGTCACACTTTCCAGCAATTCCGACTGTGCACTGATGTGCCGTTGCAGTTCTTCTCTCACATTTTCAAGTTCAGTAGCATCCTGCGCTATACCTATAATTATGCCATCCTTTTTTAATGGAATTTCGCTAAAATGATAAAGTTTCCGGCTGCCTTCCACAATAATATGGCGGCGTTCGGATTTAATTTCATCTGCCTCAAATGCCGATCGCGCCAATGTACGCGCGGCGGGATGAAGTTCCAATGTCTCATGTTCATTTTTATGCTCCGGACTTTCCTCCGCCGCCTCGCTATAGGCAAGATTGCAGTAACGGATGGAGAAATCGGCACTGCGTAGCCAGACAGGTATGGGCAATGCATTCAGAACACTGGAAAATTGTTTTACATCGCGCTTGAGCTGCTCATTTTCCTTAAGCAGTCGCGTCTGCTGTTTTTGCACCGCAGTGACATCCTTAAACCAGATTATCAACTGAATGAGCTTACCTTCGAGATTATAGGTTCCCGTTGCAGTACATTCGATTTGGCGCTTGCCTTCGTCTAGATTCATGGCAATCACTATCGGAGTTTTTCCTCTTTCTACATCACTCACTGCCTGAGAAAATGCAGTACCGTAGGGCTCTTTCATAACTCCAAGCAATGCAGCCCATTGATTATTGTCATTACCCACCAGCCCAAACATCTCACGCAAACGAACAGAAGATTCTTCCTGGCCTGTTACGAGATTGCGCCTAAAATAGGCCGCTTCAAAGCTTGCTAACACATCGGTAAGTAGGGGAGTTTTAGTAGACGCGAATGCAGGGCTTCCGCGCCAGTACATTACGCCTGCGCCAATGGCCACGCCCATCACGGCGGCAATTAATGGTATCAATACTCCCATGAGACAGAAGGAGTAGCAAAAATATATATAAGAGTCGAGTGGTTAGAATAAGATGGGATTGTAGCCTTAGGCAAAGCGTCACCCCTGCATCTGCAGGAATGACGCTAGTTAATATGGTGAGCTACTTTATTGAGCCCAATTCTTAACTAATACCTATAGCCTTCCGGTTTGAAGGGGCCTTTGCTATCTACACCAAGATATTTTGCCTGTTTGGTAGTCAGCTTCGTCAGAGTGACACCAATCTTCTCTAAGTGGAGTGCCGCTACTTTTTCATCTAAGTGCTTCGGCAGTACATAAACTTTCTTGGCGTATTTTTTGTGATTAGTGAACAGCTCAATCTGCGCTAATACCTGATTAGAAAATGAAGTGCTCATTACAAAACTTGGATGTCCTGTAGCGCAACCGAGATTTACCAGGCGACCCTTGGCCAGAAGGATAAGGCGTTTACCACCGGGGAAGGTAATTTCATCTACCTGCGGTTTGATCTCTTTCCACTTCATATTCTGTAGATGTGACACCTGAATTTCATTATCGAAATGGCCGATATTGCAGACGATGGCGCGATCTTTCATTGCACGCATATGTTCCAGCGTAATGATATCAAGATTACCGGTCGCAGTGACGAAGATGTCGCCTTGCGATGCAGCGGTATCCATTGTTACTACCTGATACCCTTCCATCGCAGCCTGGAGCGCACAGATAGGATCGATTTCGGTCACGAGTACGCGTGCACCCTGCCCGCGCATAGCGGCGGCACAACCTTTGCCGACATCGCCGTAACCAGCCACGACAACTACCTTGCCTGCGATCATAACGTCGGTTGCGCGCTTGATGCCATCGGGCAGACTTTCGCGGCAGCCGTAGAGATTGTCGAACTTCGATTTGGTAACTGAATTATTGACGTCAATAGCAGGCACTTTCAGTTTGCCAGCAGCCTGCATTTCGTAAAGGCGATGTACGCCAGTAGTTGTTTCTTCTGAAAGCCCGCGCACGTTTTTCATCAACGCAGGATATTTCTGATGCATAACGCGGGTGAGATCACCGCCATCATCGAGAATCATATTCGGGGTCCAGCCGCCCGGACCTTTGATGGTCTGCTCAATGCACCATTCATATTCTTCTTCCGTTTCACCTTTCCATGCAAACACCGGAATGCCCTTGGCAGCAATTGCAGCAGCAGCCTGATCCTGTGTAGAAAAAATATTACAGCTCGACCAACGAATCTCCGCACCCAGTTCAATGAGTGTTTCGATTAAAACCGCTGTCTGGATGGTCATATGCAAGCAACCAACAACGCGCGCACCTTTAAGTGGCTTGGACTTGCCGTATTCACGGCGCAGCGCCATAAGGCCTGGCATTTCAGTTTCAGCAAGGCTGATTTCCTTGCGGCCCCAGTCAGCAAGACGGATGTCTGCTACTTTATAATCCTGCACTGCCAGCGCTGCCTTGGATGCTTTACCTGATTTAGCCACCATAGTTAATACCTTCTGTTCAATTAGTGAATATATTGCGCGGCACGTTAACGAGTCTGCATAAAACCGCAAGCCTAAATCACCAGTCACGTTGCATTTTATAACCAGTACGATACAAATAGAAAAAATATACGGGGGCTTCATGCATATAACAGAAAATTCTACCTTCACTCATTTACGCGACTTTCTTAAATGGCTGATGCATCACCGAACCACCCAGCGTATTGTCATATTGCTTATATTGCTGAATGCAGTAACGCTTGGTATGGAGACTTCCCCACGCCTAGTGGCAGCTTACGGAGACTTCCTGCATCAGGCAGATCAGACGATACTCGGTTTTTTCATCATCGAGATGATTTTTCGCATCACCGCTCATGGTCCTAAAAAGTTTTTTAGTGATCCCTGGAGCCTGTTTGATTTCTTTGTTGTTGCTATTGCATTGATTCCCAATAGCGGTGAATTATCGATTCTGCGTACACTGCGTATACTTCGCGTTCTGAGACTCATTTCAACCGTACCCGCTATGCGCCGCGTAGTGAGTGCATTGATTGCATCGGTCTCGGGTATGTTGTCGGTGGGCGCGATTCTACTTATTCTCTATTACATCTTCGCCGTAGTAGCGACACATCTGTTCTCTGGCTACTCGGATGAATATTTTGGCTCCATTGGCCAATCGATGTTTACTCTTTTCCAGGTAATGACACTTGAAAGCTGGACCAGCATTGCTCGCCCCTTAATGCAAACGCACCCTTATGCGTGGATATTCTTTGTGGTCTATATCCTCACATCAACCTTCACCATGCTAAACTTATTTGTCGGTGTTATGGTTAATACAATGGGCAATGTAACATCCGGTGATGACGAAAGCGCGGAAGGTGTGAAGCCTCCGCCCGTGATCCTCAATGAATTGCATATACTCGACAGTGAAAAGAAAATCATGAGCGAGATTGCTGAACTGCGTAAACAGCTCGCGGATTTACAGACGTTGTTGGCTCGGAAAAACTAGGCTGCGTCTGGCTGCTCGCCGAATGTGATGGCAAGAGTAAAGCGTTTGTCTTCGGTTTCAATACCAACAACAGGAGCATTCGCCCACTCTACTGATTCAACTGTGCCAGCTGCTTTTAAATCATGTATAAGCGCAGCCATTGCTGGTTGCAAATTACCTGCTGCCAATACCAGTTTTTTGATAGGAAACTTAATAGACACATTGCGTTCAGACTTGGATTTACGGATGGCTTCCAGAATGCTGACAGCTGCAAAACCACTGGCTTCGGCAATTTCATCTACGGGATAGTCCGCCGCCTTTAGCCAATTGCCACGCGCATGTATGGAATGCCCGGTTTCAAAGATATGGCTGTATAATTCTTCCGTGACATGCGGGACAAAAGGCGCAAAAAGACGCAAAATGCCATTGAGACAATGATACAGCGTGATATGCGCCGACAACTGGCCCTGCGCATCGCCTGCTTCTCCATAAACGCGTGCTTTTACGAGCTCCAGATAATTATCGCAGAAATCTTTCCAGAAAAATTCTTCAACCGCTACACGTGCGTCACAATATTCAAACGTTTCAAATTCTTCAGTCGCCTTTGCAATGGTTTTATGCAGGCGCGTAAGTATCCATTTATCCAGCGTTTCCGTAATCTTGCCACTCGCCACATCCGCTGCTGCGGTGGTGGGTTTTTCGATTAATTTATCCAAATGCATCGCCGCAAAACTTGTTGCATTCCATAGCTTTGTAACGAGTTTTTTACCTATTTTAAGAACATCCTCTGAGAAAGCCGTATCGCTTCCAAGTCGTGAAGTAGACGCCCAGTAACGCACCACGTCGGATCCCTTATCGCGAATGAGATCAACAGGCGTGACTACATTGCCCTTGGACTTGCTCATCTTGCTTTTATCGGCAGCTAAGCACCAGCCGGAGATCATGAGGTTCTTCCAGGGAATAGTATCAGCATGCAAATAAGCCTTTACGATCGTATAAAAAGCCCAGGTGCGAATAATCTCATGCGCCTGCGGACGCAGATCAGCAGGGAAAAGCTTTGCATAACGATCCGGCTGCAGATTCTGATCTTTGCTAATGCCCTTTGCATTAATCTGTGGACTGATGGAAGACGTTGCCCAGGTATCCATAACATCTTTGTCACCTGTTACTTCCTCACGCTTATAGCCTTTGGGCAGATCGACCAACGGATCACATGGCAAAGTTTCTGCAAACAGTATCTTACCCTCTTCGCCCGTGCGCTTGCTGTACCAGACAGGAAACGGCACACCGAAAAAGCGCTGGCGTGAGATACACCAATCTTCCTTTAAGCCTTCAATCCATTGGTTAAGGCGAATTTGCATAAACTCCGGATGCCAGTTACACTGCGCTCCTTTGGCAAGCAGCCCCTCTTTTTTATCCACAACTTTAATGAACCACTGATAGGTAGGGATGATCTCAATCGGCGTACCCGAACGCTCCGCACATTTGACGGTATGGTTAATGTTCGTTTGCTTAAGAAGTGCTTCTTCTATGGTAAGCAACTCAAGCATCTTTGCATTAGCCTGCTTGGGTTTTAGGCCTTCGATTTGTTTAAAGACCGCGATAGCTTTTAGAATATCTACAGTATTTTTTTCCCATACTTGGGATTGGTCGTAGCGACCTTCTTTTCCAGCAAGAAAAATTACTGAACTAATATTTTCATCAGAAATCGTGGTACCTTTATACAAGTGTCCAGCATACGCAATTCTTCCATCAAGCCCTAAAAGTGTGCGCACTGGCAACTCATGCTTCCTCTGCCACTCTTTGTCAGTGTCATCACCAAAGGTACAGCACATAACCAGTCCTGTGCCCTTATCACGTTCAACCAGCTCGTCGGCAATCATGGGGACTTTGACACCAAACACAGGTGTAATAGCAGACTTGTTTTTATACTGCGCGGCGTTTGGATCTTCCGGATGATACATCACCGCCACGCAAGCACCGAGCAGTTCAGGGCGGGTAGTGGCGATATGAAGTGGCGTACCATCCTCTAACGTGAACAGAATCTCGTTCATCACGCCGGGCATTTCTTTATTTTCAATTTCCGCCTGTGCGATCGCTGTCTGATCCACCCAGTCCCAATAAGTCGGGCGGAAATCGCGGTACGCATCGCCCTTCTTCAACAGATCAATAAATGACATCTGTGAGAGTTTGCGCACTTCGTCACTGATGGTCTGATATTCCTGTTTCCAGTCCACACTGAGTGCAATGTTTTTGAAAAGCTGGCGAAACTCTTCCTCAGCGCTTTGCACTACTTCGCGGCAGAGTTTTACAAAATCCTCACGCGGCATAGCACTGCCACGCACTTTCTTTTCTTTTTCTACCAGACGCTCTGTCGGCAGGCCGTTATCGTCAAAACCCATCGGATAGAATACGGTCTTGCCGCTCATGCGCTGATAGCGCGCCACAAAATCTGCCTGGGCATAGCTGAAAATATGCCCCATATGCAGCACGCCGGAAACCGTCGGAGGTGGGGTATCTATGACAAAGGTATTCTCACGCGGCTGCGATTCATCCCACGCATGGACGTGCGTTTCCTCCCACATGCATTGCAAGCGCGGTTCGGCCTCTTTATGATCGTAATTTTTGGGCAGTGTTTTCATAATGGAAGCCAGTTCTTAGCGGCTTTTAATGCAAACTGCAATTATTTCGCTTTTGCACCATGAGCCACGGCCTGCTCCACCAACCATTCCAAGGTTGGCCGGGGCTTTACTACAACGGCAATTTGAAAAGAAAACAACGATCTGGAGAGCTTAATGAGCCAGCCATTTACCTTTAGTAATGTACTGGCAAGCCATCCCTCTCCAATAGCCAACGGAAAAGGAGCAGGCAGCCCCTGCATATCGATAATATTGAAACCGGCATTTTCAAGGGTACGGCGCAGTGAAGAAAAAGTGAATAAACGGGTATGGGCCATGTCGAGCGTACCACGCTTACTGTAATTAAACTGCCCCAGCAGCAGCATGAACCGTTGGATAAAGAATCCGATATTTGAGCCAGTGATTATAATACGCGTTTGCGTTTCAGCACACCACGTATGCAGCATCGCAAGAAATTGTTCTGGCGCACGCAGCTGTTCAATGACATCCAATAGCAGTACTACATCCAGTGAGCGTGCATCGAATGCACTAAAATCGGGATGATTTAAATCCATCAATATTGCAACATCAAGATGCGAACGCGTAGCGTCGCTTATAACCAAATCACATCCTATTATTTTACACCCACGTGCTTTCAGATGCATTGCCACATGTCCTTCACCACAGCCCATATCTAACACCCGCTCGCCAGCATTTACCTGGGCCATCGAGTAAGAATGGCTACTTTCAAAACGACTTTTATCTGAATAAACAACGATCTTCTCGTAATCGAATTTAGGCGCATAGAATATGCCGAATCTCTGAATACGCGAAAGCAACGTAGACAACACAACCTCTAACGCGTAACGCATACCATTTACGTGGCAGACCTCATCTCCATAAAAAGTGGGAATGGGTATTTCTTTAATGATGAAGTTATTGTCAACAAACTGGATGATAATATCAGTATCAAAATGGAATACGTTGGAATTATGCTGAAAAGGAATCCGCTTAAGCGCTGCAACACTATAGGCACGAAAACCGCTGTGAAATTCACTTAGATTGCTTCCAAGCATAGCGTTCTGCACTGTGGTAAGTGCAATATTACCCATAAATTTATAAAGTGGCATGCCTCCGGCAAGTGCATCTTTTTTCACCATAATGCGCGAGCCAAATACCGCATCCGCATCACCCTGAATGATGGGCATCACCATGTCATGAATTTTTTCTGGCGGATACTGTCCGTCACCATGCAACATGATAACAACATCGAAGCCATGCTTAATGGCATACGTATAACCCACCTTCTGATTGCCACCATACCCCTGATTCAGAGGATTACGCAGTAGGTGTACGGGATAGGAGATGTCTGCAACATATTGACGTGCTACTTCAGTAGTTGCGTCCTTCGAACAATCGTCAATGACAACGACTTCTGCGGAGTATTCGGTATTATGCCAAAGTGCATCTGGCAATCGCTTTAACACACCAACAATATGTTTTTCCGCATTATAAGCAAGAATTAGTATTAGTACTTTTTTCATTTTTATGTCTATGTTGCCTACGTAATGATTGAATTCATCAATAATCGCAATTGTACCTCTGCCCGCACACCATCACCATTATTCATACGCGGATGGCTTATACTGCTTTTGATGATATTCGTCTATATCAGTATGCAGGGAATGTATGACCGCCCGTACAGTTCCGACGAAATATCTGACATTTTTATAGCCAAGGGGCACTCACTCAAGGAAGTGCTTGGTTTTTCTCTTCTTGAAACACACCCCCCGTTGGGCCATATCTTACGCCACTATTGGCTTATGATTTCCGAGGACATCTGGTTTACACGCACTCAGGCGCTGATGTTCGGCATTGCCCTGATTCTATTATATTATCGTATAGGAAAAATACTGGCAGGCCCTTTCACTGGCCTGTGCTTTGCAGGACTTGTTGCTTTCAGTCAGGGAATTATCATTCAGTCTTATATCGTACGCAGCTATACTATCTTTCTATTTTTTCTTTCTCTAAGCTTTTATTTTTACATGAGATGGCAAACTTTTCCTTCTCTTAAAAAGCTCTGTGCATATGGCTTTTTTGCAATTCTTGCCTGCCTTACTCATTTCTCGGGACTTTTTTCCATCTTTGCAATCGCAGCTTATGAAACTATCCGTCTGTATGTAAGAAAAGCCAGAACATCTCAACAGGTACAGTGGATAATTGCTAATGGTCTTGTGGGTATTGTCGCTATTATTACATACCATATGTGGCAGGACATTAATGCTGCTTTCTCTTTTGCCACTTTCCATGCTGCCTACGATGGACAGAGGAAAATTTCTCCTACCGATTTATTTTTAGCTGCAGCCTTTTATCCCCTTCTGGTATCAAGCTATATATTGCCTACTGGTAAAGCCATATTCATATGTGCTAGCACTCTACCACTGGCTGCCACACGTAATAAGCAGTTACGATCATTTTTCATTCTTTCATGTGTTGCACTAGCCATAGGAATGCTGTTAGTCGCCAGCGGAACGTATAATGCACTCGCCTCCAGAAGAAGCCTATGGATCTTTCCATTTATTATTATTCCCACCGGATGGGCCTTTGCAGAATGTTGTATATGGGCTAATAGCACCCTTGCAAAAAAACGCCCCTTCCCTTTACTGCAACTTATATCACTGCTTATCCTGCTGACAGGCTGGGCAAGTTATAATGAAAAAGACAGATTCAGCGATGCCACCATCAATGGCGATATATGGGAATACAGTCACACTATTTCTGCACAGGCCCTGAAAGCCATTTCATTATATCTGAGTTCACGTAAAAATCATGACCTCATCGTTGCTAAACGATCGGATGTTTTACTGATAACCCCTCCCGGTAAGAATCCATATCATTACATGGAACATAGCGAGCTTAATGAGCAGACTTTTGTCACCATGCCGTATTACCAAAGCACACTGGTATTTAATCCTTCTTATTACACTCCTCCCAACGCACTTGATATATTACACTTGCCCTCAACTCAGAATGCACTCACAAGTGCTGATACGTTGATATTTCTAACAACCTCATGGGCAGAATCTCCTATAATAAATTTAATTCTTTGTCCTGCGCTGGATAAGAAAATCATCAGCTTTCCAGCGACTGAACCCGGACATATTTTTACTGTAGATGAGATTTACAATACTCCAGCAATTTTGCTTATCGCATCAAAGAAAAATCTCCTGGAACAAGTGGTGTCGCCCATTGGCAAAGCACACAGCTGTTATAATGCCGATGGGTACGGCAAACGCTGAATTTAGATTGGATTTTGTTACGTACCACCCCACGCGCTAGCTAACAAAACAACAAAAAATAAACAGGATTCATTTTGCCCTGCACATATTTAGCTGCTATAAAGCCAACGCTTTGATGATAGGCGCGCGGGTGTGGCGGAATTGGCAGACGCACCAGATTTAGGTTCTGACGGGGAAACCCGTGGGGGTTCAAGTCCCTCCACCCGCACCAACTGCTACCATTATAAATGCCCGCAATTGCTCTTGCTCTCAGCAATGAACTATGATTATTTGCCGTTAACTTTCATTTATTCAGTCGTAATATAACAATAGGAATCTGGTTCACGCATGCAAGTCACGGAAACAAAAAACGACGGCCTTAAACGCGAATACGCCGTAAAATTAGACGCAAAATCGGTTAATGAGCACGTAGAAACCCAGCTTAAATCCATGGGAAGTCGCGTAAAAATTCCTGGTTTTCGCCCCGGCCATATACCGCTGGCAGTATTAAAACAACGCTTTGGAAAGAGCGTGCTGGGCGAAGTAGTGGAGCGGGCCATCAATCAATCTTCGGGCCAGGTGCTGCGCGATAAAAACGTGCGCCCTGCTCTGGCTCCTAAAATAGAAATCACCTCTTACGAAGATGGTGGTGACCTCGACTTCCGTATGGAAGTAGAAATTATGCCGAGTGTTCCGGAAATAGACTTCGGTGGCCTTACCCTTGAAAAAATGGTGAGCGATATTGATGAAAAAGAAGTTGAAGAAGCAATTACTCGCCTCTCAGATCGTAATAAAACCTTCATTCGCCTGGAAAAAAACGCAAAGGCCGAAAAGGGCAACCAGGTAGTCATGGACTTTACTGGCCGCATTGACGGCGTTGCATTTGAAGGCGGCACCGCCAAAAAATTCCAGCTCGAATTAGGCAGTGGCCAGTTTATTGAAGGCTTTGAAGACCAGCTTATCGGTTCCAAAGAAGGTGATGAAGTCACTGTTAAAGTTACCTTCCCCAAAGAATACCATAAAGAAGACCTGGCAGGAAAACCTGCTGAATTCGAAGTGCATGTACACGAAGTGCGCAAAGGCGAAAAAACTGAAGCAGATGACGCATTCGCAAAGAAGCTTGGTTTTTCTGATTTGGAGGCCTTGCGCAAGGCGGTACGCGATCAGTTTGCGGGAGATTATGACGCATCCTCCCGTGCACGCATGAAAAAACAGCTCTTC
>Ga0206897_1004_pt1 | contig 34567 bp, 33 predicted proteins | sample Alteio_BWOrgHeat_49_FD_152972 | JGI IMG/M metagenome (GOLD analysis project Ga0206897, IMG submission 152972) | Enriched cells from forest soil in Barre Woods Harvard Forest LTER site, Petersham, Massachusetts, United States -... | ecosystem: Environmental > Terrestrial > Soil > Temperate forest >... | reverse complement strand
ACTGATTAATTTGGAAAGAATTCTTGGGTGGACTTTGTTAGTAATTTTATCAAGCCTTACTATTGGAATTTTTTCAGAAAATATGTCTGCTTTTGCTTCTCCGTATGCTTTACCAATCCCAGCAGGTTCAAATTCTACAAGCGCTACATCTGGAAATACAGGTACAATTGTTGGTTCTACATCCACAGGTGGAGTTACAGTTACAACAGACAAGACATCCTACAAGGATGGGGATACCGTAACAATATCAGGTACTGTAAGCAATTATGTTTCTAACACACCAGTAATTGTAAGAATACTTTCACCTGATGGAAATATTGTCAAAGTTGATTCAATAGACGTAGGATCTGACAGGACTTTTTTGACATCCATAACTGCTACAGGTGAACTTTGGCAAACACCAGGTATGTACCAAATTAAAGTGCAGTATGGCAGCCCCAATATATCATCTCAAACAACATTCCAGTTTTCGGGATCGAATAGCCAACCAGAAAATACGATTAAAGTTGACGGTACAGACCTTTCTGTAAAATATAGTATAACCAATGGCAAAGTCCTTGGCATAAAGGCCGATATCCAATCAAAATCTCTTATCGTGTCAATACAGACTACAGGAAATGGAGTGTTGACAGTGACAATCCCACGAGCACTGATCAATCCAACACTGCCAAACGGTCAAGATGACAAGTATCACGTATCAGTAGACAATCAGGACGAAAATAATTTCCAAGAGACAAGCACTACAACAACTGACAGGACTCTATCAATTCCATTTACAGATGGAACGAGCGTCATTGGTATTACTGGAACCAATAGTATTGGATCTTCGGGCAACCAACCAGCACCTCCCACATCTGCTTCAATCCCTACATCATCAACCGTTACAACGCCTGCAAAAATTCCAAATTGGATAAAAGCCGTTTTTGGTTATTATGCACAAGGGAATTTATCTGATGATGATCTAATCAAGGCACTACAATTCCTAATACAACAGGGGATAATCAAAATCTCCTAACAAGATTTGTTTTGATACTGAATACACATATCGTCATCAGATCAACAATATGCGATAATAGTTTAATCGTCATTATGCATGATAACAAAAGCTGAGAAAATTGACGAAGTCTACAAATTTTATTGTAAAAATCAATTGTTTAATGATGAGCTGAGTTTGAATCTAAAGAACGGACTCATTTCATCCAAGATAACTAACTTTTTCCCCGTCTTTTTCATTCTTTCTTCATCTATATTCAGAAGAAGATTGATTATCGCCACAAATTTCCTATATTCTAAATTGTAAAATGCCTGAATAAAAAGAGGATCGTGTAAAGGCACCTCAATCTCTTCCATTTCTGACATTCGTCTTACAAGACGATTGTATTCATCCATTGATACGTCAACATCATGTTGGTTATAATTATCAACTTGGGGTTTAAAACTAAAGAAAAATTTATTATCTTTTTTGATCATCGGATTGTTAATAATTTTTCTATAACAACCATTCAATTTTTGTAGAAAACTTATAGAATCTAAAATAAACTGTCGTAAGTCTGGCTGGTGTTTTTCCGTTATAGAATCAATTTTATTATGTGATACAGCAGTGTTAAAATCTGCAAATTTGTTTAGAAATCGTAAAAGATCATCTTCACTCCATGGGGCAAACACATAACTAAACAATTCATTCCAGTTTTGTTGACCTACTTTATTTACTAATGTTCCAGAGCCCTTTGTTAGTAAAATTTTGTAGTCTTTTCTATCTAGATATTGAAGTTCATTTTCCATTTGTGATAAATCTTTAGTTTCATCTTTTTTCATATTGGTAAAAACTCTTTTACGTAATTCATCTGGATCAAGTCTTTTCATACGGTTATCACGATAACCATACACAAGTGTCAATATGTTGAAAATATGTTGTCTGAGTTTAGTTTCAATATGTTGTACCATATTAGCGCACATTTGATAGTATTCTGTCTTAAGCCAGAGATCCCGTGATTCATCAATGATTTTGTAATCCTCATTAGTAAGATCTTGATACGAAATACTGAAGATTTTATCTTTTTGGATCTGGGAATTTAAAAAATAGACAATATCAGTGAAAGCATCTCGGTATAATCCAAAAATGAAATGAGCACGATAAAGATCAGGCTTTCCCATGTTTTCAATTTGATTAATAAATTCAATCATTGATGGAGATTTATACCAAAAATTTTTCCAAAGATATACTATATGAAGATCATCTCTCCCATTTAGCTGAATATTCTCCATAGTTGAAAAAACACGTGTCAATGAACTAAGAGATTCTAGACATTTTGTTACAAGTTCATCTGGTACAATATCTACTGACTGTGCAGCATCTATATCTAAAAGAACTTTGCAGGACTGGATGGTTGCTTTCAATAATTGTTGTTCAGTTTGTTTGGTAGTACCTTTTACCATATTTTCAAGAATTATAATCTCAGGACTTCTGGCTCCTCTTCGTCGTGGACTAAGAGGCGTTCCAATATAAGCAGGAATAAGATAATCTTCCATCGACACACCATACGTACTCAAGATCTTCTGGTTGGTTTCTCTAAGTTCTTTGTTTATTATCCACTTTACATTATTACTTTCTTGAACATAGTTTAACAAACCTGAACGTTCTAGTTGCTGGAAAACCCATGAATTACGATCGCCCTGTGGAGAATTCTCAAGAATACCCTTCTCAAGGTATGCTATTCCCAATATTTCAAAACATTTCTGTCTGTTTTCTGGTAGAGCATTGGAAATTAATGCTAAAAGTTGTTCAAATTGAATGCTCAACTTTGGATTACCATTGATAATCTTTCTAATAGCAACTATTGTTTCTGAAGAAATTGCTCGGGGATTAACACTCAATACCTTGTCAAAGTTTCCATTTCCAAATTCTTCAATAGCCTTTCTTAGAAAGTCTCTAAAAGTAATTACGGAATAATTACTCCTCAAATGTTCATAGACATTATGAACAAAAGATCGTCCAATAATATTGATATTTTTTTTATCCTGATTTTTAGAGAATGTGGCCATACGTTTGTTTAACATTTCAAAAGCATCTGCTTCAGAAATATCAGGCATGGATTCGTCTCTGATTAGAGAACCTGAGAGACGAGGTTCAGTCGAAATTTTAGATTTCCATATAGGGATACCTGCGACATATACTGCAACTTTCAAATTATCTGATTGTATTAGTGATGAGGTCAATATCTGTAAGTAACTGAGAAAATCAATAACATAATTAAACGCCCTAGTATTTTTATGTAAATCATCGATAAATATTACCAATCCCTTGAATTTTTCCAATTCAGTTAGTTTGGTTAGAATATCATTAATAGTATGAAAGTGATTCTTATGATCCTCTTCTACAGATATTACACCATATCTTTTACACTCCCTCTTTAGACTAACAATTAACGCTTCTTCAAAATTGTAAATATTTGTTTGATCATCAAGTACAGCCCACATTGGAATAGAAATTGATAAGATTCTATTTTGGAGTAATATTTTTGTCAGATAATCAAAGAATGCAGTTTTTCCAGAACCAAATTCTCCATAAATAATAGTATTCTTAAAGATACTATCTCGAAGGTTATTTGCATAGTTAACATATTTTTCAAAAATTTTAGTTTTTACTATTATATTGTCATACATGGATCTATCAATTTTTTGTAGACCCTCAGCTAGAGGAAATGGATCAGCTGATAAGTATAATTTTTGCCACCATTCTTGACTCTGTAGACCTTCTTCTTCCAATACTTTCGGTTCTTCATATTCTTGTTTCTCAAGCCGGGTTGGAATAGTTGCAAGCTCCTTCTTCATCTGTTCTATTTCTTTACTAACTTTTTCTCTTTCTTTTTGGAAATCTATTTGATTTTCAGCAATTAATTTATTCTTAAGTTCTTCTTCGATTTGTTGTCGATGTTCTGCATTATTTAATACAGATGGATCAATTACTACCGCAACAGGGTTTTTGAGTTTTAAAGTTTCAAAGAAAATTTTTGAATCATGAACATTTTTTTTAAAAAAAGGTAATTCTAAAAGATGGTTCAATTTAGTATCATCGTTTATGGCACGTATTCTTATCATGTGTAAAATAGACGTTTCAGCAATTTCCGTATCTTTTGGTTTTCCCAGTACACTTTTTTTCTCTATAAAATAATTATGTTTTATTTTTTTATAGACTTCCTCTGGAAAGTCTGGCTGTTGTAAAAGCTTCAAATTCTCCTTAACAAAATGTATTATTATAGATTCACGAGTCAGAACATTAATCCAGTACAAACGTCTAGAAAAATCTTCTGCTATTGCATATCAAACTACTAATATTTGTATGAAATCCAACATTTTTCAGTCTAATTCAATCAGGATATAACCCACAGATCAAAACTAATTTTAAAAATATTCTAGTACAGACGCAGGCACAAAATCCTCCTTAAATACAATCAATATTTGTTGACTTCTGTTAGAAAATTAGGCAGCGTTTTGCTTACAAAATAAATCAAATATCAAAGAAGCCTATTTATGAAATTAATTTTTCTTAATTTCCATGAGTTGGCAGAGACAAACTTTGATGCTTGCAGGTATCATATCACTAGTCATTGGTATACAGTACAGTTTTGCCACACCCTCCCTTGAGATCTCAACAAGCAAGCATGTTTACGAGTATGGTGACTTGCTTTCAATCAACTTTCAAGTGTCAGAGATAACAAGTCATAGTATCACCATACATATCACAGATAGCTCAAACAAGACAAGCGCGCCAATCAACCTGCCAATTGACAAACTAAACAGCACAATAACTTCACCATTTCCCTTTTACAAGACAACTTTTAGTCCAGGAACCTATCGAATTGATGCAGTGTATTCTAACACTACTGCTAGTACTTCTTTTGATCTGATAGATTCTGGAAAAATTGCCATACCTGCCGAGTTTAAGTCACTTGTAAAGACATTACAATTAGGATCTCCAACTGACAAGTCTTATGCAGGAATAATTCGTGAATTGATAAACGATGGTATAATCAGTGTTCCAAGTTACAGCCAGACAGATCAAATACACATACCACAGTGGTTCAAAAAAAATGTCCAGTGGTGGTCTGATGATTCTATTTCAGACAATGACTTTGGCATGTCAATAGAATATCTGATTCAAAAAGGAATCATCCAAGTGTAGGTTTACTTGGCTTACTTTTTGCTCTTGCAGATGATGCAATTGCAACAATTATCACAAGTGCGATTGAGCCAATCAAGGAATATTCAACAATTTGCTTTTTGTCAAACTCAAATGATAGTACAGATCCAGGTTTGAGATGCAGTATAGAAGTTACCTGTTGTAAAATTTGGTCTTGTATTGACATTGTTTTAGATGATTGCGGTATTTCAGCATACGCAATAGCAAATGGCATACTAGATATCAAAAGTAATGGTATGAGTTGTTTTTGTATGTCCACTAGATAACGCCGCGCAGAATCATTATTATTTTTTCGCCTATGACATTTGCTGCAAGTGTCTGTGCCTCTTTTGTCTGCGCACCAATGTGTGGAGTACATACAACATTTGGAAGTGTTGTAAGCTTGTTGCCAACTGCAGGTTCTTTTTCAAATACATCAAGTGCAGCTCCTGCAATCTTTTCTTCCTTGAGTGCATCATACAATGCATCTTCATCAATTATCTCTCCTCTTGAGGTGTTAATGATGTAAGTTGTTTTTTTCATTGTAGAGATTCTCTTGGCATTTACTAGATGATGTGTATTCTCAGTCAGAGGTACATGGAATGAAATGTAATCAGCGCTAGAGAGCAAAGTGTCAATATCTGCTTTTATCAGTCCCACGTCACGTGCAAAATCGTCCGCAATTGGCATCACATCAAAGCCAATAATATTCATGTTAAGACCCCTTGCAAGTTTTGCAAGTCGTTTTCCAATGTTTCCCAATCCCACTATACCAAGGTATTTTCCTGAGAGTTCACTTCCCATGAGTTCTTTTTTGAGCCACTTGCCGTTTCGTATTTCCCTGTCTGCCCTTGGAATTTCTCTTGCCATTGAAAGCATCAATCCTAGAACAAGTTCTGCAACTGCATTCATGGCGCCTTCCACTGCGTTGATTACTCTAATGTCCTTTGCCTTGGCTGCATCAACATCAATATTATCTAGACCCACGCCCACACGTGCGATTATCTTGCACTTGGTGGCGCGGTCAATCATTTCTTTTGTAATCTTGGTTCTGCTTCGTACCACAACTATATCAAAATTAGAAATTTTTTCTTTTATCTGATCTGGTGTAATCTCTGGCTCGTATGTTATCTTTAATCCATTTTTTTGCAATATGTCATTTAGAATTGGTGCTACTTGATCACAAATCAAGACAGATTTATCCATTGACATAAAAGAAGGCCATCAAGGACAGAATATAATCATTGCCAAGATCATTTTCTTCAACATTATAAAATAATGAAACTGTCATTTGTTTTGTCTTGAAGATATCATCTTGCTCAAGACAACATACAATCCAACAAATGCGATCTGGAACATTTCTATTGGAGGCACTAATATTCCACCAATTTCTAGTCCCAATCCCCTTGGTGCAGAACCCTTTGGAAATTCACCGCCAGTAAAGTTACCTCTTGGTTCTCTTGGAGGCATGTGACCTGAAGGTCCACCTTCTGGAAGAAGATGAAGTCTATCTGAGAGCCACAATACAAAAAAGACAATAGTACCGACAATTCCAATAATTTGCCATATCTTTCCCCATCGTTTTATTATGGGAACTGCCCAAAAGATTTGCAGCATTCCACCAACTAGGAAAAGTATCCCTTCGCCCAAATTGTGTGATAATGATCCTGGAGCCATTTGCAGGTGATACATCCCAGCAATTACAGTTGTGGCAGCAGTTACAAAAGACAATATCAAAATTTTCTTGTCTTTTCCCAGAACTTGACTCATGTTCATTGAATGGTTTGATTTAGAGATTATATGTATTCGCTAACTTTGTTAATGATACAAAATTTCTAAATCTAAACATGATCAAATGAAATGACAAAAATGAAAACAAAAAGAGAAAGGTTTGAGGGTTTACCCGCTCATCGATTTCGCAATTGCAGCTGCTTGATCATCAGTACATAGACAGTGAACGAGTTCCTTTTGCGGAATTGAGTTCATACCTGTTGGTGGTACTGCGTCAGATGGGTTTGGCATATCGCCTGCATGGTATCCCAAGTTGAATGGGTCACCTGCGACAAATACTGTGGCCGCACCTGAAAAGATTGCTGCATAGTCATGATTGACTGCTACATATGCACCTGGACTGTCAAAGACAACATCAACGATTGCATCCTGTGAGCCACCGATTAACCAAGTCTGAGTTCCTTGAGCTTGGACATGGTTTCCTTGTGTCACACGATCCATGATTTCACCAACAATGTGGAAGAAAACTGGCATGTTACCTTGATTGACTACAAAGATTCTGTAGTGTGTGTCAAGGTCGACAAATAATGGATGTCCTTGATATTGTTTGAGTGTTGGGTCATTCCAAGGTTGCACTGGGAAGACATTCTTTGTTGGATCACCTTTTATCAGTTTGTTAATGTCTGCGTTAGGTGTGTAACCAAATGCCATTCCGTTTACAACAGTTTGTGTTGTATTGTGAAGGAACATTGCTTGCTGGTTATAGCTACCATCTGCGTTCAAGTACAATTGATTGTACTCTAAGACAAATTCTTTTGCAGCAGCTTCATATCTATGATGTACGACTACGACTTTACCTCCTTGGGTATCAGTCTTGTCTACTATCAATGGATTGTAACCATTCAATGGATCAACGATTGTTACTCCGTACATGCCGGACATTACATGTTGGTCCATAGATGCTAGATTGACTCCCTCACAGTGGTACTTGAATGCACCAGGGGTCTCAGCGATGTATGCATAGGTTGCGGATTGACCAACCTTAACAGCTCCAAAGTTTGTTGCACTAAGTTGACTTGCGTGCATGTCTACGGAGTGTGGTGTTGATTCAGTTGATGGGACAGTGAGAGTTACTCTGACGATGTCGCCTTGTGTAACTCTTACAGTTGGTCCTGGGACTTGACCGTTAAAGGTCAATGCATAGTATGTACCGCCACCCATTATAGGTAATTTAGCACTTGTTGCTATTAGCTGTACATCTACTACATGTCGTCCTAGTTTAACCAGACCATCAATTTGATCTGCTGGTATCTGTGCAAATGCATCTGGCATTTGTAACTGGATACCGCCCATGTCATTTACTGCCTTTGTAGAGGCCTGTGCTGATGCACTAGGGATGCTCTGACTAGATGCAGTCGTCTGAGTCTGTGAATATGTACTTGCGAACAATAATCCTGCTACTGCCACTACTGCGGCAATAGACATCATACTGTATCGTCTGTTCATCGTTTCGGATGTTTGAATCTAAATATATTAACTTATTGGGGATTTTCTTGAGAATTTCGCAGATTCCTGCGATTCCATACCACTCTTAATTTTAAAAAATGCGAATGCATATTAGGAAAATTAATTTTAGTTTGGGCGTGAAGTTTAGGACAGATTCTGATTCCTTAGGAAAAGTTGAGATTCCAGTAGAAGCATACTATGGCGCATTTACAGCAAGAGCAATAAAACAATATCATGTAACAGGACAAAGATCCCATCCATATCTTATCATGGCATTTGTCATGATCAAAAGATCAGCAGCAGTTGCAAACATGAAAGTAAAAGCACTTGACACAAAAAGAGGAAATGCAATCATAAAAGCCTGTGATAAAATTCTATTAGGAAAACATCTAGATCAGTTTGTAGTAGAGGCAATCAACTCGGGTGCAGGAACAGCATTTAACATGAATACAAATGAAGTGATTGCAAATATTGCACTTGAAACAATTGGAAGCAAGAAAGGCAACTATGAGGTCATTCATCCAAATGATCATGTAAACATGTCACAGTCAAGTAATGATACATTTCCAACTGCAATGCATGTTGCAATTTTATTTGATGTAAACCAAGTCATACCAGCAATTGATGAATTAGTAAAGGCATTAATCAAAAAGGCAAAAGAGTTTGCAAGTTATCAAAAAATTGGGAGAACCCATTTGATGGATGCACTTCCTGTTACTCTTGGCAGTGAATTTGCAGCATATGCTACTGCGGTTGCAAAAGCTCGTGATGCAATATTTGAATCAAAAAAAGAATTAGAACACATTGCATTAGGAGGAACAGCAGTAGGCACTGGTGCAAACACTCCAAAGGGATACAGATCACTTGTAATAGCAGAGCTTGGCAAGATATCAAAACTTGCACTCAAACCAGAACCTGATATGCAATTTGGACTTGAAAGCAGATTTGCAGTTGCCAGAGTTTCATCTGCTCTGAGAAATCTAGCATTAGAGCTTGGAAGGATTTCAAATGATATCAGATTGATGGCATCAGGACCTGTTGCAGGTCTTTCCGAGATTGGAATTCCTGCGGTTCATGCAGGCTCTTCCATTATGCCAGGCAAGGTAAACCCATCACTTGCTGAATGCATGAACATGGTATGCTTTGATATAATTGGAAAAGACTCTACTGTGGCACTTGCAGCACAAGCAGGCCAATTTGAACTCAATGTGATGCTTCCTGTCATGGTAAAGGCAGTTCTTGATTCAATGGATATGCTACGAAATTTTGTCCCAATATTTTCAAGGAACTTAATTGATGGGCTTACTGCAAACAAGACAAAACTTAGTCAGTATATAGAAAACAGTCCAGTCATAGTTACCCTTCTTACTCCAAAGATTGGATATCAAGTATCTGCAGACTTGTTCAAAGAGTCACTCAAGACAGGAAAGACGATCAGACAATTAGTAATCTCAAAAGGATTGTTGACTGAAAAAGAAGTAAAGGCGCTGCTTGGATAAACAATGGCAAAGATCTGGGTAGAGGCATATGGTTGCTCTGCAAGTTTTGCAGACTCGGAGATGATATCAGGCCTTATTGTAAATGGAGGACATAGTCTTGCAGAAAATGAGAGAGATTCTGATCTTAGCGTGATAGTCACATGTTCTGTCAAAGATGTTACTGCACACAAAATGGTTCATAGGATAAAAAAATTAAGATCAAATCCACTTGTTGTTGCAGGTTGCCTCCCTAAAGCAGAACAAGCAACTGTAGAAAAGTTCAGTCCAAAAGCAAGTTTACTTGGACCAAATTCCCTTGGCAAGACTTTGGAGGTCATACGCTCAACACTAGATGGAATAAAAAAGATAGAACTTGCAGATACTGATGTCAGCAAAGTTGGACTACCAAAGGTCAGACTAAATCCAGCAGTTGGAATTATTGAGATAGCAAGTGGCTGCATGAGTGAGTGTACATTTTGTCAGACAAAGATAGCCAAAGGAGATTTGCAGAGCTATCGAGTTGGAGATATTGTAAGACAGGTACAGTATGAGATTGAAGACGGTTGTGTAGAGATTTGGCTCACATCAACTGACAATGGCTGTTATGGTTTTGACATTGGCTCAAGTCTTCCTGAACTCGTTCAAGCAGTATCAGAAATAAAACATGATTTCATGATACGTGTAGGAATGATGAATCCAATGTATCTACCACGCATCAAAGGCAAACTTTTGGAGCGTTTTGGGAATGATAAAGTCTTCAAGTTTCTTCATGTTCCAGTCCAAAGCGGTAGTGACAAAGTCCTAAAAGACATGAAGCGAATGCACACCTCAAAGATATTCTATGATGTAGATTCGGAATTTAGAAAGAGGTTCGATAGGTTTACCATCGCCACTGACATCATAGTGGGCTTTCCTACTGAGACTGAGGAGGACTTTGCCAAGACTTTAGATTTGATAAATAAGACAAGGCCAGATGTTGTGAACCTCTCAAGATATAGTGCAAGGTCTGGCACCAAGGCTTCCAGGATGGAACAGATCGATGTGGATAAAGTTAAGCAAAGAAGCAAGATAGTCTTTGACCTTGTAAAAAAGATCTCTCAGGAAAGAAATGAAGAATGGATAGGCTGGAAAGGAGAGGTTTTGTTTGACGAGGTATCAAACGGCATAACAAAGGGAAGAAATTTTGCATACAAGCAAGTAGTTACAGATGACAAGGTCAGGCTAGGACAAAGGGTCAATGTCAAGATCGATGGCGCTGCTCCAAATGGTCTGTATGGTAGTATAGTGAGCTAAATATTTTAGATCCGATCTTGGATCAAAACTAAGCAACAAAGTTTTTTAACCAATTTTGTAAGCAAAAGGGAGTCATGGAATTTCAGATGAAAGATCCAGTTTTAATTATTGGTTTAGGCGGTGCAGGATGTAAACTTGCAATCAATATTAAGGAAAAATTAGGCTATGATTGTCTCCTAGTAAGCCATGACGCAAGAGATCTCAATCATGAGACATCAAAAATTTTGATCAATACTAGTCCTGTCTTGAATCCTTCTGCTTATCTCATAAGAGGCGTCTCATTTGGTGCAAGAGATTCAATAGAAGAGAAGATGAGTGGGTATTCCACCATAATGGTCATCGCCAATTTGGCAGGAAAATCAGGTGCTGCTCTTGCTCCAGTAGTATCTCAAATTGGCAAAGAGTCAGGAAAAAGCGTGCTCTCTTTTGGAATCATGCCATTCAAGTTTGAAAAAGATAGAATATTCTTCTCAGGAGTATCTCTGAAGAGGCTAAAGACAAATTCAGACTGCACTGTAATAATAGACAATGATGCATTGCTTGAGAGCAATCCAGACCTTACTCCAGACGCATGTAATGGCATAACAAATTCGGCCTTGTTGCATGTAATATCCACTCTAAAGAACTCGTCTTTACCACTTGAAACAAGCATACTTTCAACTAGCAAAGATACTGCAGATGTAGAGACATCCCTTAGAGATTCTATCAAAATGCTATACGAAGATGCAGCACCTAACAGCATCAAGAGCGCATTGATGTACGTGGTAGGCGGAAACAAAGTTCCAGTCGGAGTTTTAAATTCAATGGTAAATACAATAAGCGGAATTTTTGGAGATGATAGTACACGAGTCAGTATGTCAGTCACTGCTGGAGAAAGTTCCAAGGTTGTGCTGCTCACTTCAATAGAAGGTGAAACACGCTTTGACAAGTATGACCCACTTGGTTTCATACCAAAGGAGAATGTACTTGACTGGGATGAGCCAGATGCAAGCGTAAAGATCGATCTCAATTTAGATCAAATAGAATAAAAATTAAACAAGAAAAATAATTTTCAAATTATCATACATATAATAAATTAAAATTTAAAGTCTATTCGTTCTTTGACTTTTTTTCTGCTTTAGATTCAGTTTTCTTTTCTGCTTTTTTTGGTTTCTCGTCTGGTTTATTTTCTGTCTTTGGTTTTTCTTCTACCTTTTTCTCTTCTGGTTTTGGTTTCTCTTCGATCTTCTTTTCTTCTACTTTCTTTTCTTCTTTCTTTGGCTTGTTGCTAGATTTCTTGTCTCCCTTCTTTTTGCCATCAGATTTTTTGTCTGATTTCTTTGAAGTCTCTTCTGTAACCTTTTCTTCTTGATATTTGGAAACAATAACGTTGCCATCATCTTTTGTAATCTTGACTCGTATCTTTCTTGGAGGATGTCTTATGCCGCGCGCCCAAACCAAGTGGCTTATCTCTTCTTCAATCTTTACGTTTTCAGACTTCATGTGTTTTGTAGCAAATTCTCGTATCATGTTAATTGCTCTCTTTGCCCTCTGGTTGTTTGGTGACAAGAGTACTTTTCCAAGATTAATAGTGTAAATTCTTTCTATTGATTCAGTAGACATTTTATCCCACGCTCACATCTGTTCTGCGCCATTGTCTCTTCTTAGGATTAGTTCGTACCCTTCGCTTTGTCCTAACTATTATCCAAGCTGGTACAGATGAATTCTGTTTTATTTTCTTCATCAATCTGTTCTTTCTTGGAGTCGACTTGCGGGCAGCCATAAAAATTTGACATTTCAGCCTCTTTTTAAATGAATCTCAGAAACATAGATGCAATCTAGGACAAGATCTTGTCATGTATTTGTTTTAACATTCTTGCAGACGCACCCCAGATCAAGTGATTCTCAAACTCAAAAGTGTACATCTCAAGGATTGATTGGTGTAGAGGATCCTCATCATCTTTAATTGTTTTAAGAAGTGAAAATAGAGGCATTCTAAGAATTGAAGCGATTTCAGAATTTGGCATAATGTTTGGTAAAGTATCAAGTATTGCAATAAAGGGAGTGATCTTAAAGCCAGAGTTCAGGGTTGTTACTGGCTTTAGTTGGCCAATTACCATCTCCTTTGAAATTTCTAACCCTATCTCTTCTTGCGTCTCCCGGATTGCAGTTCCAAGTAAATCTCCATCTTTTTTCTCCCAAGTTCCACCAGGAAAAGAGATTTCTCCCGCATGGTGATTCATTGTTGCTGGCCTCTCTGTCATCAATACCATAGGTTCACTGCCAAAAACAATTATCATGACAGCTGCCAGTTTGCTTTTAGAATCGTCTTGCGGTTCTGCCGTTATATTACTTGACAGAATTTGTCTTAGGTTTACAGCGTCCAATGTTTCATCAACTCTCAGAATTCATTATTGTCTTTTATCATTTTATGGTATCATGCAACTAGAGAACAAAGTACTCTGCCTCAGGATGATGAACAACAATAGCAGCAGTTGACTGTTCGGGGATTATTTGGCCTGCTTCTGTGAGAGTCATGCCAGACTTTTGCGGTTCTAAGAGTTTCCAGACTATATGATGCTGTGATACATCTGGACAGCTAGGATATCCCCAACTGTATCGTAGGCCTCGTTTTTCTCCTATCCCAAGTTCTTCTCTAATTTTGTTGTTTATCCATTCAGCCATCGCTTCTGCTGTTTCCACTGCAATGCCGTGAAGATAGTAAGCATCAGTGTATCTGTCTTCTTTGTTCCATTTGTCTATCAGTTCTGATACTTTGGTTCCCACAGTAACTGCTTGGAATGCAACTAGATCATTTTTTCCAAAATAGTCAGTAAGACAGAGATGTTTAGATTTAGAAGAACGTGGAAAATCAAAGGATAACTTCTCTCCACTTGGATGATCTACTATTAATTTTCCATTTTCATTATGACATGCAAAGTAACCATATACTGCACTTGGTTCAAATAACTTTTCATCAAGTATCTTCTTTTTCCATTCTTGGAACAATGCCTCATGCTCTTGTTCAGAGTCCTTAGCAGATTGTCCCCGGACTCCCCATGACAAAACAAATAATGATTTTTTGTTTAGATACTTCCAGACTTCTCTAAGGTCGATATCATTTGGTTCCAGCCTTATTACACCATTTAGATTTGTACAGACTGGTGGTGTAATAGGAACAATTCCACTATGGGCAAACTCCGGTACCTCGACTTTTTCAAAAACTGGTTCTTTCCATTTTTCAATTTTTTCTTTCCACTCATGCACAAATTGTTGTTTTTCAGGTGAGACCAGTTTATCCATTATTTTTAATCCATCAAACATGGTCTTGCAGTAAAATACACCAGGAGTGTAAATTCCTCCTTCTTTTGCAACCCTGTTTATGTAATTAGTGTTGATTGCCGCACCTCCACAAAGAACAGGAATTTTCATGTTATTTTTTCTTGCATGCTCCACAAAGTACTGCATCTGTTTTGATGTTGATACCAATAATGCAGAGAGTCCTATAGCATCAGCATTTACCTCTTCAATTTTTTCAATGAATTTTTGCATTGGCACCTGTTTTCCAAGATCATACACAGTATATCCATTATTTTCAAAAATTGTTTTTACCAGATTTTTACCAATATCATGAACGTCGCCGTAAACTGTTCCAAGTACAAGTCTTCCCTTGCTTGACCCCTCCTCTTTTAACAGATATTTTTCAAGTTCTACAACAGAGGCCTTCATGCATTCTGCAGATTTTAGTACAAATGGTAGAATTAGTTCTCCTGAGCCAAACTTGTCACCTACCTCTTTCATTGCAGGCAAGAGATCTTCGTTTAATGTCGAGATGGCAGCCTGATGAGTCAGGTCTTTTGGGGCATCAATTTCAAGCCTACCATCTTTTTCTACAAGATTAAACTTTGTAGTAACTTTTTCGGCAATAGCATTGACTACATCATTTTCTATCCCATCACGAAGTCTGTTTACTATTCTAAAGTTTGCTCTCTTTCCTGCAGACCAAGTTGGATCCACATCTACTTTTTTTGCAGTTGTCTGGGCTGTTCCCTTTGAGTTTTCAAAATATGTAATGAAATCTGCTAGTGCATTTTGATGCTTATTAAATATTAGATCTTCTGCAAGTTTTTTTTCCTTGTCACCAATCTCGGTATATGGTATGACATCCTTTGGATTAATTATAACAGTATCAAGCCCGTATTTTACTGCATGATATAAAAATACTGCATTGAGAATCTTTCTTGCATAGGGAGCAAGACCAAAACTTACATTGCTCAATCCAAGAGTTGTAAATGAATTTGGAAATCTTTCTTTGACAAGACGGATTCCCTCCAGCGTGTTTTTTCCAGCATCCAAAAATTCTGCCTCTCCGGTAGCCAAGGTAAATGTTAGCACGTCGAAAATAAAGTGTTCTTCTTTCAATCCGTATTTTTTTCCAGTCTCAACCAAGAGTTCGGCAGTCTCTAGTTTTTCCTTCGGAGTCTTTGCCATTCCTTTTGGTCCTATACACATGGCAACAGCAGGAACTCCATACTTTACCATCAAGGGAGCAAGCAAATGAAACCTGCTGCCATCACCTTCTAGATTTATAGAATTTATTATTGGTTTTCCAGGAATTTGTTCCAATGCGGCTGCAATAACTTTGGGTTCTGTAGAATCAATTACTAACGGTGCATCAATTTCAAGACTCAATAGTTTTACAAGTTTTTTCATAAACTCAAGTTCGTCCGAACGCTCAGTTGTTGCAACACAGACATCAAGACAGTGCGCCCCATCTTCTACTTGGTCTCTTGCAAGTTTTACCAGTTCCTCAAAATTATCATTTAAGACACATTCCTTTGCTTTTTTAGATCCTTGAGCGTTTAGTCTCTCTCCAATTATCAAAGGAGCTGGATTCTGTAACAGGTCAACTGCTTTTAGTGCAGAACTTACTCTTGGAGTTTTCAACAACATCATTCTCTAACGCTTTTTCTAAATACCTAGCGGTTATTCTCTATGGTCTTTTCGTCAATTACTTTACGTAAAAATGAGATATGGTCAACATTTGTGCCGCAACATCCACCAATTATTCTCACGTTTGGATACTGGGTCAAAAAATCAGCCATCACATCTGCCATTTCTTTTGGCGCCATTTTGTAGACTGCCTTGCCTCCCTGATTTTCAGGCATTCCAGCATTTGGCACAACAAGTAATGGTAATGCATCTTGTTCGTTTAACCATTGTACACTAGGAATCATTTCGGTTGGACCGGTAGAACAGTTAAGTCCAAATGCATCAATTCCCATTTCTGATACAGTAGTGTATGCAGCTTGGATATTTGTGCCAAGAAGCATTTTGCCATACTTGTCCAGTGTAACATTTGCAATTATTGGAATCCTCTTGCCAGTTTTTTTAAATGCTTTATGACATGCTTCAATTGCAAGTTTTACCTCCAAGATATCTTGGCTTGTCTCAATCAGTAAGGCATCAACTCCCCCAAGTATGAGACCCTCCGCTTGGATCTCAAACGCTTCTAGAATTTCATCAAGTTTTATTTGTCCAAGTGAAGGGTCATTTGAGCTTGGAAGAAAACCAGTTGGACCCATTGAACCTATTACATATCTTGGCTTGTCTGTAAATTCTTGTGTTACAGCAACTGCAAGTTGTGCTATCTTTTTGTTAAACTCTAATGTTTGATTACCATACCCATATTCTTCTAGCTTTAACTTGTTCGAACCAAATGTATTGGTCTCTACACAGTCTGCCCCAGCCTGAAGGTATGAGCGATGGATTTGCTTTATCCATTCGGGTTTTGTAAATGAAAGTCCATCATTGAATCCTTCCTTGCCATCTGGAAAATCTTCAGGCTTTGGATTTAGTTTTTGGATTTCAGTACCCATTGCCCCATCAAAGAGTACAACTCTATGTTTCATCAAAATATCTAGAGGAATTTTTTCAGCCAAGTACAATACACAGAGGTTATCATCGATTTAATTCTGTTTTGTTTTGACATGATATAATCACTCTTCAAAGGTTATAATCAAGTAGTCAGGAAAGTCAATTATGACCATAATTTATGAGATCAATCCTCCAAAGGTTATCCAGGATACCATATTATCTCATGATCAGCTTTCAGAATCTGTTGAGAAATTAAAGGAAAGGGCCATCAAGATTGGTCAAGCATGTGACGGAATTCATCTGACTGATTCAGTTCTTGGAATTCCAAGGGTTTCTCCCATTACAGCAGGATTTTTCATACGAAACTCTAACAACAAGATAAGAATCACTGCAAGCATACGGGTACGCGACAGAAATCTTACCTCAATTACCCAGACAATATGTGATGCAATTTTATTAAATCTAAACGGAGTTCTTGTTCTCAAGGGCGATGCACCCCCATTTGGTCCAAAAGATTCAGGATTAATTCCAAGTGATGTTATAAAACAGTTCAATGAGCAGGGGTTTGGAAAAAGAATTGACATGTACCTTTCAATCTCAAATAGTCCAGATTTTGAAAAGATACACAAAAAGGTAGAGGCCCAGCCTAGAGGGTTTGTAACTCAGGTTATAAGTTCTATAGATCAGGTAACTAGGATAATTGACAAGCTAAAACCACAAGGGTTTAAGATAATTCCTTGTGTGTTATTATCATCTGAGAAAAATAAAAAATCTGCCCAGATGTTAAATCTGGACTGGTCAGAATACAGCAAGGACCTGACCGGATTTGTAAAACAGGTAGACCGTATTGCAGGAAATGTACTGATAAGCTCCCCAAATGACTTTGTAGGCGCACTAGACCTCTTACACAGTCTAAAGTAGATTGAATCAGGCAAAGTTTTCAGAAAAACAAAAATGGAAATTACCATCTAGATTAAAATTAAAGACTAGTCCTCAAATGAGCGTCATAAGATGCGATTACTTGTTCCAGTTTCAATGTTTGCAATAATAATCGGACTTGGTATCATTGCATCTCATTCTGCATCTGCCAACGTATGGATTCCAGATAATGAGTTTAGCGGATTTTACAATGTAAATGGTACATACACAGTCATTGGTGCAGTGAAAAATACCGAAGACAATGCAATAATTCCAACAATTACAATAAATGTAAAAGACAGCGACAAGACAATATCAGAAAAATACGTTTTATCAACTACAAATTCCCAAAAAGATATTCCATTTAACATTAAGATACTTCAAGTTGAAGGAAAAAATGCGACACTTGAAAAACCTCAGGTTAGTTTTGTTGTAACAAATCACAATTCTACAGATATTGAGATAATCTATGACAAGATGCTAAAAAAACATGCGGATGGTCATGAGACGGGCTTTATCATAAACAATGACACATCTACTGCTCATGGAGTAAGAGTTTATGCTGCAATATACGGAAAGGATGGCAAGTTTTTAGATGTTGGAAAAAGTATAGAAACAATTGAGGAGATGAAACCAGAAGAAAAGATTGCTTTTTCCATGTATCCAGATCCCCAACATGCCTCAATGGTAAGTTACTATAGCTGTTTTGTAGTAGGTGAGGACCCAACCATGCCATCATCTGTTCTCAAAGATGGCAAGCCATACAATTTCACATACTTGACGTCAGGTTCTGTTACTGACACTAAATTTGATGATTCCACACATAGTGTTATCGTAACTGTCAGGTATCCATTTCCAGATACTGGGTTTGTAAATTTCATGTTTCCAGAAGAGTCAGGTGCAGAAAAATTCTCCGTACTATCAAATGACAAGCCAGTAGAGTTTGTACAGAGTAAAGATTCGGACGGATATTGGCATGTAGCACTATCATTGCCTCCAAGGTCTACATCACATTTGGCAATTTCAGGATTTGTCCAACCCGGATTATTATCTACAGATAGTTTCAAAAATTATATTTTGATAATAATACCAATTGTAGCAGCTGTAATTAGCATAACAATTTGGAAGAAGAAAAAGGACTAAGGTATAGCAGATAGGTTTTGTTCCTGCAATACTTTATTCAGTATACTGAGATCAAATATGTTTGAAAGGTCGGGCTTTTTGCTTCCCAAAAATCCTAGATTAAAAGCATCATCAGCAGACTTGGAAACAGAGGATTTTACAGGATCATATGTTATTTCCATTCTTGAAAAGGCCTCAGAAATAACATCATTTGGAATTGTTTTTCCTGTCAGTTTCTGTAATTGAATATTGAAATCTTTGATTGATTCATTCTTGTTATTGTTAATCCAAGTTGTCTCTTTAACATGAGCCTCCAATAGTTTTTGTATGACATCTGGGTGACTCTGTAGATAATCAGTTCTTGCAACTAGTAGTGCTGTTGTAAACTTGCCGTTTGGCCATAGATCTCTCTCATCAAGGAAGACTTTGCCATTTGCCTGTTTGACAAGTATTGTTCCCCACGGTTCTGGCACCCATGCACCATCAATATCTTTTTTTGACATCATTGTAACGATATCAGCAGTTGTTGCTGGAAGTATTGTGACATTTCCTCCATTTTCCGAAGTTTTGTATCCGTTTTTTAACAGATAAGACCGTAGTGCTACATCTTGTGTATTGCCAAGTTGTGGTGAGGCAAATTTTTTGCCTGCAAAGTCATGTACATTTGTTATTCCAGAATCGTTTCTAACTACAAATACTGCACCGCCACTTGAGACACCTGCAATTATTTTGAGTCCCTGACCATCACTTTTGAGATAGCCATTAATTGCAGGGTTGGGGCCCACATATGCAACATCAATTCTATTTGCAAACAGTGCTTCAATTGCAGCAGGCCCTGCATTGAATACCTGAGACTCTATCTTGATACCCCCAAGTGTATTTTGGAAATCTCCATTGCCAACCCCTATGACTGCCTGAGCGTGGTTTATGTTTGGAAAATATCCAATCCTTAGAACATCACTTTTAGTTTCAGACAAAGGTTGAGACGGTGTGATAAAAGAATTGGATGTAAGACTAAGTACAATTACAATACCAATTATTACACTAGCAATTCCAAATTTTATTCCAGCCTTATTGTAGACCATATCACTCATCTATGATTATCTAATCCCCATTTTTTTCTAATTTTATCTTCTAATTTGTTTAAGATGAAACGGTCTACTAGCAAACCAATTGCAAATATGGTTATCATGCTTGCAATGACTTGACTCATATCAAGAAATTCACGCCCTACAGACAAAATGTGTCCTAGTCCTACAATAGACATCAGGATTTCTGCACCAATTATGGCATGCCATGCAAATGACCACGCCTGCCTTAAACCAATTATCAGCGAAGGTGTAGCAGCAGGAATTGTAACATGTCTAAATAGTGAGACTCCGTGTGCGCCCATATTTCTTGCAGCATCGACATAGATTGGAGGTATATTTCTGATGCTGCTATATGTTGAAATCATGATTGAGAAGATTGAGCTCATGACAACAACAAACATTATTCCAAATTCATCAAATCCAATCAATAGTATAGAAAATGGTACCCATGCAATGCTAGGAAATGATAACAATCCAGCAGAAAATGAATTTAGTGTCTTTCCAAAACCCTTGAATTTTATCATTACAAACCCAATCAATGTCCCAAGAGTAATTGAAATTGCAAAGGCACCAAGTAGCCTTGCCAGTGTTATGCCTATACTTTGTTCCAAGGAGCCATTCAATATGATTTTTGCAAACGTTTCTGCTACCATTGCAGGAGATGGCAGAGATATTTTAGGCCAGATTCCAAGCATGAATACAATTTGCCACACACCGATGAATGTAGCTATTAACAATGCAGCATTTGCAGCATCTTCAATACTACCGCGAGATTTTTTTAATGGGATGTTTTTAGTCATTGAATCTCATCCTTTGTTCTTGCAATGACTTCACTTTTTAATTCGTCAAGAATTTGGTGATAATATTTTTGGAGATTCTCATCTTCTGCAAGTCTTGGTCTTCTATAATCAATTATGATCTCTTTTTTAATTTTGGATGGTCGATTCTTGAATACCTCCACTTTATTGCCAAGTATTACAGATTCTGAAATATTATGTGTAACAAATATGATTGTCTTTTTTGTCCTCTCCCAGATTAGTTGCAATTCTACAAGCAACAAATCTCTTGTCTGTGAGTCAAGTGCTGCAAATGGCTCATCCATCAAAAGTATTTCAGGATCCATTGCAAGTGCTCTGGCTATTGCAACTCGTTGCTTCATTCCAGTTGATAATTGGTATGTGTACGAATCTGCAAATTTTGTAAGCTGCATCATGTCAAGATATCTATGAGATATCTCTCTGCGTTGTTCTTTTGGAATTCCTGCCATCTTTAGTCCAAACTCTACATTGTCAATCACCTTGAGCCATGGAAAGAGTGCACCTTCCTGAAAGACCATTGTCCTATCAGGACCTGGATCAGAAATTGGTTTACCGTTTAGCAAAATCTCTCCCGAGTCTGGTTTTTCAAGACCTGCTACAATATTCAAGAATGTAGATTTTCCACATCCAGATGGGCCTACTATGCAAATAAAATCACCTTCTTCGACATTTAGATTTACACCATCTAGTGCAACTATAGAATTTCCATTATGATCAAAATGTTTTACAATGTTTTTGGCTTGGAGTTTTGTCATGACTCCAAGTCTTCCCCATCAATTTCATAAACAGTTGAAACTAATACTGTAATACCAGGCGTGATTTTCATATAACGTCGTTATAATATTTATCTTAAATAGTGATCGAATTTTAGCTTGGACTAACTTGTTTTACCTCACATAACCAAAAACCAATTTTGTTATTTTTCCAAAACAAAAAAAACTAGATCGATTACGGATCATAAAAGATAAATGCTAATTTATGATCACAGAAAATCTCGATGATGAAAGGAAAAGCAGTTCTAGCTTTCTCTGGAGGACTTGATACGTCTGTTGTAATAAAATACCTCCAAGAAAAACATAATCTCGATGTCATAACAGTTACAGTTGACGTTGGCCAAGAGGACAATCTCAAAAAGATTTCAGCCAAGGCAAAAAGTCTTGGAGTTTTAAAACATTACAACGTCGATGCGCGACAAGAGTTTGTAGACAGTTTCATTTTCCCAGCAATCAGAGCAAATGCACTATACCAAAAGAAATACTGTCTTGCAACTGCACTTGCACGTCCACTAATTGCACAAAAAGTAGTAGAAATCGCAAAAAAAGAAAACGCATCAGCACTTGCACATGGTTGTACTGGAAAAGGAAATGATCAAGTAAGATTTGATGTTACATACCGCTCAGGCTCCAATCTCCCAATCATTGCACCAATACGTGACCTCAATCTTACACGAGATGTGGAACTAAAATATGCAAAAAAACACAACATTCCAATTGATACTACTGCAAAAAAATTCAGTATCGATCAAAACTTGTGGGGAAGAGCAATCGAGGGAGGAGATATGGAAGATGCATTCGCAGAGCCACCAGATGATGCATTCATCTGGGTCAAGACAAAAAACTTGCCAGAAAAACCACAATACATCGAAATAAAATTTGAAAATGGAATTCCTGTTGCAGTGGATGGGAAACGCATGGGATCGATTGAACTAATCAAGTACATCAACAAAAAAGCAGGTGAAAATGGAGTAGGAATTGTGGATCATATAGAAGATAGAGTTGTAGGCATAAAATCAAGGGAAGTCTATGAGACACCCGGTGCAACATGCATAATTGAGGCACATACCGATCTTGAAAAAATGGTTTTAACAAAACATGAGTTAAAGTTCAAGGCAATGGTTGATACCGAATGGTCATGGCTTGCATATTCTGGACTGTGGCAAGATCCACTGAGATTAGATTTAGATATGTTTATCAATACTACTCAGAAGAGGGTTAGCGGAACTGTCAAGCTCAAAATGTTCAAAGGAAGCCTCAGAGTTGTTGGAAGAAAATCGGAATATTCATTGTATAGCCATGATCTGGCAACATATGGAGCCGGTTCTACTTTTGATCAGACTCTTGGAAAAGGATTCGTTGAGCTATGGGGGCTTCAATCAACAGAAGCTAATAAATTACTAAAAAAGAGGTGAATGATCAAAGAATGAATTGCCCAGAATGTGATGCAACAATAAAAATTCCAGACGACGCAAGTGTTGGAGAAATAGTCTCGTGTCCTGATTGTGGGGCAGATTTTGAGATTGCTTCCAAGAATGGCGGCGCATGTGAATTAAAGCATGCTGAGAAAGTTGGCGAAGATTGGGGAGAGTAAATGCCCAAAATTCGAATCGTGTTCGATAGAGTAAGACTAGAAGAGAAGATGCTCGAGCAAAAAGCAATCGAGCTTGGACACGATACGAAGATGATCGATGCCAAAACTACCCAATTTACCACTGAAAGTAAAAAAAATGATTACGATTTCGGAGATGTCGTTTTAGAAAGGTGTGTCAGTTACTTTCGTGGTCTTCATTTTACAGCAGCTCTTGAATTTTTAGATATTCCAGTAATCAACAGAACTGAGGTTGCAAACAATTGTGGAAATAAAATGCTGACCTCGCTGTTGTTAAAAAAACATAACGTACCCACTCCAAAAACATACTTTACATTCTCATCAGAGGCAGCAGTTGAGACGCTAGAAAAGGATGGCTATCCCCTTGTGATAAAGCCAATCATAGGAAGTTGGGGAAGAGGAGTTGTACCTCTAAGAGACAGAGAGACAGCAGATGCAATAATTGAGGTCAGAGAACTAAACGATGGACCCTTGGACAGGATTTACTACCTACAAGAGGTTGTTACGCGTCCACCAAGAGACATACGTGCCATATCTGTAGGAGACCAGCTGATCGCTGCAATGTATAGAACATCTACGGGCGGTTTTAAGACAAACATTGCTCTGGGAGCAGAGCCAATTGCATGTGAAATAACAAAGGAGTTGGAGGACATTTGTATGAAGGCGTCAAAGGCAGTAGGAGGAGGAATTCTGGGAATTGATGTCATGGAAGACGAAAAACGCGGATTTGTGGTACACGAAGTAAACAACACAGTAGAATTCAAGGGACTGGCAAAAGTTGCCAAAAGAGACATCCCAAAAGAAATGATCGACTATGCAATAAGTTACGCCAAGCGATAGATTCCAAAAATTGAAAAAAATTTTAGAGTTTAAATTATACTATATTATGGTAGGAGAGTATCAATGAAAGTCGGTGTAGTTGGAGCATCTGGGTATGTTGGCGGAGAAATTCTTAGATTACTTGTGAGTCACCCACATGCAGAAATTGCTATGGTGACTTCAAGACAATATGTTGGAGAATACATCTCTAGAATACAGCCAAGCTTGAAAGGATTTACAGATATGACATTTTCAGAACTTGATTATGATAAATTAACAGACAAGTGTGATTTGGTATTTACCGCAGTACCACACGGAACTGCAGTAGACATTGTAAAAGCGCTCTATGATAGAGGAATGAAAGTAATTGATCTTAGTGCAGATTATAGATTACACAATCCTGCAGATTATGACAAGTGGTATGGCTGGCAGCATCCACATCCAGAGTTGTTAGAAAAATCAGTCTTTGGAGTTCCAGAACTTCATAGAGAGGAGATAAAAAAATCACAGATTGTATCATGTCCTGGGTGTATGGCAGTAACATCAATTCTTGGATTGTACCCATTGATAAAAAAGAAGATTATTGACACAGAGCACATTATAGTTGATTCAAAAATTGGCTCGTCTGGTGCAGGTGCAGGAACCGTTTCAGGTACACACCACGCAATGAGGTCAGGTGTAATCAGACCATACAAGCCAGCAAAGCACAGACATACAGGAGAGATAGAACAAGAGCTAAGCATTGCAAACGGTGGCAAAATCAAGGTATCAATGAGTCCACATGCAGTAGACATTGTAAGAGGAATTCTTTGTACAAATCATGTCTTTCTTAATCAGCCAGTAAGTGAGATGGACTTGTGGAAGATGTATCGTGAGCAATATCAAAATGAAAAATTCATCAGACTTATTCGTGACAAGAAAGGATTTTACAAATTCCCAGATCCAAAGTTTGTAGTAGGTTCCAACTTTTGTGACGTAGGATTTGACATTGACGAAGACAATAACAGAATTGTAGTTCTTTCAGCATCAGATAACCTCATGAAAGGCGCAGCAGGATCTGCCATCCAAAACATGAATGTCATGGCAGGATTCAATGAGACAGAAGGAATTGCATATTCTCCGCTAACTCCTGTGTAAAAAAATGATTACAATAAAAATAGGAGGAAGTGTGGTAGATGGTCTTCATCCTACTACAATATCAGACATAAAAAAAGTCTCAGAAAATGAAAAACTCATCATAGTGCATGGTGGCGGAAAAGAAGTAACAAAAATTTCAGAGGCTCTCGGAAAGGAACAAAAATTCATTGTCTCTCCAGGAGGAGTCAAGAGTAGATTCACAGACAAGGAAACTGCAGAGATATTTACAATGGTCATGTCTGGAAAGATAAACAAAATGATAGTAGGCATGCTTCAAAAACATGGAATCAACGCAGTTGGACTCTCAGGAGTTGACGGCAAAATAATCCAGGCTGAGCGAAAAAAGAAACTAATTGTAATGAACGAAAAAGGTCGTAAGATGGTAATTGACGGAGGTTATACAGGAAAGATACGAGATATCAATACAGGACTGATTCAGTCTATTTTAGACCAAGGATATGTTCCTGTCATATCGCCAATTGCAATCAGTGAAGAATGTGATTTTCTCAATGTTGATGGAGACAGAGCGGCTGCATATGTTGCAGGCAAGATGAAGTCTGATAGGATATTATTTCTGACAAATGTGGACGGTTTACTCATGGATGAAAAACTAGTCAAAAAGTTGTCACTAGCAGAGGCAAAAGAAATTTTGCCAAAGATTGGATTTGGAATGGAAAAGAAGATACTTGCAGCAACAGAAGCCTTGGAAATGGGAGTCAAGGAAGCACTAGTTGCAAACGGCAAAAAGGAAAACCCAATATCTGCGGCAATTTCTCATGACAATTGTACGGTGATATCGAAATGACAGAAGACCAATTCATGGGAAATATCTATCAGAGATTTCCTGTAACAATAGAACGTGGACTTGGAGCCCGTGTATGGGACGCAAATGGAAAAGAGTACATTGACTGCATGGGTGGATATGGTGTAGCACTAGTTGGTCACTGTAATCCCCGAGTAGTAAAAGAGATCAAGGCTCAGCTTGACAAAATCATTACTGTACATAGTTCACTATACAACAAGACAAGAGAGGTATTTCTTGAAAAACTGATTAAAATTTCACCAAAGAGTCTAAGCCAGGTGTATCTAAACAACAGCGGAACAGAAGCGGTAGAGGCTGCAATCAAGTTTTCACGCAAGTTTACAGGAAAGAAGAAGATGGTTGCTATGAATGGCTCATACCATGGAAAATCACTTGGTGCACTATCAGTTACATTCAATCAAAAATATCGCAAAGCATTTGAGCCTCTTGTTGACACGGTGAGCTTTTCATCATTTGGAGATATTGAAGCATTACGAAATACGGTAGATTCTGATACTGCAATGGTAATCATAGAGCCAATCCAAGGAGAGAGTGGAATCAATGTTGCACCAGATGGATTTTTGCAACAAGTCAGAAAATTATGTGATGAAAAGGGAATTGTTCTAGTGTTCGATGAGATCCAGGCAGGTCTTGGAAGAACTGGAAAGATGTGGGCAAGCCAACATTGGGATACAGTGCCAGATATCATGTGTCTTGCAAAAGGCATTGCAGGTGGTGTACCTATGGGCGCAACGCTAGTGAGACCAGACATTTTAGCTTCAATCAACAAGGGAGAACAGTCATCAACATTTGGTGGTAATCCATTATCATGTGCAGCAGGAATTGGAGCCATTGATGCACTAACAGAAGACAAGTTAGTTGAGAATGCAGAGAAGAATGGAAAAATATTCAGAGAAGGATTAGAGAGATTAAAAGAAAAACACAAGATAATCCGAGAGATAAGAGGTAAGGGATTGATGATTGGAGTTGAGATGAAGTTTGAAGTAAAGGACATACTGTTTGATGGAATTGCAAACAACCTATTGCTACTTTATTCTGGCAAAAATATACTACGATTATTACCACCTCTAGTGATATCAGAGTCTGACATAAACAAAGCTTTAGAAACTCTAGATGTAATACTAACAAAAGAGGAGCAGAGAAGAAATGTCTAGAGACAAGACAGATGAGACAATAATTGAAATGCTTAAAAAAGATTCACGGCAGTCGTTTGTAGAGATTGGCGAAAAATTAGGATTATCAGAATCTGCAGTAAGACGAAGAGTAAAAAATCTTACAGATGGAGGTACAATCAAGAAATTCACAATTGAAACAGGAGATGCAAATTCCACTAGTGCAATAATTTTGATCTCAGTTGATTCATCAACTGACACATCAAAGGTATCTGCAAAACTATCTAAACTGCGTGGAGTGTACACAGTATTTGAGATAACAGGTCAGTATGACATTGCTACAATAATCAGAGCGCCAACAATTACTGACATCAATGTGTGCATTGATGAATTGCGAAAAGTTCCAGGAGTATTTGATACAAATACTGTCATAATATTACGTACGGTTACATAAAACGAATTTCGTCATATAATTCTGAAAATCGCCTAAAATCGTTTCAAAAACACCAAAACTAGACGATTTCTGTACGAATATGTTTATATTCGCAAAACCTAGATAAAAAATTTAGAAATGGATGAAGCAAACTATTACGCATATCAGTACAATGAGATGGGTGTAAAACCAAAGAAAATTAAAATACTTGACAGTACCCTGCGGGAGGGAGAACAACATCCAGGTGTTACTTTTTCAAACAAGCAGAGAATCCAGATTGCATGGATGCTAGATTATTTCGGAGTTGATCAAATTGAGATATCTCCTGTTGTATCGCCAGATCACAAGGAAGCAACAAAGACAATCATCAAACAAGGATTAAAGGCAGACATTGTTGCACATGTTCGCGCATTAAAAGAAGATGTGGACGTTGCAATTGACTGTGATGCTACTTGGATGGCAACTTATCTCGGAATTTCTGAAATTCACATGAAAGACAAACTAAGAATTACAAGAGAAGAAGCATTACGAAGATCAGTTGAAACAGTAGAATATGCAAAAGCACATGGTCTCAAGATGAGGTTTACAGTTGAAGACGGTAGTAGAGCAGACCCAGAGTTTCTCATGCAGGTCTGTAAGGCAATCTCTGATGCTGGCGTTGACAGAATAAGTCTACCAGATACTGTTGGAATAATGAGACCAAATGGAATGTATAATTTTGTAAAGTCAGTTCGAGAGGAGATAAAGACTCCACTTGATGTACACTGCCACAACGACATTGGACTTGCCCTTGCAAATGCATTAGCAGGGTGTGATGGCGGTGCAGACCAAATTCATACCACAATTGACGGAATAGGGGAAAGAACTGGAATACCTGCACTTGCAGAAACAGCAGTTGCCCTAACATATCTATACAAGTCACCAAATAATTTCAGGCTAGACATGCTAATGGATCTCTCAAGACTAATTGAGCAATACACCACAATTGTTCCCTATGACTCAAAGCCAATTGTAGGCCCTACTGCTTACAAGCACAAGGCTGGAACACACTTGGCTGCCATTTTGAGAAACCCTGCAGCATACGAACCAATCGAGCCAAAAGTAGTAGGAAATAGAAGAAGGATTGTCTTTGGAGAGCTTGCAGGAAAGAATGGTGCAGCATACTTGATGTCACTATTAGGTCTTGAACAAAACGAAGATCATGCAAAGGCAGTAGCAGCGGGTTTGAAGAACCTAAGGATGGGAGATTTGCTTGAGATACCACTTGACGATAGACTTGAACGAAAGATAATTAATGACACAGAAGTGAAGGTAAAAGCAGGAAAATAATATGAAATGTTTAGAATGTGATGCAAACATCAACCCTCCAAAGGACTCGATGGAAGGAGAGATAGTAACCTGTCCTGATTGCGGTGCAAGTTTTGAGCTTGCTAAAGGATCCTCCGGCTTTGAGTTAAAACCAGCACAATCTGTTGGTGAGGACTGGGGCCAGTGAGCTCCGGTTTATCGATTCTCTACGATACCATCAGGTGGGAAGAAAAAGCACTCTTTGATGCCGCAAAGGAAAAAGGCATTGATGCAAAGATGGTTGATTGTAAGAATCTGTCCATTAATCTAGATAAAAGCAAGGAAGAATATGGAACTGTGATACAGAGATGTGTCAGTTATTATCGTAGCCTTCACTCTACTGCAGCACTGGAAGGAAAGGGAGTCAACATAATCAATTCATTGAACACTAGCATTTTTGCAGGAAACAAATTATTTACTCACATGCTTTTGCTAAAGAAAGGAATACCCACACCATTTAGTGCAGTTGCATTTTCACAAGAATCAGCACTTGATCTTCTTGACAAAAAGGGATATCCAATGGTTATAAAACCAACTGTTGGTAGTTGGGGAAGAATGATTGCCATGCTAAGAGACAAGGAATCCGCAGAGGCAATAATAGAAAGCAGAGAGAGTATGTATCCAATTTATCAAGTATACTACCTAGAAGAATTTGTCAACAGACCACCACGTGATATAAGAGCAATAGTAGTTGGTGACAAGGTTGTTGCTGCAATTTACCGCTATTCTGGAGAAGACCAGTGGAAAACAAACATGGCGCTTGGCGGTAGAGCAGAAGAACTCAAAGTCACAAAGGAGTTGGAAGATATTTGCATCAAGGCAAAGGAAGCAGTCCAAGGGCAGATAGTTGGAGTAGATCTAATGGAAAGTAAGGAAAATGGCCTTGTTGTTCACGAAGTAAACAATACAACGGAATACAAAAATACTGTCAGAGTTACTGGCGTAAATATACCAGCAATGATGATTGATTACGCAATGAGCCAAGGAAAATAAGAAATTGGATTCATCAATAACTAGTACACCAAGGTATTCAGTAAAAGTTCTAGAGAAGGCTCTAAGGCTCTATACACCATCTCTTTCAGAAAAACCGCTTGCTGAATTTTTGGCAGACAAGTGTGATGATTTTGGATTTGAGGACATTCGCATAGATGATGTAGGAAACCTCATAGCTACAAAGGGATCTGGATATCCAAGGATAATGTTGTGTGGACACATGGATACAGTTCCAGGAAAGATAAAGGTAAGAAATGAAGACGGATTCATTTACGGTAGAGGGGCATCAGATGCCAAGGCTCCCTTGATCTCAATGCTTCTTGCGGCAGCATCAGTACAAGGCAATAACAATGGAACAATAACATTTGCAGCAGTAGTAGACGAAGAGGGAAATGCAACAGGAATCAAGAGCCTCGTAAAACAAAAGCCTGAGATAGATTATGCAATATTTGGTGAACCAAGCGGAATTAAAAATATCACAATTGCATACAAGGGAAGAATTGCAATAAACTTGAGAGTAAATGTAGGTGACAGTGCACATGCAAGTGCACCGTGGCTTGCAAAAAATGCGATTGAAGAATCATATGTATTTACAGCTGCATTGAAAAAATCTCTAGAACAAAACCAAGATGGTATGGCAAAAAGCATGATGCTTACATCATCGCTGACTGAAATCAAGGGAGGTACAAGCCATAACGTAACACCACTAGAATGTGACGCGATAATGGACATTAGGATTCCGGTAAACATGAACTGCAAAATAGTTGGAGAAAGAATTGCAACAACAGTTCAAGAGATTGCAAAAAAACAGGGAGTTAATGCATTTTATTCTGTAATAGATGAGACTGAGCCGTTTGAAGCACCACATAGTTCCCCACTTGTTAGAGCATTGACATTGGGAATAATGGATGTAGAAAAGGCAAGGCCGCAGTTAATCCGAAAGACAGGTACAGGAGACATGAACATAATAGGAAATTCACTAAACATTCCAGTTGTCACATATGGTCCAGGAGATCCCCATGCATCACATACAATTGATGAAAGAGTATCAACAGATGAATTTCTAAGAAGCATTGAGGTTTTCAAGAGAATGTTGTCCCACCTCAGAAGATTACACGAATTCAAAAATCCTACCATTAAATCCTAAAACGAAGCTCAAAATATAGAGCAGTTAGAGTTTTTTACAATGTTATGGTTTGTAGGTCTTGGTATTTCAGGGCTTGATGGAGCAAGTATGAATGCAATCCAAGTTTTAAAAAAGGCAGATATGACATACTTTGAGAATTTTACTAGTCCCATCAGCAGATCAGAATTATTAAAGATAAAAAAACTAGTCAGGGGAAAGATGACCATTGCACCCAGGTGGATGGTAGAAGATGGTAAAGCAATCTTACTGCTTGCCAAAAAGAAAAATGTCGTACTTCTTGCCTATGGAGATCCATATGTTGCAACAACCCACTTGGAATTACGCACGAGAGCAGAAAAAGACAAAATAAAAACCAAAACAATCCATGGTGCATCTGCAATTACATCACTGATTGGAGAATGTGGACTACACCATTACAAAATTGGAAGACCGGTGACAATCATGAGAGAGATTTTATCACTAAATACTGTATATTATACAATTTATGAAAACATGGTAAAAGGAAATCATAGTTTGTTGATTTTAGAATTTGATAATAGTTCTAATTTCTTTTTGGACCCAAAAGATGCATTATCCAGTTTGCTTGAGACAGAAAATGGGCAAAGAAGAAACGTCATTGACCAGTCCACATTTGCAATAGTTGCATCAAGGATTGGCTCAAAGAGCCAGAAAATAATTTCAGGAAAACTATCATCACTTGCCAAAACAGATTTTGGCAAGCCTCCACATACTGTCATCATTCCTGGAAAATTGCATTTTACAGAGCATGATGCAATCAAGATGTTTTCAAAGTGTCTTGATGAGCCATTCGATAATTCGTCAAAGATTCAAAAAATATCAGACCAGATGCTTGCAAAATACATCCCAAAGGCAAGAAAGGCGCTTGAGGAAGTTGCAAAGATGTTCAAAGATGACGCCAGTTTAAAGTCATTGATAGAAAATGCTCAGCTGTACATAGATGATGCAGAAAAATTCCAGAGGGACGGACAAGAAGAACTTGCGGTACTTAGCATAGGATATGCAGAAGGTCTGATGGATGCATTACGCCTCTCAAAAGGAATCGACCCGTGGGCACAGAGTTTATAGATAAATCAAATTGTAATAGTTTCGCTCTAGTGATAATATTTGGATGCATTTGATAAAGAAATAATCGCGGCCTTTTTTGTGGCAGCACTTTCAGGCGACACAGCCACAGAGATCATACGTAAGAAACTTGCTCTCAGTCCAGAATACATCCAAGAGAGGATAGAATATCTTGTCAAAAATGGATTTATTGAAAATAACAAAAAAACCCTCACTGATCTTGGAAGAAATTCCATCCGGGTGGTACTGGCAGGTGGAGTTTTTGACATAATTCACCCAGGACACATCCACACCCTTAGAGCTGCAAAGGCCCTAGGCAATGTACTAGTGGTAGTAATTGCAACTGATAAAACTGCACAAAAAATGAAGAGTCGAATTCCACTTCATAACATGGAGCTTCGTAAGGATTTGGTAAGATCACTTTCAATGGTAGACTATGCAATAGTTGGATACGAAGGTGACATATTCAAGTCAGTTGAGATCATCAAGCCAAACATAATCGCATTAGGATATGATCAGGTTCATCAAGAGAAGTTCATAATAGATGGATGCAAAAAAATAGGAATTAATGTATCCATTGCAAGACTCCAGTCCCCAATACCAGATATCAAAAGTTCAAAGATAGAAAATGATTATGGCAAGTCAATCTATGGAATTTAATTTTGTATAGCCTTTGTGCTTATTGGAACTCGTATTGTAACCTTGGAACCCGTAGAAAGTTTTGTTACCTTTTTGATGTTTTCTGCTGATATTAATTCAATTATTGAATCATCATGATGGGTCCTCTCAAGCAAAATTAGTGCCGCATTTACATTGTTGATTTTTGCAGGATAACATTTTACCCATCCATAAGTTCTCTTGCCATCAGAGAAACCATCAACCATTATTGCTGGATATGCATCAAGTGAGCGTTTGGCCTCAATTGATTCCTTGTCTTTTAGTTTTACATTCAGTGTTCCAGGAAATGGGACATAGTCAAGCTTTGTCTTGAATTGTTTTGTGTATCCTTTCATTGACATATAGTATGCACCTTCACCCATACCGGAACTTATTGTTCCCTTGAATTCTAAATGTGACGGAATTGAGTCAAGGCTTGATTTTAACACAGATGATATCTTGATCATTTCAGAATGACCTTTTGTTGTGATTCTGACAGAGACTTTTTGGCCACTTCGTAACCTCTCCACATACCCATTTGCCTCTAGTTCCATGAGATGTTTTGATGCGGCTTGTTGTGACTTGTTGATGCTTTTTCCAAGAGAAGATGTAGTTATTGGGACAAAATTATAACGTGCACCTTTAGTAAAAAGTTCTGCAAGAGTTAGAATATGTTGAATCTTGAGTTCAGGCATTAATTTTATGCAACACCAAGCTCTGTAAATGTTTTGAGTATCAATCCATCAGTAGATTTTAGATTAGCCATTCTGTGACCAATCAAATACCCAATTCCAGCTTGTTTTGCAGAATCAACTAGTCTTTGTGTTATTATTCCATCAAGTATCAGAAACTTGATGCCAGAACCTGGAGCAAGTTTTCCTACAACTTCACTTACTGGCACCTTGAAGAGTTGATTTGTACCATCATCAAGGGCTATTGCTTCCAATGATTCATTGAGTTGTGGATACACCTTTTTTACAACATTAGCAATTGGTTCATCCTTTACATCCTTTAGCACAGGTTTTGCAGTCTCTTTTTTCATGTCTTCAGCAGTATCTTTGAGAATATCTGCGATTTGTATAGGAGTGAGTTCTTCAACTTCTACACCATCTGGTGCTCTATGTACTACATCCACATTTACAAGAGATTTTAGCTCTTTTAGTATGAATCCACCTGCTCTATCCCCGTCAAGGAATGCAACTACCTTAGACTTTGAATCACAGAGAGATTTAATGGACTCGTCAATTCGTGCACCCTCTATTGCAAGTGCATTATCAAAACCAGCTCGTAGTAGATTTATCACATCTGCTCGGCCTTCAACTAGAATTATCCATGGTGAATCAAATACTCCTGAACCACATGCAAGTTTTTCTCGTCCAAACGCTGCAAGTTTTCCAGCAGAGCCGATATCAGATACATCCTTGAGCATCTCTTCACCTTCACTGATTGTTTTTGTAGACCACTTTTGGACTATATCCTTGGCTCTGTCTACAATCTCCTTTTTCTTGGCAGTGCGTACATCATCAATTGCATCTAGTTTGAATTTAGCCTGAAATGGGCCTACCTTATCGATACTCTCTATTGCAGCTGCAATAAGTGCGGCAGTGTTGATATCAGTACTCATAGGAATCAGAGCATC
>Ga0206897_1045_pt1 | contig 34904 bp, 31 predicted proteins | sample Alteio_BWOrgHeat_49_FD_152972 | JGI IMG/M metagenome (GOLD analysis project Ga0206897, IMG submission 152972) | Enriched cells from forest soil in Barre Woods Harvard Forest LTER site, Petersham, Massachusetts, United States -... | ecosystem: Environmental > Terrestrial > Soil > Temperate forest >... | reverse complement strand
TGGCGTTGTCATAAAGTATTTTGATAGAAAGAATTGGCTCAGTAATACAGTGGAAACCTTTTTCAGTAAGCTGATGGGCGAGCCTGTGTGCGTCTGCTTTGGGGCGGGTTATCACCAGGGTTTTTACGTCAGGCATGTTTTCCCCCCGTTTGCGAGTAGTTCCAAAGCGGTTTCCTCCCCAATACTGTAGGCGTCTTTAACGTTACCTGTTCGTGCTGCCCGTACGTGCAGGGTTCCATTTTTATTGGCAACGAGCGCATCAAGATGCAATTGGTCCTTCTCAATCCTGGCATATCCGGCAATAGGGGTACGGCATGAACCATCCAGTATGGCGAGCATACTGCGTTCTGCTATTCCTGCGGCGTATGTAGGGTGATGGTTTATGACATTAAGCATCTCACGTAACAGGCTGTTATCCTCTTTACATTCTATGGCGATGATACCTTGTCCGACAGCTGGGATAAAATAATGCGCATCAAGTACTTGCGTTGCACGTTCTTCCATACCAAGGCGTTTCAGTCCGGCAAGTGCCAGCATAGTGGCATCAGTGCTGCTGTTTTCCAGTTTTTTAAGACGGGTTGACACATTGCCGCGCATCGGAGCTATGTTAAGATCAGGGCGGATAATTTTTAACTGTGCCGCTCGGCGCAACGAAGATGTGCCGACACAAGCCCCAATTTTCAGTTTAGCAAGTGTCTTGACCAGTGGTGCGATTAACACGTCACGCGGGTCTTCGCGTTCCAGCATCGCCGCAATGATGAGGCCGGAAGGAAGAGTAGTCTCCATATCTTTTAACGAATGTACGGCAATATCAAGTTTTCCGTTTAGCAGGCCTCCTTCCAGCTCTTTGGTAAAAAGACCTTTGCCGCCAATTTCGGAAAGCGACATGTTCACGTTCTCATCGCCTGTCGTGCTCATCGGGACAATTTCAGTGGTAATAGCAGGAAATGCACCCAACAGTTTCTGTTTAACGATTTCTGCCTGGGCGAGCGCAAGCGGGCTTTTGCGGGTTGCTATGCGGATGAAGGAGAGATGTTGTGACATATCTAACCAAACTGCTTAGCCAGCTTAAGGCTTTGCCCCTGGTAATTGGAGTTCATCTCCTGCCCGTAAAGCCTGTCTGGGCGTTCGGACATGCGCTCATAGCGTAGCCAGCCGACGGTTTGCCCATGTTCCAGCAGAAACGGCACTTCGTGGGAACGCACTTCGAGCACGGCGCGGCTGTTTCCAGCTTTGCCGGTTGCAGTATCCACACCAAACCCGGGATCGCAAAATCCGGCGTAATGGACACGAAATTCCCCGGCCCTTGTATCATACGCCATCATCTCAGCGGCGTAATCAGCTGGCACCGCAACAGCTTCCTTGGTCATTAGTATATAAAATTCATCAGGATCAAGTATCAGTGATGAGTTTTTACGGCAATAAATAGTTTCCCAGTAATCGAGCGGATCATAACCCCGATTTTCCAAATCAATGCGCCCCACGTTTTTTTTAGCACGATACCCTATTAATGCTCCTTCCTTGCCATCGCCTTTTAAGTCCACAGTGAAGCGCAGCATCCCGGCTTCTTCGACAGGATAGCTTTGACCACTGTCTGTCACCTGTTTACTATCAAGCAATTGTTTCCACTCAGCAGCTTTTATAGTGGCGTTGCCACGGCGGAAACGCAGCTGGTTAAGGCGTATCCCGGTTTTGACGACAATACTGAAACTGCGTGGGGCAATTTCGATATAAAGTTGACCTTTATAACCCTTTTGCAACTGGTCAAAAATAGTGCTGCCATCGGCGATCAGGCGGGTAAGTATATCAAGCCTTCCAGTGGAACTTTTGGGATTGGCAAAAGCGGTGGTGTCATCTGCAAGGGCGAGGAATTCCAGCAGGGGAATAACATACACCCTGCCTTTTTCAAGGACTGCGCCACCTGTTATATCAATTCTGAACTTATCAAAATGTGCATCAATCTGTCGCATCTTCTCCAATACGCTTACCCCAGATCCTGGTAAAAAGCTGGTATTTACTGGATAGGCATATTGTCCAAGCCGTAAATCAATACTGGCAGGTTGCACTTGTTGGGCATCAACCGGCTGTATGGCCTGAATAGCACCATCTTTCAGCATGCAGAAGATAGCCTGACATGGTAATATACCCTGTTTACCACTACGCATTATGATCTCAGGGCAAAATAAACTATTGCAGCGAGTATGGGGGTGGCAAACATGTATCCGTCGAGGCGGTCAAGCAAGCCGCCGTGACCGGGTATAAGCGTACCGGAATCTTTTACCCCGGCTTTGCGCTTTATCCATGATTTAAATAAATCACCTGTCTGTGCAACAAGCGCGATAAGTGGGCTTACCAGCAGAGCGGTGATAAATATTTTTGGGGCATTGATATAAGGGGCAAACAACATCCCGGTAAAGGTCGCGGCAAGGACGCCTCCGGCCAGTCCTTCCCAGGTTTTATTAGGGCTTACGGATGGCCAGAGTTTGGTATGCCCAAACTTTCTGCCAGTAAAATACGCCCCTATGTCGGTTGCTGAAATGATGGCAATCAGGGCAAAAACTATCTTAAAACCCAGGTTATTATCGCTGGCTATATCGATGCTGCGCAGCCATAATATGCAGGCGCAGGGTAATATCACATAGGCATAACCGGCAATACGGAAAATCGGCGCCTGATCTTCAACAAGGTTTTCCCATTCTTTTGTCATGGTAATTGCCGCATATAACACAATTGCAGAAAATGCGACTCCGCCAAGAGATACACATATTACTGTAAGTATGAGTAATACGAATGCCGAAGTGGTTCTGGTCTTAAGATCAAGCCATTCAGGAGATTTATTCGCTGGTTGTTCCATAACGCCTCTCACGGTTTGAATATTCAATAATTGCTTCGTGCAAATGCTCGGGAGAAAAATCCGGCCACAACACGTTGGTAAAATATAGTTCGGTATATGCAGATTGCCAGAGAAGAAAATTACTTAAGCGTTGTTCGCCAGCAGTACGTATGAGTAAATCCGGATCGGGGATGCTATGCGTATAGAGCAGGGAGGAAACGGTATCTTCATCAATGGTATTTATGGCAATGTCGCCGTTTTCTACAAGCGTTGCCATTTTTTGCATCGCCTGTAAGATCTCCTGCCGTGCGCCGTAACTCAATGCAACGGTGAGGTTAAAATCCTGATTATTACTGGTAAGTGTTTCTGCCGCCTTAATCTGTGTGTGTATATCAGACGCCAGTTTACTTAAATCTCCGATGACTCGTAATTTTACACCATTTTTATGCAAAGTCGATATTTCTTTATCCAGGAATGTACGGAGTAATTCCATCAGATCACCCACTTCTATCACCGGGCGTTTCCAGTTTTCGGAAGAAAATGCGTAGATAGTAAGATACCGTATACCTGTTTTTTTGCATGCTTCAAGAGTGCTGCGTAAACTTTCAGCTCCTTTTTTATGTCCCATAATACGCGGCAAACCACGCGCTTTTGCCCAGCGGCCATTGCCATCCATAATGATAGCTACATGTTGGGGAATATTGGATGTGGGGTTTGGCATAAGTTAGTGACCAGTGACAAGTGATGAGTGGCTAGAAAAAAGCAGCATAATTTAATGTGTAACTTGCCACTTGTCACTAACCGCTTGCCACTCTTCTAGCTTGGCATAATCTCCTTTTCTTTAGCTACCAGTGACTCATCAATTTTTTTAATAAAATCGTCTGTAAGCTTCTGTATTTCATCCGATTTCTGGTGATGCTCGTCTTTGGATGCCTTGCCGTCTTTTTCCAGTTTCTTATAATATTCCATTCCGTCGCGGCGGATGTTACGCACCGCTACTTTTCCGTTTTCAGCATATTTACCGGCGATCTTCACCAGTTCCACACGGCGTTCCTGTGAAAGTTCAGGGATGGGGACGCGTACAGTCTGGCCGTCTGCTGCCGGGTTCAATCCAAGATTGGCCGAGCTTATTGCTTTTTCCACAGCCTTTACCATGCCTTTATCCCAGACCTGTACGCTGAGCAGGCGCGGTTCCGGCACGTTAATATTGGCTACCTGGTTGAGCGGTAGAAAACTGCCATATGCCTCAACCGTCACCGTATCAAGGAGGTTGACCGATGCGCGTCCTGTGCGCAGACCGGAGAATTCATGCGCCAGTGTCTTTAGAGCACCGTCCATGCGTTTACGAAGTCCTGAAATGTCATTATCACTCATAATTAGCCTCCATGTTTTATAATCGTAAATTTGCCTTCTCCGCATACTACCCGTGAGAACTCACTGGCTTTATGCACCGAAAATACAATAATGGGTATATTATTTTCACGGGCAAGCGATATCGCGGATGCATCCATGACCTTTAGATCATTTTTTAACACCTTGCTGTAACTGAGACTTTCATATCGTTCAGCATTTTTATCTTTTTTAGGATCAGCGGAGTACACCCCATCGACTTGTGTACCTTTGAAAATGGCATCGCAGCCCATTTCTGCGGCGCGTAATGCTGCGGTGGTATCAGTGGTAAAAAATGGGTTGCCAGTCCCGGCGGCAAAAATTACAACCCTGCCGTGCTCCATATGGCGGATGGCGCGGCGGCGTATGTAAGGCTCGCAGACTTCCATCATCTGGATAGCCGATAATACCCGTGTTTCCACTTCTATTTTTTCCAGTTCATTCTGTAACGCCAAAGCATTGAGCACGGTGGCGAGCATCCCCATATAATCCGCGCTTGCCCGCTCCATGCCATGTTCTGCGCCGGACATCCCGCGATAGATATTGCCGCCGCCCACGACGAGGCACACTTGCGTACCCATCTCGGTTACCTCTTTGACGTCGGCACATATACGTTTGACAATTTCCTGGTCATGCCCGTAATTTCCTTTACCCATCAAGGCTTCCCCGGAAATTTTGAGCAGGACTTTCTTATAAATCGGTTTTTTCACAGCTTCAGTCAGCTTGGAGGATAATGGCATAATAATCACTTCAATAAAATATTGCTTACTTCTTTTAACTGGGTGCGGGCACGTAGCAGGTAGAATCCCTGAACAGCAAGGTGGCTAGGGATAAACTGGCTTGACGGAGTGCCGTTAAATATAAAGAAGTGGTTGATTTTAGCGCCTTCGCGTAAGCTCTCCAGAGTATTGTCCCATGCGCCTTCCAGTTGTTTTTCTTTTATCAGATCGGCAAAATCCCGTTTCAATTCGCGCATCAGGAGATAATCCGAATACATGCGCCCTTTGACGGCATAGAAGATATCGGAGGCTTGCGAGTCAATAAATGTATGTGAATAATCGTGGATATGGCTGTCGATAATCGCAGAGGAGGAACCCATATCGGTTGCGATACGATCCAGCGCTTCCATCAGGTTATCAGACCTGCGGTCAAACACAGCCTGGCCTTTTGCCAGCCGGTCATTGTATTTGCCGAGTAAACCCATTGCACTGATATATTGTTCTTCGGAAGGGGTGGTGGGTAGCAATGATGTGGCAAAGTCAAATATCCAGACATTAGGCGAATATTTAAGCAGTCCGGCGGTTTTTTCGAGGTCGGGGTCAATCTGGCTTGATCCTCTGGCACGCCCTATCTGGTCGGAAAGCTCCACGGCAAAGCGTGACAATGATGCAATAATACCGCGCTGGAAGGCTGGCATACGGACTAAAAGATGTGAAGGATAAAAGAACGGATCGTTTGGAACCCAGTGATGTCGGTTTACTTCCCGGTCAATCAGAGCCTCTGCCATAGCTACCGTATGGCTGCCGCCGGGAATGTCAAACTGTGGGGAGGCGGTAAAATCTGTACTGTCATCAATCCGGTTGATGAGCAGCATCCCAAGCGGGTAGTAGAGCAGCAGGACAGCCAGTATCATTATACCAAGATATACAAATATATATCGGGGCAGATTACGGATTCGGCTAAATATCAACATGATTTTTTGCATAGAAGGGCTACCAGAATTTTATACGCTTTATATCTTAATACCCTATTGTAAGGCAATGTAAAAACATTATAGTTGCGCGGTATGAATAAAATTTATTTATTTGCTATCCTTCTACTCGGCTTCTTTTTACGTCCTTGTTTAGCGAACGAGAGCGGAATCTGGTATAAACCCGTCACATCGGTTAAGTGGCATATACAGTTGCAGGGCGAGGTCAATACAAGCTATCCGGCAGAACTCTATGATATTGACTTGTTCGATTCTCCAGCCAGCCTTATAGAACAGCTCCATGTATCCGGAAAGCATGTCATCTGCTATTTTTCTGCTGGCTCGTCTGAAAAATGGCGCCCGGATTATTCAAAATTTAAGAAGGCAGAGAAAGGTAAAGGGCTGACTGGCTGGCCGGGTGAGAACTGGCTTGATATACGATCATCCAATGTGAAGGAAATTATGATGGCCAGAATCGATATGGCAAAACAGAAGGGGTGTGATGGTATTGATCCTGACAATGTAGAAGGCTATGCAAACAAATCAGGTTTTCCATTAACTGCCCAGGATCAGATTGATTATAATGGCTTCCTGGCTTATGAGGCCCATAAAAAGGGAATGGCGGCTGCTTTAAAGAACGATCTCGGGCAGATTAAAGATCTTGCCGGACTATTTGACTTTTCCGTCAATGAGCAATGTTTTCAGTATAAGGAGTGTGAGAAACTGAAACCATTTATTGCCTTGAATAAACCGGTTCTGAATATTGAATATAAGCAAAACTACGTCAAAAACGCTGTGCAGCGTCAGGCATTATGCGAAAAATCCCTGAGCCTTAAATTCAGTACGCTCATTTTACCGTTGGGGCTTAATAATAAATTCCGATATAGTTGCCAAGAGTAAGATATTGTTTATCGATAAGGCTTTGAAGGTACAATAGCCTTAAGTAATACACGCCTGCTGGGCATACTGGGTTCTGCTTGTTGCCTTGTAATGGGTTCTGCGGAAACATCTGATAATCCAGTTGTTTTTTTCGTTGTAGTGGCAGGACTGGTAGCATTTCCGTTTGGAAGAGGGGGTGAAACTGGTTCAGTGGAATGATTAGTCGGATTAACTGGTAAAGGTTGCGGGGTAGGAGCCGCAGTGTTATTAGTATTAGGGGGGATATTAGTGTCTGGATTAAGTGGAGGAAAAAGATTCAGAGGTGATTCATGAAATATGGTGGGGTATACAACCTGTTCCATAAAGCTATATACGGTTGATAAGCCAAAAATATATGCACCTGCTCTTTCAGCGCTATATAAAAAGTTCCTGCGCGACACCTCTGGTTGTTCAGGAGTTGTGTCGGGAGAATAAGGCTGTACTGTAAAATCTTTTAATTGTGGTTCTTTCGGTATGATGCCATGCTTTTTATAATATTGCCAGTCAGGAAGGGTTACTTCTTTTACAAACTGGGTTAAGTGGGGGAAATGGGAAGTATCTATCCCTTGTGCCAGATTCCGTAATATTTTAACAGGGGCTTCTTCGTGAAATTTTTCGGGCTTGTATGTGTCTAACGTTAAATCTTTGATCTGTTGCTTACTATTTAAATCTAATTCTATTGCTTTTTTAAGATGCCTTATTCTTGGATCATCCTCCTCGCTTGTATAAGGCAAATAAAGGTTGTCGTACATCATCATGGCATGATGCCCGCCTTCTTCTAAAATTGTACCGATTGCCGCTTGATCATATCGTCTGGACTTTACCCCAGTGTATATCAAATTCTTATCGGCGAATCCAAGAGCAACAGATGGTTCAGCGTGATGATTCATATGATGGCCGACCATACTCCGATGATTTTTTATAATAATAACATCTAGTGGTGGTTTTAAATTACTGAGAATAAAATCTCTCGCTTCAGGCAGGGCATCGGGTAATGCTTTTATGTTTGCTATAAGACTTTTGAATATTCTGCGTGCTTGTTTATCCGTTAGTGGGGGGGTGAAAACTTTTTCAAATTCAGGATCTTTAGTATAGTCATATTTTTCGTAACCCGGCATTTTTCTATAAGTGCTTTCTACTCTTTTTTCGACCACTCGTTGCATATCGTCAAGTCGTGTCATTTCTTGATCGATAAAGAAGGCTTGCATAAAGCGTTCCCCTACCAATGTGTTTTGGTTGTGGTGAGCAGAATTTTGCTTTAAGCCTGCGTGGGTAATTGACCAGCGAAAGTTCAATGGAAGGGCGTGACTTAGTATATTATTACCATCAGTGGGGGAAATAGAGCTTGTTAGAATTTCGAATAATTTGTTTATTCCTTCTCTGTCCTGAAATTCAGGAAGTGCAAATGCTGCATTTCTAAAAACCATGCCACTGATGTCGCCGTTAATGCACTGTTGCATAAGTTGCTGAGTCTCAGGAGCAGAGGATTTCTCGGCTATGTTTCTGGCTACTTCCTTGCTTGGAATGTAGAAACCACTTAACACCCAACCATTAAATTCCTTTACTGATTCAAGCATATCGTGCTGTGTAACGAATCTGGCTATCTTACGGTTTAAAGAGATTCTGGCTCTTGCACTTCTAAAGTTGTGAGCTAGCACAACTACACCTGTTTTTATTTCTGTTTCAATGTAATTAAGCGAATCTTTCTTAATATCTCGGTAGTTTCTTACTACATACCCTCCTATGTTATAAGGATCATCCAGTACTACAAGCTCATCTCCACTAATATTAGGTTCTGCAGGCATAAATTTTATCCGCACTTGGTAATATTATAAAACATTAATTTTATAATAGGTTAGCAGATAATAATTAAGGCATAATTAATAATTTATAAATGTATTTCGAGCATTAACGCATGCATTAACTGTAATACACTGTTATATCGATAGAAAATATAAACCATTGGCAGTTTCTTAGAAACGATCCACACCCATACCATCAAGGCTGATTTCTGTCGGACGGCCTTCAATCACATCGGCGATGAGCGCGGCGCTTCCGGCGGCCTGAGTCCAGCCCAAAGTCCCATGTCCCGTGTTCATATAGAGGTTACTGTATTTTGTTTTACCTATAATAGGGGGGCCGTCGGGTGTGGAGGGCCGGAGGCACGCCCATTCGCTTTCCGGGGATCCATATTCGCATTTGGGTAACAGTGCCTGTACCGCCTTAACAATCGGTGCAATGCGCTCTGGTCTGATACCAGTATTATGCCCGGAAAACTCCGCCGTTCCAGCTATACGCAGGTGGTTTCCCAGCCTGCTATAGACAATTTTATGCTCTGTATCTGTGAGGCTCATTTTGGGCGTATAATGATTGGCGGGAAAAGTGACGCTATAGCCTTTCATCGGGTAAATAGGCACTTTAATGCCAAGCGGCCTCAGGTAAATCGGGCTGTATGATCCAAGCGACATAATGTAAGCATCCCCACTTATGACGCCTTTATCCGTAGTTACCGAAGTGATATTGCCTTTGGCGCTGTTGATGGATTGTATGTCCGAATTATAACGGAAAATCGTTTTATGCTCGCTCACGCATAATTTTGCCAGTTCCTGCGTAAAGGTGAACACGTCACCGCTTTCATCAAGCGACTGGAAAATACCACCTTTGATAGGCTTCCCTGCATGTTCCAGAGCGGGTTCATATTGGATACATCTCTTATAATCGGCGACATCGGACGGGCAACCGAATTTATCCTGGAATTTTGCCTGTTTTACGGCATTATCGAATTCTTTTTCATCTGCGAATATGTGTAATATACCTTCACGCAGATTATCAAATTTAACGCCGCTGAAATTGCGGAACCATTCCATTTTTTTCTTGCTGTAAAGTCCCAGGCGCAGCAGATTTACACTGTTAGCCTGTGTGCGGGATTCGCTGCAATTGGCAATGAACCTTAATCCCCATTTGATCATTTCCATGTCGGCGCGTGGGCGCATGACAAGCGGCGCGTCATCTTTGAACATCCATTTGACAATTTTTGCAAATACTGCCGGGTTTGCCCAGGGTTCGGCATGGCAGAAGCTTAATTGCCCTCCGTTAGCAAAGCTTGTCTCCTTGCCACTTGAATCATTACGTTCGATAACTTCAACTTCGTGACCGCGAGCCCCTAATAAATAGGCGGCACTTACACCAACGACGCCCGCACCCAGAATAACAATTTTCATTCGCTAAAGCCCATTCTATAAATTCCAGATATGGGCTATGCTATAGTAAGTGGTACGCCAAAACAATACGAAAATTTATACCGCGAAACTGTTTCCGCAACCGCATTTTGCAGTGGCGTTGGGATTCCTGATTTCAAACTCGGCGCTGCCGAGTGTTTCAACATAATCGAGGGTGGAATCGGTGATATAGCTGATCGAGAGATCATCGATAATGACGCTGATGCCATTTTTTCTGATTGTGATATCTGTATTGTTCGCCGGTTTGTTATCAAACTCGAATTTGTACTGAAAACCGGAGCAGCCGCCACCTTGCACCGATATTCGCAAATGGCTGCCTCCCGGTTCATTCTCTATGATAGCCGCAATCCGTGATGCAGCTGCGTTGGTTACGGTAAATGATGATTGTTGTGTATTTTCCATGTTTGTTATTATAGAAGTTTCCTGTAGTTTAGTCAATTCTTGGGGAGATTGGTCAGAGAATGACGTTTTGCGATGCGGTATAAACAGAATCTATTATATTTCCGGTGTTTAATACATCCTTCGGTTCAAAGCATAAAATTTCCGCTTCTTCATCAGCACATGTCCTGTGCTCTATGCCTTTTGGCACAACAAGGCATTCTCCTTGTCCAAGCCGAATGATTTTATCATGGAATTCAACACGAAAATTCCCTCGCCATACCAGAAAAAATTCATCTTCATTATCATGGTGATGCCAGGGAAACTCTCCTTTAACTTTGATTAACTTAATTTCCTGTCCGTTCAAAGCGGCAATGACTTTGGGTCTCCAGTGTTCATTAAACTGCTCAAATTTGTCGTTTATGTTAATTTTCATTATAATAACCCCCTTAAGCCACATCCACTACCGAAGTGATATCCTCAACGTCTTTGCGTGCTGTTTGCAGGCGGCAGAGTGCATCGATATAGGCTTTGGCTGAGGCAACCAGCGTATCCGTGTCTGAGCCATGCCCGTTGATGATGCGAGTCCCTTCGGTAAGGCGGACAGTGACTTCCGCCTGCGCGTCGGTACCCTGGGTTACGGCATGCACCTGATATAACTTTAATTTTGCTTCATGTGGCACAAGGGATTTGATGGCCTTGAAGGTGGCATCTACCGGACCGCTTCCTTCTGCCAGCACGCTTTTGCTTTTTCCATTGATAATAAGCTCGATCTCAGCCGTTTGTTTGCTTGTTCCGCACACAACCTGAAGTGAGCTGAATAATATCGGATCGTTTTTAGAGGTTGCACGCGAGTCAACAATGGCAATGAGGTCTTCATCGTAAATATCTTTTTTCTTATCCGCCAGATCCTTGAAACGGGCAAATGCATCTTCGAATGCATTGTCACCCAGCTCAAAACCAAGTTCCTTGATTTTATCCTTGAACGCATGTCTTCCGGAGTGTTTGCCCATCACGAGATTTGAGCGCGTAAGGCCTATGGATTCCGGGGTCATGATTTCGTAAGTTCCGGCGTGTTTCAAAACGCCGTCCTGATGGATACCGGATTCATGGGCAAACGCATTAGCGCCGACGATGGCTTTATTATTTTGTACCTGTTGGCCGGTGACAGCAGTGACAAGCCGTGACAGGCGCATGATGTGATTGGTATTGATACCAGTGGTAAAGTTGTACAAATCCTTGCGTGTATGCAGTGTCATGACCACTTCTTCCAGCGAAGTATTGCCTGCGCGTTCGCCAATGCCGTTTATGGTACATTCGATTTGCCGCGCACCTGCACGTACTGCGGCAAGGGAGTTAGCGGTCGCAAGCCCTAAGTCGTTCTGGCAGTGGGTGGAGATGATCGCTTTATCAATATTGGGCACACGGTTTTTGATAGAAGTGATAATGTCAAAATACTCATCCGGCACGGTATAGCCAACAGTATCCGGTACATTGACAGTGGTGGCCCCGGCTTTGATTGCGGTTTCAAATGCTTTGCAGAGATAATCAACCGGTGTGCGCGTGGCATCCATTGCCGACCACTCCACATTATCCGTGTATTTACGTGCCAATGTTACTGTGGATGCGATCAAGTCCAGCACTTCTTCATTAGTCATGCGGAACTGGTATTGCAGATGGATAGGACTGGTGGACATGAACGTATGGATACGCGGTTGTTGGGCTGGCTTGATGGCCTCGGCGGCGCGTTCAATATCCGCGGTTTTGGCGCGTGCCAGCGAGCATACCACAGCGTTTTTTATGCGTTTGGCAATTGCATTTACGGCTTCAAAATCACCATTGGAAGCCATTGCAAATCCTGCCTCAATGACATCCACCCCCATCACGTCGAGAGCGTCGGCAACAAGGAGTTTTTCCTCAAGATTCATGGAATTGCCGGGTGACTGTTCGCCGTCGCGTAACGTGGTATCGAATATAATAATTTTATCTGCCATAAAAGTGTCTCTTATAAAGTGATGATTTGTTTGCGATGATAATAGTTTCTGGAAAAATTGTAACAAAAACTTAGGTGGGCTATTGCAGTCGTTCACCAGCTGAAATCGGATAACCTTTTAGCATATCTTCAGCAGGCATCGGGCTTTTCCCCGGACGCTGGAGGCGCAATGCTTTAAGTGCTCCTTCGCCGCATGCAATAGTAAGATCATTATCAAGTGTTGTACCAGGTTTCTGAGTGGAGGGAGTGGTCACAAGGCTGGCATCCAGCATCTTTATGGTTTCGCCCTTATACATGAAAGACGCACCGGGACTTGGCGCGAGCCCGCGTATTTTATTGTAGATGGTGTTTGCAGGTTCATTCCAGTTAATGCGGTATTCTTCCTTGGTAATTTTATGTGCGTACGTAATACCTTCTTCCGGCTGCTTTACAGGCGTGATATTTTTTATATTCTGCAATGTTTCAACTACCATTGGCCCGGCCATTTCCGCGAGCATATCATGTAATGCGCCCGCATTCATACCGTCTGGGACAGGAAAACGCTTCACAAGTAACATATCGCCAGTATCCAACCCGGCGTCCATCTGCATGATGACTATCCCGGTTTCCCTATCACCTGCCATTATGGTGCGTTGTATCGGGGCAGCTCCCCGCCAGCGCGGGAGAAGCGAAGGATGGACATTGATACAGCCGAGCGGTGTTACCTTCAGGATTTGCCCGGGCAATAGTAATCCATATGCTGCCACAATTGCTGCGTCGGCTTTATGTTCATGGAATATATCCTGGGTTTCAGCGTCTCTTAAGGTTGCAGGGGTGTATACTGGCAGGTTATGCGCAAGCGCGAATTTGTGTATGGGCGAGGGAGTCTCTTTCTGGCCGCGTCCTGAGGGTCTTGGAGGTTGGCTATAAACCGCGACTATACTATGCCCGGCTTCCACCAGCGCGGCAAGCGCCGGTACGGCAAATTCGGGTGTGCCCATGAATATCAGTCTGAGGCTACCGGGTGTCATTTTGCCATACCCATTACTCATTACTTCTTAAGCAGCCCGTCTTCGCTAAAGCTATGGCGGACACTCAGTTTTCTTAAGCCCGTCTTCGCTCGCTAACGAAAACTGGTGGCGGGAGTGACGGGGCTCGAACCCGCGACCTCAGGCGTGACAGGCCTGCGCTCTAACCAACTGAGCTACACCCCCAAACGAAAGCGAGGAAGAAAAACCAGAAACAGGAAAAAAAAGCAAGAGATATTGTAATTTTTTACTATATTTTCTTATAAATAAGTGAATAATCGGCCAAAGTTAGAGGATAAGTTATTATGTTTCGTGGAATATATACGGCGCTGGTTACGCCGTTTAAGGACGGCAAGGTAGACGAGGCTGCATTTCAGTCGTTTGTTGAATGGCAGATTACGCAGGGAGTACATGGGCTTGTTCCGTGCGGGACAACCGGGGAATCTCCTGCCTTGTCCTATGAAGAGCATAAGCGCCTGGTATCATTATGTGTTGAAGCGGCTGCCGGAAGGGTAAAAGTGCTTGCCGGAACCGGATCAAATTCCACCGACGAAGCGATTATGTTGACAGCTTATGCCAAAAAAGCGGGAGCGGACGGTGCGTTAATCGTTGCTCCTTATTATAATAAGCCAACCCAGGAGGGGATTTACCAGCATTATAAAGCCATTGCCGAAGCGGTTGATATGCCCATTGTCCTTTATAATGTACCGGCACGTTCAATGGTTGATATTAAAGATGACACCATAGCTCGCCTAGCCAAGATCAGGAATATTGTGGGAGTTAAGGATGCTACCGGAGATCTGGCACGGGTAAACACTTTGCGTGTGTTGGCTGGTAGGGATTTTCTACAGATATCGGGTGAGGATATGACCGCTGTAGCCTTCAATGCGCAAGGCGGCATAGGTTGTATCTCGGTGACCTCTAATATTGCTCCGAAGTTATGCGCGGAAGTACAGAATCTGACCCTCAAAGGCGATTTTGCCGGAGCGTTGGCGGTGCATGAAAAGCTGGTGGCCCTGCATCAGGCTATGTTCTTTGAAACAAATCCGGGGCCAGTCAAGTATGCTGTCTCTTTGCTTGGTAAATGCCAGCCCGACCTGCGCCTGCCGCTTGTGCAGCCTTCAGACGCAAGTAAGGCGTGCATAAAAGAAGCTGTTAGTAGATTGTTATAATACAACTTTAGTATCATCATGATACTTGCTGCTATTCAACTCGAAAATGCCTGTATACCAGTAATTGCCCGGCCAAGAATCAGGGCGTGGATGTCATGGGTACCCTCGTAAGTATTGACACTCTCCAGGTTCATTACATGGCGGATGATGTGGTATTCATCGGCAATGCCGTTTGCTCCATGCATGTCACGCGCCATGCGTGCTATCGCAAGGGATTTTCCGGTGGAGTTGCGTTTAGTCAGGGAAATCATTTCAGGCGCTTCTTTCCCTTCATCAATCAACCTGCCAAGGCGTAAAACAGCTTGCAGGCCGAGGGTGATCTCGGTGGCCATATCGGCAAGCTTCAACTGGATGAGTTGGTTAGCAGCAAGCGGGCGGCCAAACTGGCTGCGCTCCAGAGTATAATTGCGCGCGGCCTGGTAACAAAATTCCGCTGCGCCTAATGCTCCCCAACTGATGCCATAGCGTGCCTTATTGAGGCAACTGAATGGCCCTTTCAGGCCGGTGATGTTCAGACGGTTTGCATCCGGGGTAAACACCTCATCCATCAGTATATTGCCCGTGGTGGAAGCGCGGAGTGACATTTTTCCCTCAATATGCGATGTCTCCAGCCCCTTCATGCCACGCTCTAAGATAAACCCTCCGATAGTGCCGTCCGGAATGTTGTCTGAGCCGTATATTTTAGCCCATACGATAAACACATCTGCAATAGGTGCATTCGTGATCCAGGTTTTGGATCCGGTCAGTTTAAATCCGTCTTTGCATTTAGTTGCCCTGGTGATCATACCCCCGGGATCGGAGCCGTGTGATGGCTCTGTAAGGCCGAAGCAGCCTATAAGTTCGGCACTGGCTAGACTGGCTAGATACCTGTTTTTCTGTTGTTCTGAACCAAATTGGTATATCGGATGCATCACCAGGCTGGATTGCACAGAAAGTGCCGAGCGGTAACCGCTGTCCACCCATTCTATTTCGCGAGCTATCAAGCCGTAACAGACATGATTGACTTCGGCGCAGCCGTAACCGTGGATTGTCGAGCCAAGAAAACCAAGTTTTGCCATTTCTTTCATGATGTTTACGTCAAAAACCTCATGGCGGTTGGCTTCTACTATGCCAGGAAGCAAGGTGTCACGGGCGAACTTACGCGCTGTATCCTGAATCAGCCTTTCTTCTTCGCTCAACTGTTCATCGAGGAGAAGGGCATCCTGCCAGTGAAAGGGGTTTTTCATAGCACTAAGTTGATGATTGAACCGCGATCCCAGTAAATGCCTTTTGCAAGAGCGGCAAGGGCACGGGTAATCAGGGCGTCAATGGTTTCCGGAGTGGGAATGTAATTATGCAACGGGCGGGGAGGCGGATAAAGCTGATCGCGCTCAAAAGACTGTGCGCCTGCCTTATCGCGTATAACGACATTGCGTTTCGTCGGCCGCGCAGCAAAACCGCCTATGCCGGTTGGAATGAACTCAGCCATAAGTTTTCACCATTATTTTACCTATAACCTTGCTTAACTCACTCTAATTGCTAATGCAATATATCTATGGGGCGGCTGTCATAAAATCTTAACATTTCTTTAATGGGTTAGTGATAGGATTGTTGGTAAGATTAACAATGCATATCAGGATGATAATGAGAGATAAGTTATGACAGACGATGCAGAAGAAGATGGAGCAGTCAAAAACCTCGACCTCCAGCGCAAGGTTTATGCTTTACAATATAAAGTTGAGCGCGACCGCATCCTCCAGCAAGTTTTGGCCGAAGAAATCGAAGGACATCCACTCTTTCATACTCTACATATTTCCGATGATGAATGGCAGAAGATAAGGTATTGTGCTAATCTTAGGTACATCTGCCATGTACTCTCAGAATATAAGTCTTATAGCCCCATAGATTTAAGAGACTCGTTTTATCAGCGTGCAGTTATGAATGCATTGAAAACAGTGGATATAGACGTTAATGCTATTGGTAGAGCAGTACCGAGAGATGAATTTATTGCCGCTGTGTTAAAAGCCTTGCAAGAGAGAGGAGTGGAAAGTGATGGATTTATAAAACTCAATCCAACAGAGTCCAGCTTTGCTGAGGCAGTACAAGTGGCGCTATATAAGGGGAAATTTACTAAGGTTCCAAGAATTCCAGAGCAACCTAATTTCGCAGATGAAGAATGGATTGTTGGAGAAGCAGGGAAGGTTGTTCGAGGGGAAATTCAGACCGCGGCAGATGATATTGCTGCCGCCGCCCAAGCATCGTCGTCTCCAATAGAATCACCTGGGGAGCAAAGGGAACGCGAAGCGAGTGAGAAAGAAGCCGATATACAAGAGGTGCGGAGATATTATCGTTTTTTACAACGCATATCAGATGCAGACTATTCAGGAGCGCCTATCCAGGCATCACGTATAGACTCCCTTTTCAATAGAGTTCGTCAGGTATGTGAGCGTTACCCTGATGGCCATCAGCAGCTTGAGCCAGCAGGAGAGAAGAATAACGAACAAATGATAACGATAGTATTCCAGCTGAGGCGTGCCGCCCATATCAGGCAAATTGAACGTGCTCTTCAAAACACTACAGAAGAAGTAGACAGGGCGGGGATATTAGTCCATCTGAGGGCTCTGACGGTAGATAGTGACAGGATAGTACCCCATCTGATGGCTGTGAGAGTTTTGGAAGAACTTTCTTTGGATAATCAGGCTGATTTTGCTGCTGGCGTACGCGAAAGAATAGCCAGACTACAACAAGAGATAAGTCTTGCGCCGCCACCGCAGGATCCTCCGCTTTCTCCACCCCCTCCTGCACCTGTTCCACCCTCTTTTTCTGGACCAACTCCAGGTATGGTAACCGGGAAGTTGCCCGAAACAGTTGAGGAAGAGAAAATCAAAGAGGAAATAAACTCGATAAGCCGGGTGGAGGAGCGTGCTATCAGTACACAGATTAGATTTGTGAAGAGTGGTGCCAATCAATTCCAGGGTGAAATTATAGAAAGCGGTGTCATACTGCGTGCTAAAGACGTAGATAGTTCTATCAGGCGGGCAGTTAGCGCTGTGCAGCATGCTATTGAGAGGGCGACTATAGATGATGACGCTGCTACGCGACTTCAAGAACGTATGCATGCTGCTGAATATCAGGCATATATTTCTGCTGCTGAGAATGCGATAGCATTTTTGGAAGGGAAGCCTTCACTGTACCCACCGGATCTAGGATCAGACGAGATGGCGCTGCTTAAGAAAATTGTGATTATTGCGTTTCCTCAATATATAGAACAGATAAAAAAAATCGGATTGGAAGATTCTCCGGGTATCACTGATTTACTTGAGAAGGATTTTACGGCAATAGCTCTCCAAGGGCCCCGACAAGTTGCAATACCGGAGGAAGCTCCTCGCGATCGGTCTTCTGATCCCGATCCGGAAGAAAGTGTTCCCACAGCACCTTTGCCAGCACCTGATTCTGCACAAAAAGAGGGGCCGTCTGCCATTGTTGCTCCAGTACCACGTGTCACGCCCCCTCTGGGAGATGAAGATCCACCTGTTGCCGCCCCACTTCCTCCTATTGTGCCTGATGGTGCAGTGATACCAGTTGCACAAAATGCCATAGTGGCCCCCATGCTGACAGAGGTTGGAAGATTGCTTGCTCTACGGGAAAGAATCAGGGACACAGGTGAGCGCCTACGCACTGGGGTAATAATACTGGAGAGGCTGGCGAGAATTACCAGAAAAGAGATCCCTGATCAGGAGGATGAAATTATTGATTCTATTCTTCTTAGTCCAATCGCTTTACCTATCATCAGGGCTGGCTATAGGGCAAAACTTCCTGATGACACAAGAACTGATATGGATATAGATAACCTGATCCGTGTTCTTCCCAGAGAAGCGACCCCTGTCTACCATAATGCTACAATTCTTTCTGAAGGCCATTCTCCTGACAAATCTGCTCTATCTGGTAATGGCCCTTCATCCAATTCCCCTCCTTCTGCTGTTGTGCCTGATGCTCCAGCGCCACCGGCTATTTACAGGGAAGAAGATATCAAAAAATGGGAAGAAGAGGATAGTAAAGAAGGAAAAGTTGCTAGGATATTAACGGATATTTGCCGATTACATGGATATCTTGACTTGCCGGATACTGTCCGAGGCATCAAAGCCGAAATACCCAAAGGATTAGGAGATGAATGTATCAAGATATTGGAAATGTCTTTGTCTATTGAGGAGATAAAAGCCGAGAGTTTAAAAATTCTAAATTTATTGGAGGGGAAAGGTACTATATTTCTGCTACCTGAACAGCACGATGCACAGGTCGAGCGTTATATCAGCGGATTTAAAAAGGCGGGAGAAATCCTGGAAAATGATATGGGGGTATTAGAAAAAGGAATTTCTCTGGAAACAATTAAATTATATGAAGATTATAAGAAAAGTCCGACACCAAATCTGAAGAAAAAGATAGGAGGCAACCTTCAAAAAATCTTGCAAGTGCAAACAGACATACCTGCTATTATCAAGCGCTTGCAAGAATCCGGGGTTAGCATCGTAGGGATGAGTATGCATATCTGGGAACCGGATAAACTGAAGGAAACAGTGCAACGATTTGCAAAAAAAGAAAGTTCCAGAGTAATTAATAGTTATATGGAGGCATTTGTTCCGGAGAAGGTGGATGCTATAGAGAACAATCTCAGATTGCTTGAGATGCATATAGCTGCAGCGCAAAAGGCAGGATTGATAGAACCTGGTGTTGCCTCGGCATTTATGGAAAAAGCCAGAGAGGCAGCACTTGAGGGGTATGTTGAGGCAATAAGATGGGGTATTGATATCTTGGAAGATAGAAGGCAAGGGGATAAGCTATCCGCATCAAAGGCTATATTTGCGTATATCAGTAAAGCTGAAGGGCTTGGATTATTATCCCCTAAAGAAGCGAAGACTCAACGAAAGACTTGCGAACTCATAGTACGGGGACAAGGTATAAGGATTTCACAAGAAAAAAGAAGCGGAGGGGTCGCTGGTTTCTTTCATCATATCCTACACCCCAGCCAGAATAACAGAAACCAGCCACGGGAGCGTTGATAAACTCCCTCTTCTAAATCTCGCTTCCGGAATATTTGACCGGGGTTGCTTCCGTTGGTGAGTTGTATTTGACGAAAACCCGGTCGGAAAGGCGCATATCTACGGTCCGTATTGCCCGTTCCAGAAGATGGTTTTCGTGCTCCATAGCAGCAAAATTTTGCCAGGCAGCAGTAGCATCACCTTCCGGGAGTTTCAGTTCAACTCCGTTTTTAAAACGAATATTCCAGCGCCTGTCGCCAATACGCAATGCTGCGGCGATATTTTTTACCATTTCCGGCTCAGCGGAGAGCATGGAAAAAAGTTCGTGTGTATGGGCAGGGGCATTATCGCCAACAATCAGCAGCAAGTTGTTATACTGTGCCGGATCACCATACTCCATGACTATACCGTCATCGTCTATAAGGTGGAGTTTTCCATGATCCTGCCATATGGCCACCGGCTCACGTTCCACGATGTGAATATGGAGTTGATTGGGAAGTACACGTGCTACTTCGGCGTATTTTACTCGTGGAACAGCTTGCAAATCCAAACGCATTTGCGTGAGGGGTATCCCTAAAATAGGATCGCCGGAATGGATGTTCATGGCCCTGGTAATATCCGCGAGTGAAGTAAATTTGCGTCCTTCGAGGTATACGTTGTCTACTTTGAAGCCCAGTCCTGCAGTTTTCTGCCAGAATTTGTTGCTAAGGCTGATATATGCCAGTTCCAGTTTATTTCCGTGCAACAGCCACCAGCCGCCGACTGCACAGGATAGCATTCCGAACGCAACGCACACGAACATAAAGCGGCGCGAGGTAATCCTCCACCACTGGCGCACCGCACGCTTGCGGTTAATCTTCTGACTTTCTTTCTGCCGTGTGGTGAGCTTTTGTCTACGCATACGTTCCTTAGATATTTTTTCCGAACAAAATCTATAACTTCCCTCAGTTTAAACTACTCTCCAAGCCTGGCTCCCTTTACAAGGCGTTCAACCAGATCATTAAAACTTATTCCGGCATAATTTGCAATCTCTGGTGATAAAGAAAGCGGAGTCATGCCCGGCTGGGAGTTTAACTCAAGAATGGTAAAAACACCATCTTTTCCTGCGGTGTCATCATAGCGAAAATCCGAACGGGTAAGACCGCGGCAGCCCAGCGCGTGATGCGCGGCTACTGCCATATCCATCGCTTCCTGATATTTAACGGGAGATAATGGGGCAGGGCAGATATGGGTAGAGCCGCCGACCGTATATTTATTGTCATAATCATAGAATCCGGCTTTAGTAAGAATTTCTGTGACTCCCAGCGCTACACCATCCAGTACGGCGACGGTTATCTCGCGACCAGGAACATATTTTTCCACCATGACAACATCACCATATATCCAGTTTTCTTCGGTAAAAAAGAAATTATCCTTTTCAAAAACCAGCTTCACTCCAACGCTTGAGCCTTCATTAAATGGTTTTATGACATAAGGGCGCGCCATGACATCTTTTCCAATGATGTCACTTTTATGCACTATCTGGCTTTCCGCAATGTGCAAGCCTGTGGCGGCGAAAATTTTCTTTGCCATAGGTTTGTCCATAGCCAGTGCCGAAGCCAGCACACCGGAATGGGTATAAGGAATTTTAAGAAGCTCCAGCACACCTTGCATACAGCCATCTTCACCATATCTGCCATGCAGGGCGTTGAATACTATATCAGGCTTTGCCTTTGCAATATCTGCGGGTGCGTTCTCCCTGGCATCAATCACCGTGACTTTATAGCCTAATTCTTCTAACGCTTTTGTTACGGCCTTACCCGAACTAAGGGATACTTTCCGTTCTGCGGATAATCCCCCTGCTAAAACTGCTACGTGCTTCATTACTTTATTGCCCCACCTGTTGCTGCCCATTCCAGAATCCCGCCTGCGAGGTTATAAATCTCTAAATCAGGGTTATTTGCCAGTAATATCTCCCCTGCCGTCTGGCTTCTTTTACCGGAACGGCACTGCATCACCAGCTTTTTTCCTGTAAAATCAGGGATTGTCTGTTTGGATACGCTGGCAAGCGGCAGAAGGGTTGCTCCAGGGATAGTCCCTGTGGAATGCTCAAAAGGTTCACGTACATCTACCAGAACGGCTTCTCCCTTTTCCAGCCAGAGTTTTAATGTTTTTGAATCTATATTTTTAATTGGCATATTCTCCTCACATGGTAAAAGCTACTTTAAGACAATAATTTTATTTCGCAAAGAAAGAATAAAAATGAAATCCAAGCTACCCAAAAAAAACGCCGTTACCAGGGAACAAGCGGAAGATGCCGTCAGGACATTAATCCGCTGGGCGGGAGATGATCCAAAGCGTGAGGGATTGCTGGATACGCCCAAGCGTGTAGCGAAGGCCTATCGTGAGTTTTTTGCCGGTTACAATGTTGATCCTTGCGCAATCCTGAGCCGTACTTTCAAGGAAGTGGAAGGCTATGACGAGATAGTGGTTTTGCGCGATATTGAGTTCGAATCGCACTGTGAGCACCATATGGTTCCCTTTACGGGCAAGGCGCATGTCGCTTATATGCCGGAAAATAAGGTGATAGGTATCAGCAAGCTGGCAAGGCTGGTGGATGCTTATGCCAAACGGCTACAAATTCAGGAAAAAATGACGGCCCAAATTGCCAATGCCTTGAATGACATATTACAACCCAAAGGGGTTGCGGTGGTGATTGAAGCAGTGCATCAGTGTATGACGTCGCGTGGTGTTCATAAGCGCGGATCGGTCATGCAGACCAGTCATATGTTAGGGCGTTTCCGCTCGGATGCGCGCACCCGTCAGGAATTCTTCAGTTTGCTGCGTAGTAAATAACTTATAAGAAAGGGAAAGTGATGTTCAGACAATTAGCCTTACTTGTTACGGCGCTAGTTTTAACCAGTAGTAATGTGGTGGCAGTGACCATTAACGAACCTGTAGTGAAGCCCATCATAGGCATCAGCATAGATAATGGCGATGATCCGGTGGTTGAAGCATCCAAGCTCGGAATGATTGAGCAGGTGCAGCTGGCAGGCGGTATACCACTGATTTTCAACGATCGTGGTGACCGTTCCCCGGAAAAAGACTTGAAACATATTGATGCTTTGATTGTCCAGGGAGATGCTCTGGATGTTGATCCGGCGCAATATGGACAAGCGAAGCACCCCAAGACCGAGATTGAAACCGATAAAACCCGTACTAATTACGAAGATAAAATCATCGCGAGTGCACTCAAAAATAAAGTTCCTGTCCTTCTTATTTGCGGAGGGATGCAACGTGCCAATGTACTGATGGGTGGAACCTTGCACCAGAATATCACCGATCTTTCTGGTGTTAGTGATGTACATGGGAATAATAATGGGAATCCGCCGGAAGTTCCGTCTTTGCCAGTCAAAGTAGTCGGAGACAGCACTTTGGCCAAGATTCTTGGTACTAACTCCGCGATGGTTAACAGTTTTCATCATCAGGCGTTGGATAAAATTGGAAAAGGATTCAGAGTAGTGGCCTATTCGGACGCTTATATCCGTCCGGATGGTACTTCCGGACATCTTGTGGAAGCGATTGAGGGTGATCCCAAAGGTGACTTTGCCCAGCAATTTATTCTTGGGTTGCAATTTCACCCGGAGATGATGCCAGATAACCCTTTGAGTGTAAAAATCTTTGCAAGCTTTACCAAGGCGGCGCGGGAATATGCGTTGGTCAATGGCTTGCGTCATGAAGATGAAAAAGCGTTACGCAAAATAAGCCATAACTGGCAGGTATCCGTTGGTACTTCAAGTATCAAGCGGGTGCGGGGCAAGGAATAGGGGCGATCATGCAAAGCCTCTTTAGCCATAATATACCTGCCGCACCGCTGGCGGACCGCTTGAGGCCGGCTACATTTGCCGAGATAGTCGGGCAGGAGCATTTGCTCGGCGAAAACAATCCGATTGGACGGATGATAAAAAGCCACCAGTTTTCCTCTATTATTCTCTGGGGGCCTCCGGGATGTGGCAAAACGACGATAGCGCGGCTTATCTCGGAGCAGAGCGGTTACGAGATGGAGAATGTTTCGGCGGTGACCAGCGGTGTTGCCGAACTTAAAAAGCTTTTTGATAAAGCAGCAACGCGCTTGCAGGATGGTAAACGCACACTTTTATTTGTCGATGAAATTCACCGTTTCAACCGTGCCCAGCAGGATGTGTTTTTGCCCTATGTGGAAAATGGCACGATTTTATTAGTCGGAGCTACAACAGAAAACCCGTCTTTTGAGCTTAATTCCGCGTTGCTTTCGCGCTGCCGTGTGCTGGTGTTAAGACGTCTTGACGGTGAAGCCATGAAACGGCTCCTTGCCAAGGCTGAAGACTTTACCGGGCACAAACTTTCACTTACTGAAGATGGCTTTGCCACCCTATGTGCTATGGCAGATGGTGACGGGCGTTATTTTTTGAATCTGGTGGAAGAATTATTTACCGTAACTAGCAGTATGGGTGGAGGAGCGCTTGCGACGACCTCGCAGGGGGAATCTGCGCGGAGCGCAGATGGGGGAAGCGTTTCCCTCCAGAATAAATTTGATTCCCAAACACTCACCGCCACTCTCCAACAACGTGCTCCTATCTATGATAAACATCAGGAAAGCCACTATAACCTCATCAGTGCATTGCATAAATCATTACGTGGATCGGATGTGGATGCGGCGTTATACTGGTTGCACCGGATGTTGGAGGGTGGTGAGGCGCCGCTTTATATTATCCGGCGTTTAGTGCGCTTTGCGGCGGAGGATATCGGTATTGCTGACCCGCAAGCGTTGCATCAGGCGCTTGCTGCGAAAGATGCGTATGATTTTCTTGGTTCGCCCGAAGGTGAACTGGCAATAACCCAGGCAGTTATATACTTGGCCACTGCGCCAAAATCCAACGCGGCTTATATGGCCCATAAAGCTGCTGCCAAAGACGCGAGGCTGTATGGCTCCCTTATGCCGCCCATGCACATACTGAATGCTCCGACCAAGCTGATGAAAAATATTGGCTATGGTAAGGATTACGCATATGATCATAATGAAAAAGATGGTTTTTCCGGGCAGAGCTATTTTCCGGAAGATATGGATAGGAAGACGTATTATGAGCCGGTAGAACGTGGTTTTGAGCGTGAAGTAATCAAACGCCTTGATTACTGGAACAAGAAAAGGGCTGTGAAATGACTATAGAAAAACCAATATCGCTTGCCGAGCTGAAAAAACGGATAAAACCCCCGCGTAATGTTAACAAGGAATTTGTTGAGAAATTAAGCAGGCTGGACAGGTTCGCGGTTTATATTACCGAGTATGTTGGCACTATCGGCTTTTTTCTGCTTATTTTCGCCTGGACGGTGCTCTGGCTTAGCTGGAATTTGCTGGCTCCGGCACGGTTGCAGTTTGATCCGCCTATGGGATTTATTTTGTGGCTGTTTATTTCCAATGTTATCCAGATATTCCTGATGCCGCTGATTATGGTGGGGCAAAACCTCCAGGGACGCCATGCGGAAGCGCGGGCGGAAAGCGATCTCGAAATCAATATCAAAGCCGAACAGGAAATAGAGGTGATACTCCGTCACCTTGAATACCAGAACGGCATGATGCTTATCATGCTTGGAAAACTTGGGGTTAGCGTGGAAGAAAGCACTGGCAAAGAGAAATAATTTAGATACCTATAGAACTAAATAAATTGATTAAATCGCAAAGGATAACATATGGAAAAAATTAGGACTTTTCTTGGGCCTGAATTACTCGTTAATCTTGAGATAGGGTTATCGGTAATATTGATAACACTTGGAACTATGCCTTTGATAAGATTATTGTTCTCTTACAATCTTACTTATCTTATTAGCAGAATAGCACGATCGTTTTTCTATTCTGAGTTTGGAGTTGACAGGTTAAACGACATAAAAGACATAATTTTTGATACACGAACAAGAATAAGTAAGTTGGAACATCTGACTGGGAGGTTATCTAACTCGAAAGAGCAATTATTAGATGAAGAGATAAAGAATTACCTGAGCACAAATTTAGTAGGATTTGTTAAAGAAAGACTAGATAAATCAGATACGATAGAAAGTTCCATATTAAACAATTTACAAAAAACTGTAAATGAAAAGGTCACCGAATTTCTTACATCTGGTGATTTAGATAAGTTACTCGCCGCCTCGCTTAAATCACAAAGATATAAGGAAAAAATTGATAGAAATTTAAAGCTGGATAGAACGATTGATGAGCAGATGATTAGCTCTGGAAGAATGAAAGGAGTGATGATCAATCTTTTTGTAATCTTTAATATTGGCATTATTTTAATGTATATTTTTATAGGTGAAAAACTGAACGAACACGCATTATATTCTATCACCGCTTTATATATAAGTTTGGCGGCATTTATTGTTTATATATATAGAACTTCACACTTCAGAACATCGGTACTTCTCTCTTTAAGAGAAGATGCAAAGAAATATTGCGATGTCGCAGAATATTTAAATGACAGATCTAATGATAAGATTACTGAACATGATGTTGAACTAGTCAAGCTGTTGTTAATCAACCGTGCTGAAAGGGAAAAAGTTGTCAACCATCCTTACGAGGTAATATTGAAGGGGGTAACAGATTCTAATGTACAAATTAGAGGAAAAGGGATGAATTTTTCTAGGAGTAAAGGGGAATAAATTTTATTCTGCCTCAGTCTGTGCATACAGTTCATGATATAAACCACTTTTGGCCAGAAGTGACTCATGCGTGCCGGACTCAATTATTTTGCCGTGATCCAGCACATAGATGATATCGGCATTACGAATAGTGGACAGCCGGTGTGCGACGACCAGGGTTGTACGGTTTTTCATGAGTTTTTCGAGTGCATCCTGCACTATGCGTTCGGAAGTATTATCGAGCGATGAAGTGGCTTCATCGAGCAGGAGGATGGGGGCGTTTTTGACCACTGCGCGGGCGATGGCAAGGCGCTGGCGTTGGCCGCCGGAAAGCTTCACACCATGCGGTCCGATTACGGTGTCATATCCCTTTGGAAGTTCGCGGATAAAATCGTCGGCTGCAGCCATCTTTGCCGCTGCCATGATTTCAGCCTCGCTTGCGTCAAGGCGTCCATAGGCGATATTGGCGCGCACGGTATCATCGAACAACACGATTTCCTGGCTGACCAGTGACATGGAGGAACGGAGAGAGGCAAGGGTCACATCACGGATATCCTGATTATCCACAGTAATCATTCCCCGGTTTATATCATAAAACCGCAGGAGCAGGTTAACCATCGTAGATTTTCCACTGCCGGATGCTCCAACAAGTGCCACCGTTTTACCAGACGGTACATCGAGGGTTATATCTTTTATGGCAGGGACATCAGGCGTGTAATTAAATGAAGCGTTTTCAAACCTTACCGCTCCACCTGCTACTCTTAGAATTTTTGCGTTATGATGATCAGAAATAGCTGGTTTCATATCCAGGACGGAAAATAATCGGCTTGCTGCGGCCATACCTTCCTGCAGGGCATTATTCAGGGTGACTAATGTTTTTGCAGGTTTATAGGCCATAAGCATTGCGGCAACAAAGGAAAAGAAAGCGCCGGGGGTAGTGGTGCCATGTATGACGTTATACCCGCCATACCAGATGACTGAGGCGATTGCAGCGCCGGTCAAAAGTTCCATAATTGGTGATGCGGCGGCCTGTACGCGTGATCCTTTAAAATAAAGCGTATAGAGGCTTTCGATAATGTTGCGGGCACGCCTGATTTCATAATCTTCGCGTCCGTAAGCTTTTACCATACGCACACCGTAAAATGTCTCATCGAGTTGGGCGGCAAAACTTCCCAGTTGCTGCTGTGTTGAATCAGAAATTTTCCGCATTCTGCGCCCAAGCTGGATGACTGGCAATACAGCAACCGGGAATACCACAAAAGCGATAAGGGCGAGCTGCAGGCTCTGATGGAACATTAGGGCTACAAGGAAGACCATAGTAAAAAAATCTTTGGCGATGCCTGTAAGTACAGTCGAAACTGCATTGCGCATAAGCATAATGTCATTGGTAAAGCGCGAAATCAGCCGTCCTGATGCCTGATCGTGGAATACGGCCAGATCAGAGTGCATCAGATGGGCAAAAAGATCGATCTGCATATCAGCAATGATTCTTTGTCCGACATTGCGCATGATAATGGTCTGGCCGTAAGATGCACATGCGCTGATTGCACCGATGGTGAACACCGCAATGGGCACATAAAACAGCATATTGGCATCTTTTTTAAGAAAGACGTCATCAAGCATCGGCTGCATCATCCAGGCATTGGCGGCAGTCGCACCCGCAACGACTACCATGCAGACAATAGCCAGTATCAGCGCATTTTTATGGCCAGCAATATACTGCTGCCTAAGGCGCTTTATGAGTGGAACTGTTTTATAGGTGTTGGAAATGTTCATCATTTGTTGTAGTTAATAACGTGTTTTAGATGAATTACCAGAAAATTACAAATGGATCAGAAACTTCCTTCCTTACGCGATACTATCAAGAAGTACGATTTATATACGCGTAAATCTCTCGGCCAGCATTTCCTGCTTGATGCCAATATTACGGATAAAATCGTAAAAGTAAGCGGTGATGTTGAAAATATTAATATCATTGAAATTGGCGCGGGGCCGGGAGGATTAAGCCGTTCACTGTTAAAAAGTGAGGCGCAATGCGTTTATGCGATGGAAAAAGACGAACGCTGCATTGCTGCGCTGAATGAATTGAAAGAAGCGTACGGCAAACGCTTTATTATTATTGAAGGGGATGCGTTAAAAATTCCACTTACGGATCTTGTACCCACCCCGCGTGCCATTATTGCTAACCTGCCTTATAATGTCGGAACCCCGCTTCTGGTGAACTGGCTGGATAATATTACCAAAGACCCGCATGCCTATCAATTCATGACGTTGATGTTCCAGAAAGAGGTGGCCATGCGATTAGTAGCAGAATGTAACACAAGGCAATATGGCAGGTTGGCGGTAATGACGCAGTGGCTATGCGATGTGGAATATTGTTTTGATTTACCCGCCAGTGCCTTCTCACCGCCACCTAAAGTCATGTCAACGGTAGTCAGGCTTACACCCCTTGCTAAACCACGCTATGATGTCAGTAAAGATGCGCTTGAAGCAACCCTTGCCGCTGCTTTTGGCAATCGCCGAAAAATGCTCCGTTCATCACTTGGCACTATTTCTGATGATACTGAATCCTGGCTAAGTGCTGCCGGAATCAATCCGACACGTCGCGCAGAGACCCTGAATATTGAGGAATTCTGCCGGTTGGCAAGGATAAAACCGAGCTAATCTATTTCTGCCTTCCTTCAAGGACTTTTGAAGATTGTACCCTTGTCCTGAAATCTGAAGGCGTTTGCCTTCCGGTCCATTTAGCTTTATAATGGCTGTTCTGGTGATTTTGTTTCCAAGCCAACGGGTACAAGCTCAACCTGATTGGAAGGGACAACTTCGACTATGGCAAAAGGTTCAGTTTGTTTTCTATGGTGGTTCTGAAACCCCATCCAGGTTTTACCATCGGAATGAGAATACAGAAAGACTGGAATTTTTTTACTATCTTTAAGAACCTGTTCAAGATTTTATTACTCTGCTAATAGCTCGGCTTTCAACAAGTAGTGAGGGGTGGGTAATCGCTGGATAATTAAACTTGAAACCTACGCGGTGAATACAAATGCCCGTAATTTTTACAGGCGGAATGCTCATGGAGAACCGGGTGTTGTCATCGTAAAACCGCTTATGGATACCGAGGAATGGTGCAATCAGCTTAAGGCCAAGGCGAAGTAAGTATATATCGATACTCGTGCTTGACCATAATATTCATCTGCAATAGACTCACTCTCCGCCTTTGCGGTAGGTAGAATTGAAAGATGATGATTCATGGCAAGACAGAATAAATTAGTAGTCACTGATACAAAAACTTCCGAGGAAAACCAGCCAAACTTTCGCCAGCCGCCGCATAATATGGAAGCGGAACAGGCGATTCTGGGGGCTATTCTTGTCAATAATGAAGCCATGCATCATATCGGATCATCGCTTCGCTCCGAACATTTTTATGTGCCGGTACACCAGCGTATTTTTGCAGCTATCCAGTCTTTGTTTGATAAAGGGCTGATTGCCAACCCGATAACCCTTAAGTCGCATTTCGATCAGGATGAAGGGTTACAGGAAATCGGTGGAGGCGGCTATCTGGTAAGGCTTGCGGCGGCCTCAGTTGCAATCATCAATGTCCGCAATTACAGCAGTATCATTTATGATTCTTCTCAGAAACGCAGTCTTATCAGTATCGGTGAGGAGGTTGTAAACACAGCCTTTAAGAATGATCTGGATGTAGCCGCTACGGAACAGATTGAGCAGGCAGAGCAGAAGCTTTTTAACCTAGCGTCAGAGGGGACTTCTGAAAATAGTTTCCGCCAGATAAAACACTCTATGATAGAGGCGATTGAGCGTGTTGAACATGCTTATCGCAATAATGACCGTGTGATAGGTGTTCCGACCAGGCTTGCCGATCTCGACAAACTTCTCGGTGGTCTTCATAAATCGGATTTGTTGATTCTGGCAGGCCGTCCATCTATGGGAAAAACCGCGCTTGCCACTACTATTGCCCATAATGCGGCGGAATATTTCTACGAGGAAGGCCTGAAGAATCCGGGTGTAAAACCCATGTCAGTCGGGTTTTTCTCACTCGAAATGTCATCCGAACAATTGGCTTCGCGCATGCTGTCAGGTGCGACAGGGCTTAGTTCCGGCAAGATGCGTAAAGGCGATTTAACTACAGATGAATTTTCCATTCTGGTGAAGGAAAGCAATAAACTTTCACAGCTTCCGTTTCATATCGACGATACCCCGGCGCTTTCGATTTCGGCGGTTCGTGCACGCGCCAGAAGGCTGAAGCGTGTACATAACCTTGGTTTGCTGGTGATTGACTATCTTCAGCTGATACGTGGCTCAACGGCGGCGTCGCAGGCTAACCGTGTACAGGAAGTTTCTGAGATTACACAAGGCCTGAAGGCAATTGCCAAAGAGTTGGATATTCCGGTGATGGCGCTTTCCCAGCTGTCACGTGCTGTTGAACAGCGGGATAATAAAAGGCCACAGCTTTCTGACTTACGCGAATCAGGCAGTATTGAGCAGGATGCAGACTTGGTGATGTTTGTATTCCGTGAGGAATATTACCTCATGCGCCAGATGCCGCGGGAAGATACCCCTAAATTCCCTGAATGGCAGGCGGAGATGGAAAAAGTCCATGGAATCGCAGAGACCATTGTTGCCAAGCACCGTAATGGGCCAATCGGTACGGTGGCGATGCAGTTCCAGTCCGATGTAACTAAATTCAGCGATCTTGCCAGAACGGATTATGTGCTGCGTGAGTATGAGTAAAACATAAATTCTTTCATGGGTACGCGGAGGAGTTTTTTACGACGACCACGCAGGCGAGATTTCATGGGGTGAAATCGGGGGCAGCGTGCCCCCCCTATAAAGGGTGCTATGCACATTCGTGCGTAAATGTACGCTAAGGACGTTTCACCTTATCTCTGTTTAGGTTGTAGTCGCCATAGATAATAAGATTCTCCCAGGATACTGGGCTGACATGCTGAAGCAGGGAGATGTCGATACTGCCGTCTTCTGGCAGGTGCTCCAGAATAATCCTGTTTATCTCTTTTGCCTGCCAGTAGATGATGCAGGCAATTACCAGGGTCAGGCAGCTACAGGAGTTGCATTGTTCAATCCAGTCGCGGTTATTGATTCTACCCCGCTTTCCGTACCGTATATCACGGGCAAGCGCATGGATTTGCTCTCCCTTGAGCAGGCCGCGCCGGTTGCGCTTGCGCATTGCCGGATCGGACATGAATGTCAGGGTATGTTCGGTGCGGAATATCCGTCCCAATTCACGAACCGCTCTGTAAAAGTGATTCTTTGGGCTGAAGCTATTCAGTCTGCGCAATGCTGTGGAGGCTGTGACATGGCCGCTTTCCAGGGAGGCGAAGAAATGTGCTATTTTATCCCACTGGTCAACGATCCAGTCCATATGGATCACCCGTTCCTTCCGGTTCAGCAAGGGTTCCAGAGCGCCATAGTCTTTATCGGCGTCGATGCAGAAAATAGCATGTTTGGGGAGCGCTTTGATCCTGGGAGTAAATTTCCTGCCAAACATGGCAAAGGCGGCAAAATTGTTGTCCGTGAAACCGTGGGAATCCGTAAAATGCTCGTACAGCGGCAAATCGCTTTCATTGTAGAGAATGCCATCCAGTACAAAGGGTGCATCCCGGTCGGCGCATTCAATTGGCACGGAATAGAAAACCGCGTAGTTGTCAGCGACAAAGCTATAGAATTCAAGCGCAAAGTCATTGAAAGGGGTGCTAAAGGTTTTCTGCAACACCTTCCGGCGCAATGAAAACCGTTGCGCGTCGCTGCTGGAGGTGGTGCCGTCTCCCCAATGCTGGGTAACATCCAGCTTGCTGATTGCATTGACTATCACGGCAAGCCCGCTACGCTGGTTTTCCTGGTTAAGCTGCCAGTCCGCTATATGCTTGATACGGTTATAACTGATGCCGTCAATCAGTTGCGAGATGGTATAGAGTCCTACCTCACAGGCGTAGGCCATAATGGCGGCGATGATTTCACAGATATGTTCTGCACTGGCGTCTTTGCCCGGTGCTATAAAGCTGGAGGTAAAATGCAGGTCATTATCGACCTCTATCAGTAAATCCGGCAGCTTGATAGTACGGATGTGCTTGCCAATCCATGCCTTTAGTGGATCAAGCGCTGCGGCCTTACCGCTATCCAGTTCCTCCCCCGGATCAGAGAATGTTTTCCAGCCTTCCTTGTTACACTCTACATACGGGTTGTTCGGCAATAACTCAAGAAACCGATCGTACACTGTGTTCAGGCGTTCCGTCAGATATTTCCTCGCTTCCGCAGGATCTGCGGGCAAGCCAGCACGTTCAAAGAATTTCTCGCGTTTTGCCTGCCATTCGGATTCGGGGCTAAAGAATTCTTCCAGTGAGGCAAAACGTTTGCTATGCTGCACATACAGGTTGCCGGATTTGATCTGATCGCGCACTACAGTTAACAGGGCTGCTTCCCATGCCGGTTTGTGCAACTGGTTATTCTTTATGACGAATGGTTTCAACTTTTTGGGAATAAAGTCTGTCGGTGCGTTTCGGGGTAGCTTATGCTTTCCTTGATCATTCATGAGGTTTAACAGGTTAACGGCTTCCAGGACGCTTTCCGAGGTTGGACTGGAAATGTCCACCTTGAGCGCCAGATGCTTGAACAATTGAGGAGAAAACTGGCGTATATAATTGTGCCGCGCCACTACCAGATGGAAGCTGTCGTTATACTTACCGCCAAGCAGGGCATCCATTTCCCGGATTTCTTCGTGCAATATCTCCGGGGCAATTTGGTCAAATATTTTTGCCCTGATCTCTTCCTGTTGAACGCTATCATCCAGAAGGACACCCAGGACTTTTCTATAATTTGACAGTGCCTTCTTGACCTGCTTTCTGCGCTTTTTCATATACTCTTCGATGTCTTTGTCCGCCCGGTTATAGACTTTATTTACGAGTTTATCGTACATCTCGACCATTGCGTCGGATGTGTCCTGGTAGAGTTGGTGCAGGAAGCAGGTTAAAACCGCATACCGGCGCTCATTCTTCAATCTCCGCAATCGGTAGATTGAGCATTTCTGGGCATATTGCGCCAGGTGCCGTTGAAAATTATTCCCCAGCCATTGCATATCCAGGCTGAGCAACCCTGTACGTTCGATTTGTTCCATCTTGGCGGTCAATGCGTTGAAGGACACCGGACGAGGACTGCCAGGTGGTTGTTTCAGGTAATGCAGGGGAGAAAATGTGTCATCCCCTTCCGTAATGATCAAGGCATCAAGAATACAGCGGCCTTGTTCGGACAGCATATCAGCTATTCTGCTATATATGGCGGTTCTGGCAGCCTCGCGTTGTGTCTGGATAACACGCTGAAGCGTATCGGCGGACGGCTCAATAATATTATTCTGCCTGAGAAACTCGTGTAGCCGTGCGATGGAAACAGACATATGCTCAAATCCGTAAGCGGTCTTGCGCAAAAAATCCTCCACATCCGCTATGGAGTTGCTGAAGTGGCGCAGGCACAAGTAATGACGGATGCTTTCCTGGTGTTCCGTAATGGTTGGCCGCCGACTGCCGTAACGGTGAATTTCTTCCCCAGCTATCCCAAGCTGGGAAGAGGTGTAGACAAGAATGTTCTCAATCACCTCCAGGGGTTCCTGTATAGGAAAACGGTTGAGCAGTTTAACATATGCCAGTTGGTAGCCAAACCCAAGCCGGTTGTAATCAAGGCGGCGATAGGCGATCTGTTCCAGATCAGCATCAGTGAACCTTGCCACTTTCACCAATTGCTCACGGCTATATGTTTCTGTACCCACTTATCATCTCTTTTGTATATTATTCATTTATTCAGTGCATTTATATATACATAGAATAAGAAACGATATATGATACGTAAATAATGCTATTTACGTGACAACCTTCTCCAGTCACACAAACGTGGGTTTATGATACAGGTAGGTTACATCCGAATTTCTAAAGCAGACGGTTCGCAGAACCTTGACCTGCAAAAAGACGCGTTGTTGAAGGCTGGTGTGATACCGGAGCATATATACGAGGATCAGGCTTCCGGCAGACGCGATGACCGACCTGGCCTTGCTGCCTGTCTCAAAGCATTGCGCGAAAGGGACATACTGGTCGTATGGAAGCTTGACAGGCTTGGCCGCGACCTGAAGCATCTCGTAAATACAGTGCAGGATCTGGGTAAACGTAATATCGGTTTCAAGGTACTCACCGGGCAGGGAGCCAATATCGACACTACCACCGCCAATGGCCGCCTCGTGTTCGGCATTTTTGCTGCATTAGCCGAATTTGAGGCGGAACTGATACACGAACGCACTATGGCAGGGCTTGCCGCTGCCCGCGCCAGGGGACGCAGTGGCGGGCGCAAGTTCGAGCTGACCAAAGCCCAGGTGCGCCTTGCACAGGCCGCTATGCCAAAACGTGATACCTCCGTCTCTGAACTATGCGCCGAACTCGGCGTAACTCGCGCCACGCTCTACCGCTATGTTAGCCCCAAAGGCGAACTACGCGATTATGGAACCAAAGTGCTGGGGAAATGAATTATTGTGTCATTTCCTGATAGATTAATAATTTATTAAGTAAAAACCGATATATTCATAATATTAGCTATGTACCAACTACTTGTACT
>Ga0206897_1043_pt1 | contig 35114 bp, 31 predicted proteins | sample Alteio_BWOrgHeat_49_FD_152972 | JGI IMG/M metagenome (GOLD analysis project Ga0206897, IMG submission 152972) | Enriched cells from forest soil in Barre Woods Harvard Forest LTER site, Petersham, Massachusetts, United States -... | ecosystem: Environmental > Terrestrial > Soil > Temperate forest >... | reverse complement strand
GTTCCCAAAAAATGACAGATAACGCGTTTCTACCTTTTGCCCGTCCAACGCTGAGCGAAGAGACTTACCGAGATGTTGAAGCGGTCTTGCGTTCGGGTTGGCTTACGACAGGTCCCAAAGTAGCGCAGTTCGAGAAGGATCTGTCAGCGTATTTTTTGGGTAGAGCAGTACGTTGCCTTGGGTCGGCGACAGCAGGTTTGCAACTTGCCTTACTTGCCATAGGTTTAAAACCGGGTGATGAAGTTATCACAACGCCGCTGACCTTCGTTGCAACACTCAATACCATTGTTCAGGCAGGAGGGAAACCCGTGTTGGTGGACATTGATCCTGAGACCAGGAATATGGATACAAAGCTGCTTGCACGTGCGATTACACCAAAGACACGTGCTATTATGCCTGTGCATTTTGCCGGACTGCCAGTGGATCTGGATGATGTATATACTATTGCCGGGAAGCATAATTTAAGGGTCATTGAAGATTGCGCCCATGCAATTGGTGCGGACTATAAGGGCAAACGTATCGGTAGTTTTGGTGATATCCAGGTAATGAGTTTTCATCCCAATAAGAATATGACGACAGGTGAAGGCGGAGCAGTGGTAACTGATGATAAACAGGTGTTGCAACAGATTGAACGCCTGCGTTTTCATGGTATTGATCGCGAAGCATTCAACCGCTTCAGCAAAACCGGCAGCCAGCATTATGATGTTGTTATACCCGGTTTTAAATACAATATGATGGATATTCAAGCGGCTATTGGCTTGCGGCAACTGCCGATGCTGGATGGTTTTATTGAAAAACGCACAGAATTTGTTGCCGAATATCGTAAACGTCTAAGTGGTGTTACTGGTATATCTTTGCCTGTTGAACCGGTATATCCTCATCGTCACGCATGGCATCTGCTAACTGTGCTGGTGAAGGACCGTGATGCATTTATTGATAAAATGAAAGAAAAGAATATTGGTATCGGAATGCACTATGTAAGTGCCCACCTCTTCACCTATTACCGCGAGACATTTGGCTTCAAGCCGGGTGATTTTCCTCATGCAGAAGATGTTGGATCAACTATTTGCAGTCTGCCACTTTTCCCATCAATGACGGAAGCTGAACTAAGCCGCGTTGTGGATGCTGTTAAAAGTGTATTATCATAAGGAATAAACTATGTATTTAAGCGTTGTAATCCCGGTCTATAATGAATCTGCCAATCTGGACCATTTATGTTCGCGCCTTTTGCCGATACTTGATGGATTGCACAAACCTTATGAAGTCATTCTTATTAATGATGGTAGCAAGGACAATTCGCAGGCGATTCTGGACCGTATCCATGCGGCGCGGACAGATGTCATTAAAGTTATCCAGTTCGCCCGTAATTACGGGCAGCATCCGGCGATTATGGCTGGATTCGAGATGGCGCAAGGTGAAGTGGTAGTGACTATGGATGCCGATTTGCAGAACCCACCGGAAGAAATTCCCAAACTGCTTGCGTGTATTGATGCCGGGCATGATGTGGTTGGCGGTTACCGGGGCACTCGCCTTGATTCGGCATACCGCAAATTTGTTTCCAAAATATCGAATGTAGTCCGGGAAAGGATTACTAAAATAGAAATGCGCGATCAGGGATGCATGCTGCGTGCCTATAAGCGCAACATCATACGCTTGATTGTGGAAAGTAATGAAAGTACGCCGTTTGTTACTGTTCTGGCACAGTATTTTGCCAGCAACCCGACAGAAATAGAAGTCGCTCACGAAGAACGGCACGGAGGAGTCTCTAATTATAACCTCTATAAACTTATCCGTTATAATTTTGATCTGTTTACCGGCTTCTCCCTTGTACCATTACAGCTTTTTACCATATTCGGGATGATATTATCAGCTTTGAGTGGCGTGTTGGTATTGATACTTGCTTTGCGCCGTATATTTATAGGGCCGGAGTCGGAGGGGTTATTTACACTCTTCGGGATTCTTTTCCTGCTGGTAGGGGTAACGATAACTGGGCTGGGTATTATCGGAGAATATGTCGGACGGATTTACCTGGAAGTGCGCCAACGCCCGCGTTATGTGATAAGAAAAGTTTTAGGAAACAACAAATAAAGCGGTTATCACCGACCGGGAATTTATCAGGGCGAACTGGCTCGGCTGTCCAGAAACCTAACGGAGGGGGACACAAATTGTATGGCAGTGAGATTATTTAAGTTATTAATCTAAAATTAATCTTTACATGTTATATTTGTAGAGCGTAGAAGTTTTTCAATTTATTAAAATATTGATATTATCAGTGTGTTACAAACATTTAACCTTTTCAGGTTGCACGTCCCGCAGTTTGCTGTGGTAGGGTATCCTGCCTATTACATGTAATAAAGTACAGGAAGATAAGAGGTGTGGATATGCAGTATTTTGAAGAGTCTGAACAGGAGAATGAATGGACGCGTGAAGACCATATTGAGGAAGCTGGGAGATTGCTTCAATCGATAAGGAAAGGAAAATGGATAGAATATGACGTTAAAGAAATAGCAGGGAAAATATGGGGGCACGTGCATGCAGCAAGAGAAGCAGGCTACGAAGGAGGCGTACCCGGCGGTCATAAAAAATTATTAAGCGATGAAGAATTAGAGCACATTATAGCGGACGTACGGGCTGAAGCACAAAGACGTGATATAAAAGATAAATACCGGCGACGGAAAGATACTGATAAATCCCTGAGAAAACTTATCGGGAAAAGACAAATAACCAGTTTCGATGCTCAAGAATGGCAGGAGGGTATCCAAAACAGTTATGACCAGGATGGTAATAACCCTGCCTCAGGTTACTTTGGTGAGAAAGCTGGACCGGAGGCGGAAGAAGCTATGAAAATGGCACATCAGATGCACGAAGCTGTGAGAAGGGCGTATGAAAGAGAAAGCTCGGATTTTCGTATAGAGGAAATCATCAAAAATTTAAAAAAAATGCGGAAAGAGTGCCACAAAAAGAACAAAGTTAAGTACGATTTTAGCGATTTTAATTTTGATGACTGTATAGAGAAAATATATCATTACCTAAAATCACTTAACCTTGATACGTCACGTTTGCAGGAAGAAACCAGCGACGACAAGATGCTACAAGCTATCCAAGAAGGCAAAATCGCGGACTTGGCCGATAATTTGGGGCGTGTAATGATAGACGAAATTAAAAGGCAAACTGAGGCTATCCAGCAGTTGCCTCTTGATAAAAGAGAGAAATTAATATCAGGACTAGAAAATATTATCGGCGGGAAATCGCGAGGGTTATTTGGCAGGTAGAGTTTTATACCCTGGCAAGAGTTAAGGGCATCCTTGAGTGAGATGGACGACAATGCTTGTTCTATTTTGTAGATATTTGTTCCAATTCAGAGTAAGCAATTCCGTTACTATCAATCAATCAAGAAAGTTAAAGATGAAGCTACTTATACTTGGCGCCAACGGTTTTATCGGTAGCAACCTTATCGCCCATATCGTCGCAAATAAACCGGACTGGCATATAACGGCGCTGGATATCGCGACTGATAAACTGGGAGATTTGCTGAACCATAGAAATGTTGGATTTCTTAAGGCGGATATGCGTGAAAGTCGCCACTGGATTGAAGATCAGGTAAAGCAGACAGATGTTGTCCTGCCACTGGTGGCGATTGCGACTCCCGCAACCTATGTCAGCAACCCGATTGCTGTATTTGAGTTGGATTTTGAAGCAAACCTTGCGGTAGTGCGTGACTGTGTAAAATATAAGAAACGCCTGCTTTTTCCTTCGACTTCGGAAGTATATGGCATGAGCGACGATCTGCCCTATGACGAGGAAGAAAGCCGCCTTGTCACCGGGCCGATACACAAGCAACGCTGGATTTATTCCTGCAGCAAACAGATGATGGATCGCGTGATTTATGCCTATGGTGCACGAGGCGATCTGCAATTCACCTTGTTCCGTCCATTTAACTGGATGGGGCCAAAACTGGATAATGTCTGGTCGAACACAGGTAAAAGCAGCCGTGTAGTATCGCAATTCCTGAGCGATATATTCCATAACCGCGATATCCAGATAGTCGGTGACGGCGCGCAAAGACGTTGTTTCCTTTATATTGACGACGCTATCGAAGCCATGATGCGTATTATTGAAAACAAAAATGGCTGTGCTGACAGCCAGATTTTCAATATCGGTTATCCGAAAAATGAAGCCTCTATCATGCAGCTTGCGGAACAATTACTTGCGACTGTGAAGGCGTATCCTGAATATAAGGGAACTACGACGCAAATTCGTACTACTACTGCTGATGAATATTACGGAAAAGGTTACCAGGATGTGGGAAGGCGCGTGCCAAGCATCAAAAAAGCGCAAAATATCTTAGGCTGGAACCCTGAAACCGATTTCGCAACCTCGCTTAAAAAAACGGTGGATTATTATATCAGTATTAAGCCGTCTTCTTAACCTCTGATTCTTTTTATTCCTCTGGATATATCCTCCAGGATAGGTTCTGTAACTATTTCCATGATATCCGCAACGTTATTCTTGGTTATTTCAATAATATTGTCGAATATCAGGTTTACGCGCCGGTTCTCTTCACGCGGATGAGGAAGTTCAGAAATTTTAACTGTATCAGCATCATGGTGTTTTTCTTTTAAATCTTTTTTTAACCTTTTTATAATTTCAGCCGATTCTTTTGAGTTCGTTCTGTCTTTTCTAACTTGGGCAAATGTAGCTTCCGCGAACCCGACCACTTTTTTATCTATTATATTTTGCTTTACGGCATCTTGAATTGCTGTTCTGAGAGCGCGGATATCTTTCTTCTCGACATCACCTTTATCCATTATACTTCCATCCAGCAGAATGGAAAATGTGCCGTTGCCACAATCATATATATCAAACCGGCGCGTATTATATTCACCCAGAAATTCAGTGGTCTTCTGCAGAAGTATACTGCCAAGTTCACGCAGAACGCCGTTTCCCAGTTCATAATTTATACTGTTCAAACCACTTAAATTGGTAAGTGTAAATTTTAGTATCTTTACCTTCTGAGGTTCTTGCGTAACCAATCGTTCTGCATAAGGGAGAAGAAAACGTGTGGTTCTTGTCCTGGATACCGGATTGCCAGAGCCAAGGTAATCCATCATTTTGATAATCAGCAACAGAATGGTATGTGCTTTTTTATCATATTCTGTCGCTATTTGATCATAATTAGATTCTTTGTGGCCAGGGAAATATTTCTCAAACACATTCTCTAAGAGAGCATAACGGTTCAGATCATAATCCCATTTCAAAGGTTCTGCCTCCCTGGCAAGCCTATCAAAAACATTTTCTTTTTCACCGGGCTTGTTCGGCAGCGCTTTTGCGAATGATTTTAATGCTTTCCTGAACCGGGTTATAGGGGGTGGTTCAATTTTCTCCAGCACTTTCTCATTTTGGAACGGAACTATACTATTGGTAGTATGTGGTTTGATCTTTACATTCGCCAGTTTCTTAATCTCTTTTTCTGAATCCAGGGCTAATCGCTTAAAGAAATCTTGTGGTTTTTCAATTTCTGTATTTTTGATTTTTCCATAGAAAATTCCATCTTTTGTCGTCATCTGAATCCATAATTGCCGTGTTTCTTTTAAAAGATCCCTTACTTCTTTCTCGCGAGTATCTGCGGCTTTTTGGTCTATTCGCCGTGTGGAATTTTGCTTACTGAGATAGTCTTTGTAATATTGCATGTAGTTATTAATTCCATCCTCATTAACCACCCCGTAACGCAGCAACTCGTCGACTTCCTTACGGTGCTTTATCTGCTCGGAAATTTCATCATGAATCTGTGCAGGTGAATTACCATTAAGTTTAACAGTGCCGAACACTAGCCCCAAACCTGGTAGTCTCCCCATCTTGGTATGTGGTATATTATTCAATCCTAACCGGATTGTCATATCGTTAAATTGTGGCACAAGCTTTTCCGTTAGGAGTTCGTCAAGCTCTTCTTTTTCCAGTCCATATACCATAAACCTCATCTCATCGCCGCCAGAACGTAGCGCATGAACCTCTACATGTTTTCCAGCTTTTTTTTCTATGGTTTCTTTAGCAAGGACACACATATTATGTATTACCTTGTCAGTCATCTTCCTGCCGGACGTTACCTTATTGTCAGGTTGACGTCTGAAAAAAAATTCATTTACGCCGCCAGTATTGCTGATGTCGCCTTCGACAAAACATACCGGAATATCTGGCGTATACGCTGCTGTTAAATGGGCAATACCGGCGGTCACCGGCATGGATTCCCCAGAATAGTAGCCTGTGGTCGGATCTTTAGGAAAAGTCTTGCGAATGATTTCAGCAAATTTTCTCAGGTATTTTTCATCAAGTTTCTGATAACCTTCAGCCAGGGCCCTTGCGGCAAGTGTAGCCGGGTGATAGATGCCGTAATCTTTTATTATTTTTTTGACAGTGCGTGAGCGAGTCTGACGCTTATGTATCATCTCGATTAGTTCTTGCGCAGTATGTTCCTTGCCTGCTGTTTCTTTTTTGGTAAACATGGCAAGATAATCTAACGTCTGTTTGTGATACAGGGTTTGCCTGAACTCTTTTCCGCTTAAAATTTCTTCTGTATCCATAAAACTATTCTAAAATTTCTAAATCCCCTGAATAACCAATATGGCATTGCTGGTAAGTAAGTCAGGAGCAATGACGCCGGATTTTATCTCTTTTTCGGCACGCAGGAGCAGGTTAAGTGAATACAGGACTCTTGCTGCACTCCAACGTGATAATGCACGTTCAATAATAGGAACCGATTTATAAAATACCGGTGGGCGCAGCATTCTTATGGCTTGATCCTTGCTTTGTCCGGTCTGGATATAACCAAGCGCCAAATCAAGCCGCTGAAAATAGCGGATTAGCGACCTTATTATAGCAACCGGGTTTGTGCCTTCATTAAGCAAGTGTTCAAGAAGCTTTTTTGATTCTTCCATTTTCCCCAGCGCTACACTGTGGCATAAATCCTCGGTAGATTCAGAAGCGTTATTGCCGGTAAGCTGCATGGCAATTTCCAGCGTTACTTCTTTATCATCTCCCATATACAGGGCGATCTTTTCCAGCTCACCCTGCGTGACTGAACGGTCGTTGCCAAGATTTGCCACCAGGTACATGACCGCATCCTGGGTGATGCTCAGGTTAAAACCAGCCATGCTGGCACGAATCATTCTCTCAAGGCCATGCTCATCTTCATGGTAACAGGCGATGGCAGCAAAGTGATTTTCTTTCTCAAATAATTTACGAAGGGATGAAGTGGCAGAAAGCTCGTCAGCCTCTATAATAAGGTAAGTGCTATTTTTTGTGCCTTCAAACGCGGATTTTATGACAGGCTCAATTTTCTCGTTTGGGTCTCGTAAGATAACAATCCTTCGCCCACCTATCAGGCTCATAGCGCAGAGTTCATCCAGCAAAATGGCCGGATCAGATTTTATCTGGGCGCCATTTAATTCAACACGGTTCAGTGGATCCGGGTTTTTACCCATAAGCGTTGCGGTAATCAAACGCGAACGCTCACGCACTAAGCCGCCATCGGGTCCATAAAGCAGTACTGCCTGGGTTTGTTTGTCCGGCTGTCCAAGAAACGCGTTTATTTCCTGTGCTGCCAGTTTCATTTTTTACCAGCAAAATAAGTAGCCATGCGTAGGGTGTAATCCTCCGCCATTTCCTGCAGGGTGCGGGTAATCACGTCTTGTTCGGCTTCATAAGTGGCGAAGTTGGCATTGATAGCTACGTTATAACTGCCTGTGCGCCTGATATCACCTGCAAGAAGTATTTTATTGTCAGCGATTCTGATCAGGCTGAAAGAAGAATTAAGCTGCATATCGTAACGCTGGATGGTTCCATCATTCTTCACTACAGCAGGAATCAGAGATTTGGTAAGTTGTATGTGCAGACGAAATTCAGGGGTTGTGGCTTTTTTGCCTTCAGGGTTTAACTTATCTTCCAGCGCAATCCGGAGTATCTGCCCTTCACGCGCCCCGATGGGGTCAATGGTAAGGTTGCCAGCCAGCGGAGTAGTCATTGTTTCTGAATTATCGCCATACATAGGGTGGAAGCCGCAGGCGGTAAGAAGTAAAATAACAGTAAGAAGAAATGTCCGTGGAACGTGGAGGAGTTCTATACGGCGATCCCGCAGGGGAAGTTTCACGGAGTAAAACTGGGGGCAGCGTGCCCCCCGATTAAACAGCCACCACATTGATAATTTTTCCGGGAACATAAATAATTTTCTTTATTTGTTTATCTTTAAGGAAATCCTGCACATTTTTTACCGAAAGCGCAAGCGATTCTACTTCTTCCCGGGTTGCTTCTGCCGCACATAAGATAGTTGCCCGTAGCTTGCCATTAATCTGTATGGCAATAGTGACTTCATCTTCGACACATAATGCAGGATCGGCTTTTGGCCATGGACGATGCGCAAGCATATCCTGGTGTCCCAATTGTTGCCATAGCTCTTCGGCCAGATGCGGCATAAACGGGGAAATCAGATGAACAATCGCATTAACCGTTTCCGTTTTTGCATCACCAGGATTTTTATCGGTAAGCGTCCCAAGCAGGTTAGAAAGTTCACGGATACGGGCAATCGCTTTATTAAAACGGAAGCGCTCAATATCTTCCGTCACGCGGGCGATGGTCTTATGGGTTTCCTGACGCAGCTTTAACGATGCAACTTCATCTGGCTGTTCGGCTTCAGCGTCATTCTGTTCAAGCAGTAACCGCCATAATTTATTTACATAACGCCATGAACCATCTATGCCCGCTTCCGTCCATTCCAGATCGCGGTCGGGCGGTGAATCAGACAACATGAACAGGCGTGCCGTATCTGCGCCATAACTGGTTATTATCTCGCGTGGGTCAACGACATTCTTTTTCGATTTACTCATTTTTTCCGAGCGGCCAACCGTAACGGGCTGCCCGTTTTTCTTATCCAGTATTTTTTCGTCATTTCTGAGTAAATCTTCCGGACAGAGCCAGTTCCCGGCTGCATCCTTATACGTTTCATGGCAAATCATACCTTGGGTCATCAGACCTTTGAATGGTTCATCCATCTCAAGGTAACCGCAAGTATGAAGGGCGCGGGTGAAAAAACGCGCATACAGCAGATGCAGCACAGCATGTTCAACACCACCTATATATTTATCCACTGGTAGCCACTTTAAAGTGGCTGATTTGGAAAGTGGGTTTGGATCGGACGTATCACTGCAAAAACGGGCGAAATACCAGGATGACTCAAAGAATGTGTCAAACGTATCCGTTTCACGTTCTGCGGCTTTGCCGCACTTCGGGCAATTAACATGCTTCCATGTCGGATGATGGGCAAGTGGGTTTCCCGGTTTATCAAAAGTAACATCTTCGGGTAATTTAACCGGCAAATCTTTCTCTGGGACTGGTACAGTACCGCAGCTAGCGCAATAGATGATAGGAATCGGGCAACCCCAGTAACGCTGGCGTGATATTCCCCAATCACGCAAACGGTAATTGATGGTTTTTTCACCACACTCCAGTTTTAGCAGTTCCTCTATCGCTTTTTCCTTTGCCTTTGTTACATCAAGGCCGTTTAGGAACCCGGAGTTTATTATCGTACCATCACCCGTATACGCTTCTTCAACTCGCGACTCACGACCCGGATCACTTACTACAGGTAATATCGGCAATCCATATTTAGTGGCAAATTCAAAATCCCGCTGATCATGTGCCGGACAGCCGAAAATTGCTCCAGTTCCGTACTCCATTAATACAAAATTGGCTATATAGACCGGATGTTCGCGGTTGCTATCAAAAGGGTGTTTGACTTTAAGTCCTGTATCAAATCCTTTTTTCTCAGCTTTCTCAACAGCCTCTTCACTGACACCAATGCGGTTACATTCCTCTATAAAAGTTGCAAGTTGCTGGTTGCTGGTTGCAAGTCGCTGCGCAATTGGATGCTGAGGTGATATAGCACAGAATGACATGCCGAATAACGTATCCGGTCGCGTTGTAAAGACCGTGATCCGAGTCGTGTGATCCGAGTCGTTACTACCACGCGATTCGCGATTCGCGATTCGAAATTCTATTTTTGCACCAACCGATTTACCAATCCATTTTTCCTGCATGGTTTTAACTTTGTCCGGCCAGTCAGTGAGTTTATCAAGCCCGGCCAGCAAATCCTCAGCAAAATGAGAAATCTTTAAAAACCATTGTGAAAGTTTTTTACGCTCCACAATCGCGCCGGAGCGCCAGCCTCGCCCGTCAATCACCTGTTCGTTAGCAAGTACAGTGCTGTCAATAGGATCCCAGTTAACATAGGATTCCTTGCGATAAGCGAGATCATTTTTCAGGAAATCGAGAAAGAATTTTTGTTCATGGCGGTAATAATCCGGGTCACAGGTGGCAAACTCACGTGACCAGTCATAAGACAGGCCAATGGTTTTCAGTTGCTCACGCATGGTGGCTATATTCTTGTATGTCCACTCGCCGGGGTGAATTTTGCGCTCTATCGCTGCATTTTCAGCAGGAAGCCCGAACGCGTCCCATCCCATAGGATGCAGCACATTAAATCCGCAAGAGCGTTTATAGCGGGCAAGCACATCGCCAAGCGTGTAATTACGCACGTGGCCCATATGGATATTACCAGACGGGTAGGGGAACATCTCAAGGACATAATAGGTTTTGGAAGAATTATCCGACACTTCAAAAACCTTGCCATCCTCCCAGAGCTTCTGCCACTTCTGTTCAGTTTCGCGGAAATTATAGCGGGATATTTCTGACATAGATTCAGCCAGAGCCTGTTTTACTTGCTTGCCTGGGAAAGGCGCATCTCACGTGCACGGGTCAGGATGGTATCTTCCAGATCCGCAGCCAGATTTTTACTGACTTCCATATCACGCCACGCACCTTTTTCATCCAGCTTCTGCTTGAACAATGTAATTTTTATACCGTCAGCGCGTAATGTTTTGTCGATGATAAGCGCGTTCACCTTAAAGCGCTCACCTTTGGTTTTTGGATCCTCATACCAGTCTGTTATGATTACGCCGCCAAAAGGATCAGCGGATACAAGTGGTAAAAACGCCAATGTATCAAGGGTCGCACGCCACAAAAAGCTATTTACGCCAATACCGGGACCATTATTTTTGGATCCCCCCATGGACAATAATCCAGCACCCCCGGTCATGCTGCCACGGCTTTCTTCGAGGCCAAGCTTGGAGTTAATCGGCGCTTCCGCTTTACTGTTACCAAATATCCCGCAACTGCTGACAATCAACGAAATTACAAGACCAAAGAAAGAATTTATGAGTAGTTTTTTATTCATGGGTTATGTATATAAGGAAACACATTTAATGTTGCAACCAGAGAATTACTCTGGTGGTTTGAAATAATATCTTAATTTGGATAACATACAAGGTATGAAAATTCTTATTATTGGCTCAGGCGGCAGGGAACATGCCCTCGTATGGCGGATTAAGCAGTCACCGCTGGTCACCCACGTTTTCTGCGCTCCTGGTAACGGCGGCATAGGGCAGGATGTAACTAACGTTAATCTTATCACCCATACGGAGATAATACAGTTTTGCAAAAAGGAAACTGTCGATCTGGTGGTGGTGGGGCCTGATGCGCCACTTGTAGAGGGGATTACGGATATACTGAATGCCAATAATATTACAGTATTTGGCCATTCAAAACGTGCCGCCCAGCTTGAGGGATCAAAGGGATTCACAAAAGATCTTTGCCGAAAATATAATATCCCGACTGCGGATTACGAGCGTTTTACCTCGCTTGAACCTGCTTTGGCATATATAAAATCCAAAGGTGCGCCGATTGTTATAAAAGCGGATGGATTAGCCGCTGGCAAAGGAGTTGTGGTTGCCGTAACTGTGGAAGAGGCTTGTACTGCAGTTACTGATATCATGCAAGGAAAATTTGGCGCTTCCGGAGACTCCGTGGTCATTGAAGAATTTCTTGAGGGTGAAGAGGTCAGTTTTTTTGCGCTTACCGACGGTAATACCGCAATAGAATTCGGCTCTGCCCAGGATCATAAGCGCGCCTATGACGGAGATAAGGGGCCAAACACCGGGGGGATGGGTACGTATTCCCCAGTTCCGATTATGACCGAAGCATTGCGTCAACAGGTGATGGAAATTATCATTCATCCGACCGTACGTGCCATGAGTGAGAAAGACATGCCTTTACAAGGCATGTTATTTGCAGGGCTAATGATTACTCAATCCGGACCTAAGTTGATCGAATATAATGTCAGGTTTGGCGATCCGGAAACCCAGTCCCTGATGATACGCCTTGATTCCGATTTAATCCCCGCATTGCTGGCATGTGTCAAAGGCGGGCTGGAAAAGGTGGAAATACGTTTCAAGCCGCAAGCCGCTTTATGCGTTGTAATGGCTGCAAAAGGCTATCCGGAAGATTATGTAACAGGCAGTGTAATTAAAGGGCTTGATATTGTTTCAGCTATGCCGGATGTTAAGGTTTTTCATGCAGGCACAGTAGCCAAAGACGGAAATATTATCGCAACAGGTGGACGTGTTCTTGGAGTGACGGTACTTGCGGAAAACATAAAAAAAGCCCAAAAACTTGCGTATAGTGCCGTCGATAAGATAAACTGGCCGGAAGGATTCTGTCGCAGGGATATTGGAGCAAAGGCAACTAACAAATAATATGCTAGTGGAAATCAAAGCCACCCATAACCAGTTAACGTACAGTGTCAGTGAAATATCCTCCGCCCTGAAACGGGTTGTGGAGGATAATTTTGGTCATGTGCGGGTACGTGGGGAAATATCCGGCTGGAAACTTGCCACTTCAGGCCATGCCTACCTGAAACTCAAGGACGAGAACTCCCTCCTTGATGCGGTTTGCTGGAAGGGTGTGGTCGGGAAAATACCGTTTAAGCCTGAAGATGGGCTGGAAGTCATTTGTTCCGGTAAACTTACCACCTATCCGGGGCGCTCAAACTATCAACTGGTAATTGATTATATGGAACCAGCCGGAATTGGTGCATTGATGGCGTTATTAGAAAAACGCAAGAAAATGCTCGCTGCTGAAGGGTTGTTTGACGCCAGCCGGAAAAAACCGCTCCCATTCATGCCGCAGGTCATTGGTGTCGTTACCTCGCCAACAGGCGCAGTTATTCGCGATATACTCCACCGCTTAAGCGATCGCTTTCCATGCCATGTTATTGTATGGGGTGTGGCAGTGCAGGGTGATGGCGCAGCCGAACAGATTGCCAGAGCTATTAATGGGTTTAACAGTTTGGGGGGCACGCTGCCCCCATCCGAACTCCGTTCGGATTCCCCTGCGGGGTCGTCGCATACCGCTCCTCCGCGTACCCACGATCTGGATTCGTTAACTTGCAATTTGCACAGAAAGCCCGATCTTATAATAGTAGCCAGAGGTGGTGGCTCATTAGAGGATCTCTGGGCGTTTAATGAAGAAATTGTCGTGCGTGCTGCGGCAGCGTCGCGTATTCCCCTGATTTCGGCTGTGGGGCATGAAACGGATACTACCCTGATTGATTATGTTTCTGACCGGCGAGCACCCACCCCTACGGCAGCAGCAGAAATAGCTGTGCCGGTGCGTGAGGAATTATTGTTTTCCGTGATGGAAATGGGAAAACGCGTGTTTATGGCGATCACACGCTTACTGCAGGTGCGAACTGACCAGGTATCCGGCCTTGTAAGAGGATTACCAAGCCCTAATCTGGTCATTGATACAGCCACGCAGCGAGTAGATGACTGGGGCGATCGCCTTGTAGCCTCATTACCTGCTTCCCTTCTCAGGAAAAGCCAGATCCTTGCCGTTTCTGCTGCTAAATTACAGCCACATAATCTGATGCAGAATATCAGCCATCATAATGATAAACTGAAAGACAGGGGGGAGCGTACCACACGCAGCATTATCCGCCGTATGGATCAGCACACACAGAAACTTGCCAGCTTCGTACAGCTATTTGAAAGCCTGCATTATAAACGTGTATTGGAGCGTGGGTTTGTGCTGGTGCGTGATAAAGACAAAAATGTGTTGACCCGCGCTTCTAACCTGAAACCTCACGATGTGCTTGAGCTGGAGTTTTTTGACGGTATAAAAATGGTTAACGGTATTTAAAAGGAAATTACCTTGAAAACTCTTTATTTATTGCGCCATGCCAAAGCGGAATCCGCAACTGTTAAGGAAGATGACATCAATAGAAAACTATCTGCACGGGGACGGGAAGCCTGTACTACGATAGGTATCTATATGAAAACAAAGGGATATGCACCCTCCCTGGTTTTATGTTCGCCTGCAACCCGAACGCGGGAAACGCTGGAATATGTCATGGAATCGGCTTGTATATCGCCACCCCATACTTTTGAAAAAAGCATTTATCTGGCAACTATAGATAAAATAATAGATATATTACATTGTTTTGATGATGGTGTGGACTCGCTGATGATAGTTGGGCATAATCCGGCCATGCATCATCTGGCATTGACATTGGCGCAGCCTGAAAGCACAGGTTTACACGCTCTTCTTGAGCTTAAATATCCGACAGGTGCATTGACAGTTCTGCGCTTTCCAGTAAATTCATGGCAGGATATTATGCGTGGAGAAGGGGAATTGCTTGATTTTATGACCCCATCCGCTTTCTAAAACCAGGGTAGATATAATGGAAACAACAGCAGCAGGTGTACCCGTTAAATCAAAAAAACGGCTTGGTATAATAATCGGATTATGCTTGGTGGGTGGTATAGTGTTTAAAATGAGTTTTATATTTTTCTGTGTAGGCATGCTGCCTGCGATGGTTGCATATCTTGTTGATAACGACAAAGATAAATATATTTTCTCGACTGTGGCCGCGCTTAATTTTGCCGGGGTCTTTCCTTATGTGATGGACATCTATATGCAAGACAGCAGCTTTTTTGCAGTGAAAGAAAAAGCATCTGACATAATGGTCTGGTTTGTCATGTATGGAGCAGCGGGTATGGGGTGGCTGGTGGTTTACTGCAGCCCTGTAATAACGGCGACTGTGCTTGAGGGAATATACAGCGGACGTATATTGCACCTTGAGATTTTGCAGAAGCATGCCGTGGAAGAATGGGGAGACGAAATTAAAGGACGAGAAGAAAAATAGTATCATGTTAGAACAAGTTCATAATACAGATGTCGTGGTTATCGGCGCTGGGCCGGTAGGGCTTTTTGCCGTGTTCGAGGCCGGTATGCTCAAAATGCGCTGCCATGTCGTTGATACGCTGGACATGGTCGGCGGGCAGTGTGCCGCACTATATCCGGAAAAGCCCATTTACGATATACCTGGCTATCCATCCATAGATGCCCAGGAGCTGGTGGCAAAACTCAAAGAACAGGCTTCACCGTTTGCTCCGGTATATCATTTGGGACAACGGGTTGAAAAAGTGGTTGGAAATGTAAGCAAAGGATTTACTGTTACTACATCCCAAGAGGCTGAGATCACTTGTAAAGCCATAATAATCGCTGCTGGGTGTGGAGCATTTGGTCCCAACCGCCCACCGCTTGCCAATATAGAGGAATACGAAGGTAAAAGCGTATTTTATATGGTGGCGCGGCGTGAAGATTACCGTGACAAAACGGTTGTTATTGCTGGCGGCGGAGATTCTGCGGTTGACTGGGCTGTATCGTTAGCGAATGTGGCAAAGAAAATTTATGTAGTCCACCGCCGTGCTAAATTCCGCTGTGCCCCGGAAAGCGCTGCCAAGCTTGAAGCGCTTGCAAAAGGAGGCAATGCCGAACTGGTAATTCCGTATCAACTCAGCGGGCTTAACGGTAAGAATGGCATTATAAACAGTGTAATCGTTGAAACACTGGACGGTGAAAAACGTGAATTACAAGCGGATATATTATTGCCTTTCTTCGGACTTGCGATGGAACTCGGGCCAATTGCCACCTGGGATCTGGCTTTGAATACAAATCATATTGCTGTGGACAGCACGACTTTAGCCACCAGCATTGCCGGAATTTTTGCTATTGGCGATATTGCTGCTTACAATGGTAAGCTGAAGCTGATATTATGCGGTTTTTCTGAGGCTGCTTTGGCCTGCCATGCGATTTATCCGCTGGTACATCTGGATGAGGTGCTGCATTTTGAATATTCTACGACAAAAGGGATTAAAAATTAATGAGCATTATTATTGACGGGAAGGCTTATGCCGCAGAGTTACGTGGGCAAATTAAAGCAGGCGTTGAAGAAATCAAGGGAAAGCACAGTATTACCCCTGGTCTTGCGGTTATACTGGTTGGTAACGATCCGGCCAGTGAGGTATATGTAGGCAATAAAGGCAAAATGTGCCGTGAGGTCGGGATGGAAGCGTTTGATTTCCGTATGCTCGCTGACACAACGGAAAGCCAGCTTATAGCAAAAATAAAAGAACTGGGGCAGGATAAGAAAGTCAATGGTATACTGGTACAATTGCCGTTGCCTAAGCATATTAACGAAAGCGCAGTCATTAACGCGATTGATCCGTTGAAAGACGTGGATGGATTACATGCCATCAATGCCGGAAAACTGGCTACAGGGCAGGATGGCATTGTCCCTTGTACCCCGCTTGGTTGCCTCATGCTGATTAAATCGGTTGCCCGTGATTTAAGCGGTAAGAACGCCCTTATCATCGGACGTTCAAACCTTGTGGGCAAGCCTATGGCACAGTTGCTGCTGCGTGAGAGTTGCACAGTTACCATAAGTCACTCGCGCACCAAAAACCTTCCCGAATTATGCCGTAATGCGAATATCGTGGTGGCGGCAACCGGTAAACCGGAAATGATTAAAGGGGAATGGATCAGAAGTGGCGCCATAGTAATCGATGTGGGTATAAACCGTATCCATCTTTCGGATGGCAGCACTAAACTGGTGGGAGATGTTGCTTATGCGGAAGCGTTGCAAAATGCAAAAGCGATTACTCCCGTGCCCGGAGGAGTGGGGCCTATGACTATCGCCTGCCTGCTTGCCAATACCCTTAAAGCTGCTTGCCTGCAGCATAATATCGAAAATGATTTGGCCAGCGGCTTTTTAAGCATATCTAATGTTGAACAAATTAATAATTGAGAAAACTATGCCCTATACATTTCACCCTTCTATTTTACGTGAATACGATATCCGTGGTGTTCTGGATGAAACGCTTTCACCGGATGACGCTTATGCAATCGGGCGATCATTCGGTAGCTTTAGGCCTGAATGGAAAACGGCAAAACCGCGTATTGCCGTCGGACGCGATGGCAGGCTCAGTTCTCCGGCATTGGAAGAAGCCATGATGCGTGGCCTGACTGATTGCGGAGCGGAAGTGGTGCGTATTGGCGTTGGGCCTACCCCTATGCTGTATTTTGCGGTATGTGAAGATAGACTGGATGGGGGCATCATGATTACCGGCTCCCATAATCCTCCTGACCATAACGGTTTTAAGTTCATGCTTGGGCGAAAATCTTTCTATGGTGAAGATATTAAAAAACTTGGCGTAATCTCAGCAAGTGGTGATTATATCTCCGGCACAGGTAAAATTACGGAAAAAGATTTTAAACCCGGTTATGTAAAAACCCTGCTTAAGGCATATAACAGCAAACGTGCGCTTAAAGTGGCATGGGATGCAGGCAATGGCGCTACCGGAGACATCATGCGGACTTTGACCAAGCATTTACCGGGTGAACATACTACGCTTTTTGCTGAAATTGATGGAACATTCCCTAACCACCACCCTGATCCAAGTGTGGCGTATAACCTTGAAGATCTTATTCATACTGTATGCGAAAAACATTGTGATGTTGGTGTTGCGTTTGACGGCGATGGTGATCGTATCGGTGTGGTGGATGAAACCGGAGAGATTATCTGGGGCGATCAATTGCTGGCGATTTATGCGTCCGAAGTTCTGGCAGAGCATAAAGGTGCAACCATTATTGCCGATGTCAAGGCCAGCCAGATGTTATTTGACGAAATTGTCCGTCTTGGCGGTGTTCCTATGATGTGGAAAACCGGACATTCCCTTATCAAAACTAAAATGGCGGAAACTGGATCTATACTCGCTGGAGAGATGAGCGGACACATGTTCTTTGCTGATAAATATTTTGGTTATGATGACGGCATTTACGCAGCGGTACGCTTGATTTCCCTGCTAGCCAACAGCAATGTAAAGCTTTCCGAATTACGTAAAAAACTTCCAAAAACCTGTGCAACGCCGGAAATGCGTATCAAGTGTGAAGAAACCCGTAAATTTGCAGTTATTGATGAAGTGAAAGATCGTCTGAATCAATCCGGAGCGAATTTCAGTCCTGTAGACGGAGTGCGCGTGATGAACGCGGACGGCTGGTGGCTGCTGCGTGCTTCCAATACCCAGGCGGTGCTTGTGGCGCGTTGCGAATCAACATCCCATGATGGGCTTGCGAGGCTTCAGAATAATCTTTCGGAACAACTTTCTGCGAGCGGAATTAAACTTGCCGCCTAAAAAAAATATATGGTCAATTTTACCGTAAGTCTGGTTCAGTTAAATAGTCAGGATGATATTTCCGTCAATGTCACTGCCGTGGAAAAACATATCCGCGAATCAGCGGCCGGTGGGGCGAACCTGGCTTGCCTTCCGGAAAATACGTTTTTCATGCAGGCACCGGGAAATGGGGTACAACCTGATCAAACTGAAGGGGTAAGTTTATGCCGTATATTGGCGCAGGAACTCAAACTATGGATTCTAATAGGTTCTCTTAAAGTACATATTCCAGACATGCCGGAAAAATCCTATAACCGCTCTGTACTGATTGACGATGACGGCCAGATTACAGCCCAATATGATAAAATCCATCTGTTTGATGTCATCTTAAAAAATGGTGAGACCTATAATGAATCTGCTCGTATAGAGCCAGGAAAACAGGCTGTACTGACACACACACCGTGGGGCAAACTGGGAATGACGGTCTGTTATGATGTGCGCTTTCCCCGGCTTTATCGGACACTTGCGAAATATGGCGCTGATTTTATCACTGTTCCTTCAGCTTTTACTTATACTACAGGCACCGCTCATTGGCATACACTGCTACGTGCCCGTGCGATAGAAAATGGCTGCTATATATTTGCCCCCGCGCAATGTGGCGTTCATCCCGGAAACCGGCGTACTTACGGACATTCGCTTATGGTAGATCCGTGGGGTAAAATAATATCCGAAGCCAGCGAAGATAAAACCGGCATCACTATCGTATCCATAGACACCGATAAAATAAAAGAAGCACGGTCTATGATTCCATCGCTTCAACATGATCGGAAATTTGCTGTACATGAATAGTGCTGAGCGACTGCAGGAGATAAGGCAGAATATTGCTAAGTGGCGGAAAAAATCATCCGCTTCAGCTAAGGAAGTCACGTTAGTGGCAGTCAGCAAAACCCACGGTAGTGAAGATATTATACCGCTTATCGAAGCTGGACAAAAAGTGTTTGGCGAAAACCGGGTGCAGGAAGCGGCAGAAAAATGGCCTGCCATCCGCGAAAAATACCCTGATGTGGAGCTGCATCTGATAGGCTCACTGCAAACCAATAAAGTGCGCGAAGCCCTCGCATTGTTTGATGCCATCCACACCGTAGATCGCGAGTCACTGGTGGATGCCATTATCAAGGAAAGTAAAAGGAAAGGGATGCGTTGCAAGCGTTTCTTCATTCAGGTCAATACCGGCGAAGAGCCACAAAAAAGCGGAGTATTACCGAAAGATTTCCCTAAACTTATGGAGTATATCAAACTTGCCACTTGTCACTTGCCACTTAACACTTTCTCTATAACTGGTCTTATGTGTGTCCCTCCAGCAGATGTTGAGCCTGCTCCTCACTTTGCCTTGCTACATACTATGGCACAGCAATATAAACTGGCTCATCTAAGCATGGGGATGAGCGGTGATTATGAGACTGCCATACGTCTGGGCAGTACCCATGTCCGCATAGGCACAGCTTTGTTTGGCGAGCGCAAGCTATAAGCAGCCATGCGCTTTTCCACCGGGCGCTATAACCTGATCAAAGAAATCCGTTTTTTTAACTACTATAAGTAGTGTGGCATATCGGCTAATTTCCTCAGAGGTAAATATATGTTCCTGTTCTGTGGCGGGAAAAGAAATAATTCTTTTATCAAGCGTCCGGCACAATGCAAGATTAACTATCGGGCGGGAGGCAACATAAGTATCTATAAATATAAGGTTATCATATTCTTCCGGAATTTCTTTTATCATTTGAAGAAGGGTAGCGCTTTTATATATTCTCATAGTATTGCGGTTATTAAACAGCAAATGCGTGTTATAGTAGGGTATTATTGCAGCGATTGGAGATACGGAAGCCGGAGCGTTGCCCAGGTAACGGTAAATATTTATTTCTGGCGGAGCCAGCATTATGGCATCGGTTCTGCCAGATACCAAAAGCGATTTATTATCAATGGATTGCAGGTAAGTTGAAACTTGTTGCCATTCACTTTCTGTCATTCTGTATTCTGTGGGATCAGAAAACCGCTCACGGACTGGATACAACATTATCCCAGCCGTAAGCATTACAGCGGCAGCTATAGTAGGGGACTTTACAAGAAATAATAATGCATCCGCCAATATCCAGCTTGCAGGAACTATAAAAAATGGTAGTAGCCACAAGCCATGCCTGTCACCTGCGAATGGGTAAATTCCGGTGATAAATAACAGGGTACCAAGCAACAAAGCAATACCCGCTAAAACCAGCAATGAATTGAAGTCTTTATTCTTCCTGATAACTGCCAGAGGAATAAGAAACGCTAACAGTAATATAAAATATTGGTTCGGAAACAGATAACTGAATACATGCACCAGATATAACGGAATTAACAGAAGCGATTCAGAAAAGGTGTAGGAAGTCATCGCTTCGCCAGCCGCTTCCTGCACAGGGCTGATTGTCTGATGCCATACATATAAGGTAAGTGCTGACATTGCTGCCTGTATGGCATTTATCGCCCACCACTTTATATAGTGGTTTTTACCTGATTTTCTGCTGTACATACGCATAGTTTCAAATAGCGTCACACAGAATAGTGTAAATATGGCAGCAAAATGTGTGGATACGGCAAGCACTCCCGAAATGCCACAGCAGGCAAGCAGTTTCAGGTTCTTTCTGTCATCCTGCCACAGAAGGTAAAAGTAAAAATACAGGGATATAAAAAACGCCAGCATGGAATAGTTACGCACAACATAAGACTGGATAATACAACCGTTGCCGAACGCTATCAGCACGGCAGCGCACATCCCTGTAAGCCTGCCATTGAGTTTATTCCCGATGGCGAAATAAAGCGGTATCATCCCTAAACCAAAGATCAGCGATTGTACCCGTATAAACCATACCGCATCATAAATCTGCAGCCAGTAATAACGCAGTATATGTCCAAGTGGAGGATGAGTTTCAAAAAGTGAGAATTGCAGCATTTCCTTGAAGGAATTCGCTTTCGCAATATCGATATGCATTAGTTCATCGACATGGTAATGATATACCTCTGTACCATATACACGCACATACGTTGCAATCAGCATAAGCAGGGCAAACCATACCCAGGTAAATGCTATAGAAATATTCTGCGATCTTTCATTCATGGTACGGATTTTTCTTCAAGGCAGCTATGCGCTGAACCAGTTGGCGGGAGAACTTTCTCAAAAAAATCTTTCTTTGAAATCGTCATAAACGCAACAGGTAATAGTTTTCTTTCGTCGTCAGAAGTATTCTGACCTGCTTGCAATTGCGGGAAAAAAAATGGAGGAAAGGACATAATTTCTTTATTAAGTAATGTGCAGGTAAAGAGGTAGGGCACTGGATTAGTACTTTCTGGAAGTCCATCCCAGAGGGTTTTCATAAATATAATTTGAGTTACCCTTGCCAGCATATTACGTTTTTCGGCTTCTTTCAGTGTATTCATCAGCGCTTCTTTTGTATCTATATGGCGGGAATACGGATCAAACAGAATATGTGTATTGTGATAAGGCATAAGAATAGCCGCAGTCTTTTTGCTAAAAATATCACGGTTTAAATAAGTATAGATATTACCTAACATAGCGCTATCATCCCTGGATGCTACTATCACGGACGCATCATCAAGGTGGGTAAGATAAACCTGGATTTTTCTCCATTCTGTTTGCTTGACCGCATATTCAATATCACCCAGGCGTTTCTCAGGTCCATAGACTATCCATCCTGATAATAAAATAATTATCGTCATCGTTTCCATCCATGGCATGGAGAATTTTCTTGATAATATTCCACTAACTCCCGTTACTCCGTTAGCAATTATCCAGCCAGTAACCGGTATTATAAATGGCAATACCCATACCCCATGCCGGGTTCCCGCCGGAAGATAATATTGTATAGCCAACAAAAACATTCCAAGTAAAAGCGGTATAAAACTGAATGGGATGAATTGGCGTAGATTCCTGTCATTCCTGATGGCAGGCAGAAACAATAAGAATATAATTCCTGGAATCATTTCCAGACCGGGCAATACATATCCGATGGCATTGATCGGATTGCTTAATATGAGCAATATAAATTTGCCTATGGATGATGTGGAAAAATAGGGGCCGGTTACTACTATCCCATAAGTAACCCATATATAATAAACAGTGACTGCTATGACAGCAGTTAACATATTGGCTAGCATCCACCGGAACTGGTTTTTAAGGTTTTCTCTCCGCCAAAACATCCTGATGGCTTCATAAGCGGCGATAGAAAAAACCGAAAAGATCGCAGAGAAATGTGTAAGGCAGGCAAGGCATGCAAATAAGAAATAGCCGAGAAGATCCAGATTTTTATGTGTGTTAGACCATCGCAGATAGTAATACAGGCACAGGGAAATCAGAAACATGAAGATGATATAATTACGTATCAGATAAGAATGTACGATGCAGGCATAACTGAAGGTAATTAAGGCGGCACAACATATGCCCGTAAGATCACCGTTTAATAATTTGCCAATACGATAATAAAGCGGAATAAGTAATAGCCCAAACAACAAGGATAAACTGCGTTCAAACCAGATTGCATCAGAAAATTCCTGCCAGTAATGGCGTATGATATGCCCCAATGGCGGGTGGGCTTCATAAAGAGAAAATTGTAATACTTCCCGCAGGGAGTTTCCCTGAGCAATACCTAGGTGCATTGCTTCATCTTCGTTGTAATGATAATCGCCGACACCCTGTATACGTATCATTACGGCAATAATTATGAGTACAACCAGCCAAATGTTTATAAAAACTTTGGACATTGGCGGATTATTAGAATAATTATTTTCCTCATGTTTCATTTGGCGAGCATAATCAGTCATTAAGAAGAAATAAACAATGAAAAAAGCCTTAGTCATGATTATCGCCTATAACGCTGAACGGCATATCGCCGGGGTGTTGGATCGTGTACCTGATATTTTATGGAATAATTCCACTTACCAGTCTGATGTTGTGGTGATTGACGACTGCTCCAAAGATGCCACAAGCAGTGTTGCCCGTGAATATATTGTGAACCACCCAAACCGTCCTGTGCGCCTTTTGCGTAATGCCATGAACCAGGGGTACGGCGGCAACCAGAAGGTAGGGTATACGTATGCCATAGAGCATGGGTATGACGTTGTGGTTATGGTGCATGGTGACGGGCAGTATCCACCGGAGTTTATCCCGGAAATGATTTCACCCATTATCAACGATAATGCCGATGCGGTATTTGGCTCACGGATGATTCATAAAAAGGACGCGCTCGAAGGTGGGATGCCGCTTTATAAATTTGCCGGTAATATTGTGCTTACCAGATTGCAAAACCTGATGATTGGCAGCAATCTAAGTGAATTCCACAGTGGGTTTCGCGCTTACAGCGTCAATGCCTTAAAGAAAATACCGTTCCAGTATAATTCCAACGTATTTCACTTCGATACCGACATCATTATCCAGTTAGTAGACAATAAACTGACGATAAAAGAAATTCCTATCCCTACCCATTACGGTGATGAAGTCTGCCATGTAAACGGGATGAAATATGCTTTTGACGTTATGGTTTCCACCCTGCAATCGCGGATTCAGAGGTTTGGCATTATTTATGATCCGAAGTTTGATTATGAGCAGGCGATTTTCTACCCTGATAAAAGTAACTTCACCAGCAGCCACAGTTTTGCACTTGAGCAAGTAAATCCACGCGAAATTGTGCTGGATATCGGGTGTGGCGAAGGTTATGTTTCCTCAAAACTCCGGAAACGCGAATGTCAGGTAGCGGGTTGCGACTGGCGGGTAAATGACACGATGCGTACGCATTATGACGCTGTGTTTGCCACAGACCTCAATAAACCCGATTTCAGCGTTACCGGCGCACAGCGTTTTGACGTTATTATGCTTCTGGACGTCATTGAACATTTGCAAAACCCTGAAAATTTTCTTGATATTCTGCACACATGGTGTGTGGCGATGAACCCGCGGCTGGTTATCACAACACCCAATATTGCCTTTTTTATTCAGCGAATAATGCTGCTTTTAGGACAATTTAACTACGGAAAGCGCGGAATACTTGACAAAACCCATACCCGCCTGTTTACATTCGGCTCTTTACGCCGTATTCTTAAAAATGCTGGATTTAATATCGTCAGTATTGAGGGAATACCGGCGCCTTTCCCTCTGGCTTTTGGTAATAACGGGTTCTCCGAGATGATGTTGAAGATTAACTGCTGGCTTATTAAACTGAGTAAATCCCTCTTTTCCTACCAGATAGCCGTTGTGGTAAAACCGATGCCAACGCTGGAATTGCTTGTGCAGCAGGCAATTGAATCAGGCGATAAGATTTAAATTATGAAACCATTACCTAAAAATTACGATCACAAAGAGGCTGAGCCGCGATTACAGCAATCGTGGGAAAAATCCGGTGTTTATGCCTGGGATGAAAGCCAGCCCAGAGCCAATACATTCGTCATAGATACGCCGCCGCCAACCGTTTCCGGCATCCTCCATATGGGGCATATTTTTAGCTATACGCAGGCGGATTTTATTGCCCGTTACCAGCGTATGAGCGGAAAAACCGTGTTTTATCCGATGGGATTTGACGATAATGGGTTGCCAACCGAACGTCTGGTGGAAAAAGAAAAGAAAGTGCGCGGCAAGGAAATGCCAAGAGCGGACTTTGTCAATCTCTGCCGCGAAGTGGTAAAAAGCGCTGAAGATGAATTCCGCAGATTGTTCAAAAGCACCGCTATAAGCGTTGACTGGAAACAGGAATATCAGACCATCAGCGATGATGTACGCAAATTATCGCAAGCCTCATTCCTTGATTTACTGGTAAAAGGCGAGGCTTACCGCGACTTCCGCCCAACCTATTGGGATTGGGTAGACCAGACCGCCATTGCCCAGGCTGAGATTGAAAACAAGGAAATGCCGGGAGTGATGAACGAGATTGAGTTTAATCTTGAAGACGGCACTCCGATTGTTATCGCCACTACCCGCCCTGAACTGCTTGGTGCTTGCGTAGCGGTGATGTACCATCCCGAAGACCACAATGCCACAAAGTATAAAGGCAAAACCGCCATTACTCCATTATTCGGCGTCAAAGTGCCGATGATTGCCGATGAATTGGTCGAGCGTGACAAAGGTACCGGGCTGGTCATGTGCTGTACGTTTGGCGATGATACGGATAAGGAGTGGTGGCGGAAGCATGGATTGCCGATGTGTGCAGTGCTATCCAGACAAGGAAAAATAGAAGACGACAGAGTATCGGAATTAGAGGGTCTTAAAATAAAACCAGCACGCGAAAAAATTATTGAATTACTTGGTGCAATAGGCAGGCTCCTTAAACAAACTCCCATAACCCACACGGTCAAATGTGCGGAACGTTCAGGCACTCCGATTGAAATAATCCCTACACAGCAATGGTTCGTAAAAGTTACCGATAAGAAGGAAGCATTATTAGCCAAAGGCGCGGAATGTAATTGGTATCCGGAATTCATGCAAATCCGCCTTAACCAATGGATTGAGGGCTTAAAAGAAGACTGGTGTATTTCACGCCAGCGGTTTTTTGGCGTTCCTTTTCCTGTATGGTATTCAAAACGTGCTGGTGAAGAAGGTAAAATAATATTTGCTGATGCAACACAGTTGCCAGTTGATCCACTTGTTGGCTTGCCTAAAGGTTATACGCGTGAAGAGGTAGAAGGCAGCAGTGATGTTATGGATACATGGGCAACCTCATCCATCAGCCCTCAGATTAATGCCCATGCAATTAATGCCAAAGGCGGAGACAGGTACAGCAAGCTATTCCCTGCCGATCTTCGCCCGCAGGCGCATGAAATTATCCGTACCTGGGCGTTTTACACGATTGTGAAGGCACATTTGCATATAAATGACATTCCCTGGAAAAACCTGATGATTTCCGGCTGGTGTCTGGCGTCTGACAAAACTAAAATGAGCAAGTCCAAAGGTAATGTTGTTACCCCGGTAGATTTAATTATCGAAAAAGGAGCCGATGTCGTGCGTTATTGGGCATCTACCTCCCGGCTTGGTGCAGACACTGCGTTCTCTGAGGATTTATTGAAGATTGGCCGCAAACTGGTTAATAAATTATGGAATGCAACCAGCTTTGCGGCTATTCATCTAGACAGGCTAGATTTTTTTAAAAACACTGCAATTGGTGATGTTAAGAGTGGAATGATAGTCGAAACACTCGATAAATGGATTCTTACCCGCCTCCAGAAAACCATTGCAAAAGCAACTACTGAATTTGAAAAATTCGAGTATTGTGATGCTCGCGTTGCAGTTGAAGAATTCTTCTGGAAAGATTTCTGTGACAATTATCTTGAGCTGGTCAAAGTTCGGGCTTATGGGGAAATATCCGATAAAAAAGGGCAAATGTCCGCGCATCTCACCCTTTATCACTGCTTAAATGCCATTTTACGCCTATTTGCGCCGTTTATTCCCCATGTCACCGAAGAGCTATACAGCCATATTTTTGACGATAAAACTTCACTCCATGCTCGTGGAAGCTGGCCAAAAGCCGCTGATTACCCACTGGATGAATCCGCCGAACAAAGCGGAATAGCTTGTGTCAGCGTATTAGAGGCAATCCGCAAGGCAAAATCAGAGCGTCAGGTTTCTATTAAATTCCCGATTAAACATGTGACCCTTTCAGCCGGAAACTGGAAAACCATTGAACCCGTGTTAAATGATCTGAAAAGCGCAGGAAACGTGGAATCTATGCAATGGTCTGATAATACCTCAAGTGATGCGATATACACCGATGATAAGAACTTTGCGCTTACCATAATATTTGGCGAGAATCCTTCGAGTGAAAGCTTTACATTGGCAAATTAGTTGTGTAGAAATTATCATATTGTGACACTGATTTGTAATATGCTGGTATGTCGAAAAATAAAATTATCAAGGGCCCTAATAAGGTTGTACACGATGTTCTCATAGAAAGTAAAAAGCCGCTCGGAGCATATGAGATTCTTGAACGCGTTAAAGTAAAAGGTATAAACGGTCCGCCCACGGTTTATCGTGCGCTCGATAAACTTATAAAACTTGGGATTGCCCACCGTATTGCCTCGACGCATTCCTATATCTTGTGTAACCATGGCCAGGAGCATGAACTTGAGTCCATTATTTTCACTATTTGTAAAAATTGCGAGAATGTTGATGAAATTCCCAGCAAAGCCCTCCATAATGCGTTACATGATATCAAAGTCAATAACGGCTTCAGAACGGAAAATGAAGTGATGGAAATCATGGGACTTTGTCGTAACTGCAGTGAGCGGAAAGGCTAGCTGATGTATTACTGGAGTGCGCTTGCGCGTGCTGGTGCCGCCATATTCCTGGTGGCAATTTTATGGCTTATTTCAAGCTGGGCGATGACTGTATGACCCCTGCTATAAAACTGCATGATCTGACAGTTGCTTATGATCGCCGTCCGGCGGTACATCATATCAAGGGTGATTTTCCGAGCGGTGAACTAACGGCAATTACCGGACCAAACGGTGCCGGAAAAAGCACGTTACTTAAAGCAATCGCGGGTATTTTGCCGGTTTTTGAAGGTTCAATAGAATTTTGTGGCCTGACGCGTAAAGACATGGCCTACCTTCCGCAGGCAGCGGATTTGCAGACCGATTTTCCTATAAGCGTGCTTCAGATGGTAACGTCAGGATTCTGGCAGACCAGCAATGGGTTCCAGAAAATTACGTCGGCACAAAAAGAAAAAGCTATAGAGGCGCTCCGGGTTGCTGGATTGATCGGCTTTGATAACAGGACGCTTGATAGTTTGTCCGCCGGTCAGTTCCAGCGTGCTTTATTCGCACGGGTTCTGGTGCAGGATGCCAGGCTGATATTGCTGGATGAGCCATTTACCTCCATAGATACCGCCACTACAGAAGCGTTTCTGGATGTCATAAAATTGTGGCATAAAGAAAAACGTACGGTAATATGCGTTCTGCATGATTTTGAGCAGATAAAAACCAACTTTACCGACTGCCTCCTGATTGCGCGTGAATGCATTGCCTGGGGGAAATCACAGGAAGTTTTGAGCCCGGAAAATTTACTGGGTGCGCGATTCTTCCGTGAAGTCAGCCACAACAAACATTAATAAGAATGATATACGAAACAATACTCCAGCCATTTGCCGATTATGGTTTTATGCGCCGCGCACTGGTTGCCTGTATCACTATGGCAACAAGCGCCGCGCCGCTTGGCGTATTTCTGGTATCACGCCGTATGACCCTGATGGGTGACGCCGCATCCCATGCTATTCTTCCCGGAGCCGCACTGGCATTTATTATCTCCGGAGTTTCACTCTGGCCGATGACTATTGGTGGATTGGTTGCAGGATTACTTATGGCAGTCGTCGCAGGCGTCGTGACCCGCATTACCAGCCTCAGGGAGGATGCCAGCTTTACCGCCGCTTACCTTACCTCACTGGCCATAGGCGTTATGATTATTTCCATCAAGGGGAGTACCGTGGATCTGCTGCATGTACTCTTTGGTAATGTACTTGCGGTCGATAATGATTCACTAAAACTGATAAACAGCATTACTACAGTGAGTTTGCTAACCCTTGCTATAATATACCGTCCATTGATTATGGAATGTTTTGACTCTGGTTTTTTGAAGGTACAGCAAGGCAGGGGGGCCATATATCACCACCTCTTCCTGATTCTTGTAGTGCTTAACCTGGTAGCCTCATTTCAGGCGCTTGGAACGCTGATGGCCGTAGGAATTATGGTATTGCCTGCTATTGCCACCAAATTCTGGACAAAAAGTATAGACAATGCCATAGGGCTCAGCATGTTATTCGGGGTTGTGGCATCTATAACAGGACTTCTGCTTTCCTATCATTATAATCTGCCTTCCGGCCCGGCCATTGTGCTGACCGCAAGTGCGTGGTATCTGGTTTCGATATTTTTAGGATTGTCCGGCGGTATATTGATACGCTTTTTTCCTCGCAAACATTTTCACTAAGATCCACTTTATGAGAATTTGTTTTCTTATCTGGCTCTTATTATCATTGACGGCGCCTTTTGCCGCACAGGCGCAGGGGAAACTTAAGGTTGTCGCGAGCTTCAGCATTATAGGCGATATGGTAACACAGATTGCAGGTAATAATGTAGATTTGAAAATATTGGTAGGAGCCAATGGTGATGCGCATGAATATGAACCAACCACTGTTGACGCAAGGTCACTCGCCAATGCCGATATTGTATTTATTAACGGACTTGGGCTGGAAGGCTGGATTGAAAGACTGATACACTCATCCGGCTATAAAGGGCAGGTTATCATCGTCACCAAAAGCATAAAAACATTAGAGGCAGACGCGCATGGGCATGTTGCTGACGATCCGCACGCATGGCAGGATCTGGCAAATGGTAAAATATATATGATCAATATACGGGATGCGCTTGCAAATGCCGACAAAACACATTCGGCAGAATATACAAAAAATACTGCGTTATATCTTAAAGAACTGGATGCCCTTGATAGTTGGGTAAAATCAGAAATTGCCAAAGTTCCTGCTGACAAGCGTACAGTCATCAGTATGCATGACTCGTTTCAGTATTTTGCCTTAAGATACGGTGTCAAATTCATTGCACCACTTGGAATCAGTACCGAAAGCCAGGCATCGGCTGCTGATATGGCAAGAATCATTGATCAGGTGCGCAAGCAAAATATAACTGCGGTTTTTCTGGAGAACATGACGGACTCGCGCCTTATCCGGCAATTGGAAAGCGATGCCGGAGCGCATGTCGGCGGTACACTGTACTCAGACGCCATCTCTGCGCCGGATGAGCCAGCTCCCAATTACATAGCTATGTTCAGGCATAACGTAACCGAACTGGTGGCAGCTATGCAGAATAACCCGGAATAATTAAGTATAATCAAGCAATAATATCAGGGTAAATCGCATCCTGGAGCTTGGTAATTTCATCGCGTAAACAGAGTTTTTCTTTTTTCAGGCGGTGGAGGTTGAACTCATCCTTGAACTTTTCTGCGTTCAGCTTATCTATCATCATATCCAGTTCCTGGTGACGAAGGGTAAGCGCCTCAAGTTTTTTGATAAGTAACAGTTCGTCTTCCATGCCGCTGTGCATCCATATCTGAGGGAGTTGTTTTTATGCAAGGACGCCATTATAGCAAAAAAAATAGTTAATGCCTATTATTTTAATACTGTAATAACATAGAAAGGTAATAACATAGAAACATACCTGGAAAATGGTGTTTCATTACCTGATGTACTACAAGCAATAGCTTAATGAAATGTTAACAACTGGTGTGAATTTTCTTAAAACTATATATATCTTGCCTCTGCTTATTTTGCCGTGTAAATATCCCCTATGTTATTACGTTTGGAAAAGAAATGCGCTGAGAGTGGGCTGAAAATGACGGATCAGCGCAAGATAATCATTCGCGTTCTATCTGAATCCGGAGATCATCCCGATGTGGAGCTGATCCACCAACGCGCTCATAAACTGGACTCCAAAATAAGCATTGCCACAGTGTACCGCACCATGCGTCTTTTTGAGGATGCGGGTATTATTGAGAAGCATGATTTTGGCGATGGACGTGCGCGTTATGAGGAGATGGGGGATGAACATCATGATCATCTCATCGATATGAAAAACGGCAAAGTTATAGAATTCAGTAATAATGAAATTGAAAAATTACAACGTGCCATTGCTAAAAAATTTGGATATAAACTCATAGACCACAGGCTGGAGCTTTACTGTGTCCCTTTGGAAGACAGCAAAAAATAACCATAATTATGCAACAGGCTGACAGTACAGATTTAATATCCTTCGACGAAATTTATTCCGGCAATCTTGCCGTACGTATTGCGAGGTCCGGAACGGAAATTGAGGCGGCGCAGCGCTTGCGTTATCGCGTTTTTTATGACGAGATGGGAGGTGTGCCGTCCCCGGGAATGCGTAATGTGAAACGTGATTTCGATGAGTTCGATGAGCATTGTGATCACCTGCTGGTATTAAATTATGATTTGCCTGAAAGCAGTGATCGGGTGGTTGGTACATACCGTTTACTGCGCCGCAGTATCATGCCTAATATCGGCAGGTTTTACAGCGAAAGTGAATTTGATGTTTCCGCAATAAAAAATGAAGCAGGGGAAATTCTGGAACTAGGCCGTTCCTGCGTAGACGTAGAGCATCGCAACCGTTCGGTTATGCAGCTTCTTTTGCGTGGGATTGCCGCATACGTTACCCAGCATGATGTCAAACTAATGTTTGGCTGTGCCAGCTTTTTTGGTACTGACGTTCAGGCACATGCCCTGTCGCTTTCCTATCTCTATCATTATCATACTGCGCCGGAAGCAATACGTGCTGTTGCCCTGCCAGGGCAATATATCAATATGAACATAATCGCCAAAGAAGACATTGATATAAAAGAGGCATTTGCTTCCCTGCCTGCCCTCATCAAGGGATATTTACGTATTAGCGGGTATATCGGGCAGGGGGCGGTGATCGATCCCCATTGCAAGACCATAGATGTGGGCATTGTGGTGAAAACCGATCTTGTCACTGGGAAATATGCTCAGCGTTATTCCACTCCTACAGCCAAACAGTCTTAAATGTTACGCCTGACGATACGTATTATTCTGACAATCATTGTCTTGCTGCTGTTTCTGCTGCCTTTCTTTGTAACATCAAAAATGAGGAATAAACGCGCCAATGGCAAATGTGTCCGGCTGGCATTTTATCTGGGTTGCGCGCTCTGGGGAATAAAGGTTAAAACACAGGGCCGTATTTCGCAGGCACTGCCTTTGCTGGTGGTTTCCAACCATTTTTCCTATCTGGATGTGTTTGCATTGGGTAGCAGCATGGAGATGTGTTTTACTCCTAAGAGTGAAGTGGCGGGCTGGCCGGTGATAGGATTCTTTTGTAAAATAACCGGTTGTATCTTTATTGACCGCCGCCCTTCCCAGACCTTGCGCAATAAGAGTAATCTGGATGATGCCATAGCGGGAGGAAGCATTGTAAGTCTGTTTCCTGAAGGGACAAGCAATGATGGATCGCGGTTGCTGCCTTTTAAATCCTCTTTTTTCAGTATTGCAGAAAATCAAGGCTTAACGGTGCAGCCAGTGAGCGTGGTGTATACACGGTTAAATGATGAGTCTATAACCTCCGAAAACCGTCATATCGTTGGCTGGTATGGTGATATGGAATTTTTTCCGCATTTAATGACCTTCCTTCGCCAGAAATCCCTTGAGGTGACACTGGTTTTTCATGATGCTGTAAACAGTAAGGATTTTACTTCACGTAAAGAACTGGCGAGCTATTGCCAGGATGTTATTGGTAAGGGCTTATCTTACTGTTGAAGGACAATATTAGCAAAATATTAACACATTCCTGTGTATATTATTAATAATATTGGAATAATTATTGTTTGGTAATAGGTTGTTATGTCAGATGAAGATTTGTTTCCCGAAGGTGAAGGTATTGTTCCCTATAAGGGAAACAAGGAAGAAGGCTTGCCCTCTTTTGCAGATTCTATCAAGAAGATGATACCGGACGGTGTGGGTGCGGATAAGAAACGGAGAGCAATACTTGCGACCATAGCAAGGAATTTTAAAAGATTACGGGAAGGAGATGAAAGCGGGTGCCTCCCTGTTGAGTCAATGCCGGGGATGAAGTGGTTACATGTGCCATCTAACGATCTTGTTGTCACAAATGGAGATGATTTGGTTGTTCTTTTTTCACCTGAGGCATGGGGAAAATCAGTAAAAGGTGCCCCTCCTCCCAAGCCTCAATTAGTATTACTTAGCTGTGCTAAATTGGATGAAGAAGTTATATATGGCGAGGTTGGTAAGAAGTTGGCGACACTTGGTTCTTATCAATGGCAGGAACATGAAGATGCAAGGAAGGAGGCGCAAAAGGCTAAGCCAGCACCTATCCCCAGAGTGTTTCTTTCTCAAGAAGCGGTAGAACGCTTGTTACCAAGGTGTAAGAGTAGTGAAGGATATACTGATCTTTTGATGCGTATGCAAACTGGAGAGAACCGTGGCTTAGTGGAGGGAAGCCTCGGAAGAGGGCACAGCCTAACAGCGCTGTCTGCTGGAGTTGAGGAAATGGTGAGCAATGTTCCAAGTGCCCCCCGAGTGTATTATAAAATATTCACAGATGTAGATGGTGTTAAGAAAATGATGGTTTTTCTCATCGGTGATAAGGATGAGCAAACAAGAGGAGATAAGGTGCGGGTTGGAGAATTGCTAGAGAAATTTAAAAAAGCGCTTGCTGATGCTAGGCAAGCAGGAGTTCCACTTATACAACTCAATTCAGGTAGTGTTGCAAAAGTAAGCGGGATGCCATGTACATCCCTTTCTGAGGTGCAATCAATGGCTGAAAAAATTCGTGGCACCAAGCGTACGGAGGGGATGTAGCGGTGAATATTTGTACGACTTTAAAAGAAGTGGAAGAACAATATCTCCGCGATTGTCCGGAGACAGTTGATGAATATATACACGATGCTAATAGGGTGGTTTTGTTGTCCGCTTTGCATACGGTTAACTGTGCCAGAGGGGCAGGTTTTATTACGGAACAGTTCAAAGACAAGAATCCGGAGTTTGCCACAATAACCTCTATCTTACATCTTATGGGCTATCATGTCGCATTGCAAAAAAGCACAGATATATAATCTGTCTCAAGTGTTTTTTAGCCCGTATCCGGTTTCTTCTGAAAATACAATGTCCAGCGTCTCATTGAGCTGCTTGAGCTTGCCGCGTAGCCTGTAAATATGAGTTTCAAGGGTATGGGTATTGATATCGTCGCCATAGCCCCATATATTCTTAAGCAGGATATCACGTGACAGTATTTTGCTGTCGTTTTTTGTAATATACTGTAATAACTCAACTTCTTTTTCAGTTAAGGCTATTCTAACATCGCTGCCTACAGAGCGTAACAACCGTTGTTCGGATGAAAATGTGTATCCGGAGGCAAACTCAATTTCTTCTTTTAAGGGTGCGGTTTTGCTTTTAACCTGCCTTGTAATGGTATATACAGCATCGCTTAAGCGAATGGGACGAGTGAGTTTGACAGTATTTTCTATTGTTGTATCGATTGGGTAATGCGTATCACTATCAACTATGATCAGGCAGAATTTTCCATTATGCACAAAATTTCCAGCATCATTTGCGTTTGTCCCGGTAACAGCAAACTCCGGGAGTTCGCTTGCCAGGGTTTCTGCCAGTGCAGGCTCATTGCTTATAACCAGTAAAGATTCCATAGAGCTATCATAACCATGAATCAGCAATCGTCACATAGTATTTTGCAGGTAGAGCGGGCAGCAAGCGATTTACGGCGTGGGCATACAGTGATTATGTCCTGTATGGGGCGTAAAATAGCGGTTACGGCAGGAGAATATAACCAGGCGGGTGCAGTCGTCACGGATAGCAGCCATCCGGCAGTAAAACTGATGAAAATTGCAGGCCTTCTGCCGCAGGCAATAATAGAAGATGTTTCAAGTGTTTATGAGGGGGATGCCTTCGTGGTAACGGATGAAGAAATAGCGCGTTACCCCGCAGCGCTTGCGACTTCTTTGCAGAAGGTAAGCAAAGCCAGTGTTCCGCTCAAAAATGTTGGGAATACTCGTATTATCGCCTTCAGGCCGCGTTTTGGGCATCAGGAGCATCTGGCAATCATGGTTGGCGAGCCGGAAAAACAGGA
>Ga0206897_1041_pt1 | contig 35328 bp, 34 predicted proteins | sample Alteio_BWOrgHeat_49_FD_152972 | JGI IMG/M metagenome (GOLD analysis project Ga0206897, IMG submission 152972) | Enriched cells from forest soil in Barre Woods Harvard Forest LTER site, Petersham, Massachusetts, United States -... | ecosystem: Environmental > Terrestrial > Soil > Temperate forest >... | reverse complement strand
GTATTCCCGATATTTTCGAGATTTACGGTGAACCGATTTTCCGCGATCTTGAAAAACGTGTGATACTCCGCCTGCTTGCACATGAACCTGCCATCATCGCAACCGGAGGCGGAGCATTCATGAATACGGAAATCCGTGATACTATTAAGGCTCAGGCCATTTCCGTGTGGCTACGCGCTGAACTAGATGTATTGATTGAACGCGTCTCACGGCGCAATACACGGCCCTTGCTTGAACAAGGAGATAAACGAGCAATTCTTACACATCTTATGAATGAACGGCATCCTGTTTATGCCCTGGCAGATCTGGTAGTAGATAGCGGAGAAGGAGCACACGAGACTGTGGTAGCCGAAGTTATCCGCGCTTTAAAACAATATAGGAAAGAACCGATATGATGGCATCGTTGCATGTGGAACTCGCAGAGCGCAGCTATGATATTGCTATCGGCGAAGGATTGCTGGAACAGGCAGGAAAGCTACTAGCTCCACTGTTACGCCGCCCACGCGTCATCATCGTAACCGACGAAACCGTTGCTACCTTGCATTTACAGACCGTAAAAACCGCGTTGGACAATTGCAACATTGCTCACACGGAAGTGATATTGCCAGCGGGTGAACATACTAAAAGCTATGAACAATTGCAGCTATTACTAGATCTACTGCTTGCCGGCACTCCTGACCGTAACACTACGCTTATTGCACTTGGCGGTGGAGTCATTGGTGATATTACCGGCTTTGCAGCAAGCATTCTGCTACGTGGCATAGATTTCGTACAGATCCCCACCACCCTGCTTGCGCAGGTGGACAGCTCTGTCGGCGGCAAGACTGGTATCAATACGCGTTATGGAAAGAATCTTATTGGTACGTTTTATCAACCACGCATGGTCATTGCTGATACGAACACATTGCTGACATTGCCTAAAAGACAACTGCTTGCGGGCTACGCAGAAGTCGTCAAATACGGTACCATTAATGATTATCCGTTTTTTGTCTGGCTAGAAGAGCATGGAAGCAGGGCACTCGCAGGCGACAAAGAAGCACTGCAATATATGGTGGAGGAAAGCTGCAAAGCCAAAGCAGAGATTGTCGGCAAAGACGAACGTGAATCTGGTCTCAGGGCTTTGCTTAATTTCGGCCACACGCTAGGACATGCACTGGAGGCCGAACTAGGGTACGGGGATACATTGCTGCACGGTGAAAGTGTTGCTATCGGCATGGTATTAGCACTTAAATTATCGGTCAGACGTGGCTTATGTGAACAGGATGATTACGAACGCGTGGAGCGTCACCTCAAGGCCGCCGGATTGCCAGTCTCACCACTTAACATCCGAAAGCAATGGAATGCTAACCAACTGATTCAGCATTGTTATCATGATAAAAAGGCTATGGATGGTGGTCTGACATTTATTCTTGCCAGTAAAATAGGAAAAACATCAATTCATCAAGATGTTACAAAACAGGAACTGGAAGCTCTACTTGCAGAAACCTTGCAGATAGTGTAGCGTGCGCAACGTTATATTTCTATGGGCACCGAACTCATCATTACGCTCTGCGCTATTTTCATCTGTCTCTTGTTGTCGGCCTTCTTTTCTGGTTCGGAAACAGCGATAACAGCGGTATCACGCGCACGTATTTACCATCTTATCCTTGAAGGCAATAAACGCGCTCAGGCCGTGGGTAATCTGCGCAAGAAAAAGGAGAAGCTGATCGGTGGCATTATGATCGGCAATAACACTGTCAATATTTTGGCCTCTGCACTAGCCACAGATTTAGCGATACATCGCTGGGGAGCTAACGGTGTATTTTATGCTACAGCCATCATGACCATTGTTGTTGTCATCTTCGGAGAAGTATTACCTAAGACCTATGCCATACAAAATTCTGAAGCTGCTGCGCTGAGACTTGCTCCCGCTATTGCTTTTGTACTCAAGCTTCTCTACCCGCTCAATGTAGCCTTACAACTCATTATCAGAAATATTCTAAAATTGTTTGGCATTGATATCACACGCAGCAACTCGCTTTCCTCTGCATCCGATGTGATTCGCGGCACTATTGAACTGCATCATCACGAGGGAAAAGTAATCAAGCAAGATCGCGACATGCTGGGCAGCATTCTGGATATGCACGATATCGAAGTAGGCGAGATTATGGCGCACCGTCTTACCATGGAAACAATCGATGCCGATCTGCCAGCCGATCATATTATTAATCTTGCTGTAAACAGTGCTCATAGCCGAATTCCTCTATGGCAAGGAGAGACGGATAATATTATCGGCATATTACACGTTAAGACACTCATCAAGCATCTGCGCGAAACTAAAAGCAAACTTAGCAATGCGGATTTATGCCGGATTCTGGTAAAGCCTTGGTTCATACCTGAAACCACCACTATTAAAAGTCAGCTGCATGCATTTCGTGCCGAACGTCAGCATCTGGCGCTGGTGGTTGATGAATACGGCGTACTCAAAGGACTGGTAACACTGGAAGATATTATTGAAGAAATTGTTGGTCGTATTGATGATGAACATGACAAACATACGCTGAGTGAAATCACTCCTGCCGGAGAAGACGCCTACTTCGTACAAGGCAGCATGACCATACGCGACATGAACCGCGAACTGGGCTGGAATCTGCCGGACACAGAAGCGTCTACTGTGGCAGGTCTGGTTATTCACGAAGCCCGACTAATTCCGGAAATAGGTGAAGAATTTGAATTTCACCAAACACGTTTTACTATTATTGATAAACAAATTAACCAGATAACCAAACTCAGAATCGAGAAGCTGACACCACCAGATACAGAACCCGCGCAAGAACAGGCGTGAAGTGGAGAACAAATCCTACATCATTGAATTTACGCGCGTAGGCAATCACGTCAAAGTTACTGCTTGCGATACAGATACAGGGGTCGAAGTTTCCACGATAGGCCCGGCCAGCAGCAGTCAGAAAGAGCTCTCCGATCTGGCAATAAAGAAATTGCAGTATGTGCTCAATAAAAAAACTGAGAGCTAAACTGCACTATCAGCAAGCACAGCTAAAAATAATATCCAGCCTAGTATAGTATTGGAACGAAATATCTTCATACAGTTTGCGGAGTCATCAAAGCGCACAGAAACTATCTGCCAGGCAAAATGTATTGCGACTGCTATACAGCTGATAAAAAAAGTGGCCGTATTGTGATTGAGATATCCCGCTGCCATCCATGCAACAAGAGCAATGGTATAAAAACCTGCGATCCATGATTTGCTTTTTTCTCCCAATCGCAATGCAGTCGATTTTACACCTATTTTAATGTCGTCATCTTTATCCTGATGGGCGTAAATAGTGTCATATCCAAGCGTCCAGAAAATGCCGCCTACATAGAGAGCAATCGCTGGCGCGTCTACTTCACCTCTTACTGCAGCCCAGCCTAAGAGCGCACCCCAATTAAATGTCAGTCCTAGAAATGCTTGTGGCCACCAGGTGATGCGTTTCATAAACGGATAGGCAACAACCAAAACTAAAGAGCCCGCAGCTAGAAAAAATACTGTGCTATTTAACTGCAGCACAATGACAAGTGCGATGCAAAGTAGAACAAAAAGCAACAAGCAGGCTTGCATCACGCTTAGCTCGCCGCTGGCAAGGGGTCGCAGTCGTGTGCGTTCGATATATTTGTCGACATCACGATCAATAATATCGTTGATGATGCACCCTGCCCCGCGCATGACTACCGCACCCACTCCAAATAATACGAGTAGATTTAAAGGTGGCAGCCCGTGACTGGCAAGCGCCAATGCCCACCAACAAGGCCATAACAGCAACCATATGCCAGTTGGCTGATGCAAACGCATAAGATGAAAATAAGGATGCATAGTGCCTAGTGCTTTGTGAATTGTGCCTAGTCATTTTAAGCTTTATATAACTAGGCACAAGGCACTCCTTACAAGGCACTCGTATGGCTCCTCATCCTGATTACCCACGCACACGTTTGTTTACTGAGCAAAACCTTGCTGCTGACTTAATGCTCACGCTTGAAGACAAACAAGCTCATTACCTCTCGCAAGTACTGCGGCTCTGTGAAGGCGATGCCATTGCTTTCTTCAATGGCCGTGATGGGGAATGGCAGGGAGTGATTGAGTCTTCCGGCAAAAAAGCCGTCACACTTTCTATACAGAAGCAATTGCGCCCGCAGCATCATGCACCCGATCTCTGGTTGCTCGCAGCACCGCTTAAAAATAGCAAGACTGAATGGGTCATAGAAAAAGCTACTGAACTTGGCATCGCAAAATTTTGTCCGGTTACCACTCAATTCACTGTCGTTGATCGTATTAAAGAAGAGCGGCTCATGAGTATTGCCATTGAAGCCTCCGAACAATGCGAACGGTTGGATGTACCCACTATCAGCCCGCTTACACCGCTTGTAAAAATACTGGCAGACTGGTCAGTTAACCGCCAATTGATTTATGGTGATGAATCCGGGGTAGGGGAAAATGTTAAGGATATTCTGCCTGGTTTAGCACATGGCAGCTATGCGTTGCTGATAGGCCCGGAAGGTGGATTTTCCGCGACAGAGCTTGAATTACTGCGTAGTCTGCCCTATGTCACTGGCATGTGTATGGGACCACGCGTGATGCGCGCTGATACCGCTGCTATTGCCGCTCTGACATTACTACAAGCCGCCTGTGGCGACTGGGACGGCAAACCCGCTTTTCGTACTGCCTAAAGGATTCTGATGTCTGCCATTATCACACAGCTTGATGCTCTCTTACAGAAACGAAGGCCAGATATTGAAAACTGGTTGCATGAAAAACGTACCGAAAATCCCCCGTATTTTTACAGCTCTGTGGATCTGCGTCATTCGGGACCTAAACTTGCTCCTGTGGATACGAATTTATTTCCCGCCGGATTTAACAATCTCTCCCCTGCCGCTTGCGTACGGGCGCGAAGACTTATGGAAAGCCGCTTTTCGGAGATGCCCATCCCGCCCAAACGTGTACTTATTATACCGGAAAACCATACGCGCAATCTTGCGTATCTGGAGAATCTTGCGGTACTTTCAGAGTTAGTCGCTCAAACAGGTGTAGAGGTGCAGATAGGTAATCTAACTACCACCGAGACATTGTCTCTTACTTCTATGACCGGTAAGCCTATTACGGAATTAGCCCTTAAGCGTGATGGCAATACGCTGCAAACAGAAAGTGGTTTTACACCGGACTTTATTTTGCTCAATAATGACTGCACTTCCGGTGCACCACAAATATTGCGCGGACTTACGCAGCCCGTGGAGCCTTCTTACCGCGTGGGCTGGTACAGGAGACGCAAAAGCGAACATTTCAGAGCCTACGAACAAATCGTTCGCGGCTTCGGCGAGATATTTGGCTTTGATCCCTGGCTTATTTCTGCCGTATTTCATCGCTGCGGGGTGGTTAATTTCAGCGAGCAGAAAGGTATTGAGTGTGTGGCACTCGGTGTGGAGAAAGTGTTGCATACCACGCGGCGCAAATATGAAGAACATGGCATTACCGAAACACCGTATGCGTTTGTGAAAGCCGATAGCGGAACCTATGGCATGGGGATTATGACCGTGCGATCGGGTGATGAATTGCTCGAGCTCAATAAAAAAACCCGCAATAAAATGAAAGTCATCAAGGAAGGTGCACAAAATACCGAGGTGATTATTCAGGAAGGCATTCCTACCATCGATCAGGTGGAAGGGGTTGTGGCTGAACCTATGATTTATTTGGTGGACGGCGTGCCAGTAGGTGGTGCATTCCGCATTAACAATGAGCGCGATGCGCTTTCTAACCTGAATGCGGCTGGCATGCGCTTTGCGGGTATGTGCGATCAGGCGGAATGTGGTGATGAAGCCAAAGATAAAGTGCAGGTAACAGAATGCAATTTCTGCGTGTTCGGACTGGTCGCAACGCTGGCCACACTGGCAGCAAGCCGTGAAGTATACGGTGGACTCGATATCGGGTTTAGTATTTAAGAGCAGGCCCTACGCTTCTTCGTCACCAAAGAATTTCGGCTGTACAAAGGCAGCCTTCGCAGCGGGTTTTGGCATTGGCACATCAATCATTTTATAGGTGGCGGCCATTTCACTGCGCACATCTTGCGGCGGTTCACCACGACCGGCTTGCAAAACAGTGCCAAAATCACTGGGTTTGAAACTTTCGCGCGCACGCATTTTTTTGGAAAATTCGCGCATATTGCGTAAAGTCATCTGCACATAGGAATAAATTTCATCGCCAAACAAGTTAGTACCCTGAATGAGAATGACGGCCAGTTCGTCGAGGAGGTTTTCGTCGATATGCGGTTCGGTGAGCTTATCAGCTGTAATACCGCCGCCGATTGATTTGGTTATCCACTTATCCGTCATTTTACTATGTGCCAGTTTCTCTAAGTTGCTGTAGTATAGCGAAGTTGCGGAATACTGTACAATCAATAAGTAGAATAAAACAATAATTTGGTGGGATGATGCGGTAAATCCGCAGTGAGGGAATGGATAAGGAAGTGAAGTTTAGCTTATCTGCTGCGAGCAGGAGGCGTCTGTCTTACTGCTCCAAGAGATACATCACTACCATGAGCAAACATCAGAAGTTCGCCTATAGCCTTATTAACTCCGGGATTTTGATGGTTTTGCGCCTGGCGAACGCTACCGGAAGAAAACTGCTCTATCGCTAAATTGGATAAATCCATAAATCTCTATCTCCTTATTCGCCCTGTTATCGCTATATTCTTAATGTTAAGTTTCTCACAGAAGTTCTAAAGTAAAATTAATTTTGGTTACAATTTTATCTATTTTCTTCATTTTAGGCACTCGCCAGAGGCTACTCTAGAAATGGCTCAAAACCTTGATTACATGGTCATTATATCGAAATGCGGCAGGAGCGTCGAGCGTTGAATGGCCTTGTCAAAAACTATTCATCATTCTGTAATAAAACCGTAATATAGAGGAAATTTAGACCTCAGTGCCACCAACCGTCATGCTGTCGATAAGCAAAGTGGGCTGTCCCACACCCACAGGCACGCTTTGGCCTGATTTTCCGCAGGTTCCCACGCCATCATCAAGACTCATATCATTGCCTATAGCCTTCACTTTGGTAAGCGCATCCGGCCCATTGCCAATGAGCGTTGCGCCTTTCACAGGGTGGGTGATTTTGCCGTTTTCAATCATGTAGGCTTCTGAGGCGGAAAACACGAATTTACCTGAGGTAATATCGACCTGACCGCCGCCAAAATTAACGGCGTAAAGCCCACGTTTGACCGAGGCAATAATGTCTGCAGGTTTGGCATCCCCACTCATCATGAAGGTATTGGTCATGCGCGGCATAGGCTGGTAAGCGAATCCTTCGCGACGCCCATTGCCTGTGGGTTTCATACCCATAAGACGTGCGTTTAAACGATCCTGCAAATAGCCGGTGAGAATGCCATCTTCAATTAACATAGTGCGGCGGGTGGGAGTTCCCTCATCGTCGATCGAAAGCGAGCCACGGCGATCCTGTATAGTGCCATCGTCCACCACCGTTACACCTTTTGCCGCGACCTGCTTGCCCATGAGACCTGCAAAGGCTGAGGTTTTTTTGCGGTTGAAATCACCCTCCAGCCCATGCCCTACTGCTTCATGCAGCAACACACCGCACCAGGCATTACCAAGCACTACCGGCATTTCACCCGCAGGCGCATGGCGTGATTCTAAATTCACCAGCGCTTGACGCAAGGCTTCGTCTGCCTGCTTTTTCCAATGTGATTCTTCGAGATACACACCATAAGCTGTGCGCGCTCCAGCGCCGTGTGAGCCGGTCTCCATACGTCCGTTATGTTCTGCCACTACGCTGATATTAAGCCGCACGAGAGGGCGAATATCGCCTGCGATACTGCCGTCAGCACGAATAATTTTCACTGCCTGCCATACACCTGACAGTGAAGCAGATACTTGTTTTACGCGGTTGTCGCGCCCGCGAAGATATGCATCTATCGCTTGCAATACCCCTACTTTTTTAGCGAAGGGAATTTCCGCCAGCGGATTAATATCACTATAGAGATTGCGATTGGTACCAAAAGGGACACCATGTTCGGCTATCACACCTGACTGCCCATGATTTACCGCGCGCACCGTCTGTGCTGCACGCTTAATTGCATCTTCGCTTAAATCTGACGCATGCGCATAGGCACTTGCTTCACCCAGCACGGTGCGCAGGCCAAAGCCCTGCTCGGTATTAAAGCTAGCGTTTCTGAGCTTGCCGTCATCAAACGTAAAGCTCTCAGACTGCGAGTATTCAAGGAATAATTCACCGTCATCCATACCCGCAAGTGCGCCCTCTACAGAGCGTGTGACACGGTGCTTATCCATGCCGGAACGGGTAAAAAAGAGATTATCGAGTGTAGCTATATCGGTCATAGGTGATTTTCCTGTTGCGCCCATACCATAGCGTGCTGCGTACACAAAATAAACCGCAATAAATCATTGCGTTGTCGCACGTGAGCGATTAAAAGCGTGGTAACTTTCACTGACAAAGATGTGTATATGAAACTGATACGTTTTTTGTGCTTTTTTCTGGTCGCAGGGCTTGCCAGTTCGGCATTTGCAGCAGACAGCCCGGGCATGGCAACCCCTTGGCAGCTTGGCCTTCAGGCCCCCGTTACGCCTGTGATGGAAAAGCTGTATGACCTACATAGCGCACTGCTTATTCTTATTACCGTTATTACCATTTTTGTTCTTCTTTTGCTGACTTATGTATGTGTCCGCTTCAGCGCAAAGAATAATCCCGTACCCAGCAAAACTGCGCATAACACGCTGGTGGAAATCATCTGGACTGTTATTCCCATTCTGATTCTGGTGGCTATTGCCATTCCCTCACTGCGCATCCATTATTTCATGGATAAGGCACACGAAGCGCAAATGACTCTCAAGATAGTGGGATATCAGTGGTACTGGGGTTACGAATACCCTGATAATGGCGGCATATCGTATGAAAGTCGTATCACGCCCGATCCCACCAAGAATCTTTCTCCGGAAGAAGAGCACAAAATACTTGGTAACGAACCACGCCTGCTTACAGTAGATAATCCTGTAGTAGTGCCGGTAAACACAACCGTGCGCGTACTACTCACTGCATCCGATGTGATTCATAGCTGGTCGATGCCTGCTTTTGGCATCAAAATGGATGCCATGCCAGGCCGCGTGAATGAAACCTGGTTTAAAGCAACACAAACCGGCACTTTCCGTGGTCAATGTTCGCAGCTTTGCGGCATCTGGCATGGGTTCATGCCTATTGTGGTAAAAGTAGTTACCAAGGAAGAATTTGACGCCTGGGTGGCAGAGAAAAAGAAGTCCGCATCAAACGATGCAGCGCCCGCAGCGCAATAAGTTATTTTAAAGAGGGATTCTATGGCATACGCAGCAACACATGATGCACACGATCACGCAACGCCCACAGGCTGGCGCCGCTGGTTGTTTTCAACCAATCACAAAGACATCGGCACGCTCTATATCATTTTTGCACTTGTCGCCGGTTTGTTAGGCGGCGCATTTTCTATCGTAATCCGCGCGCAGCTTGCACATCCCGGTGGCACGCTTTTTGGCGGCAATTATCAGCTCTATAACGTATTCGTTACCGCGCATGCGTTTCTCATGGTGTTCTTCTTGGTGATGCCTGCACTCATTGGTGGTTTCGGCAACTGGTTCGTACCTATCATGATTGGTGCGCCCGATATGGCGTTCCCACGTATGAACAATATCAGCTTCTGGTTGCTGGTTCCCTCCATTTGCCTGCTGGTAGGCTCAGCACTGGTCGGTGAAGGTGCTGGTACGGGCTGGACTGTGTATCCGCCATTGTCTAAAATTTCACATCCCGGCATGGCTGTAGATATGGCGATCTTCTCGCTACATCTTGCCGGTATCTCCTCCATTCTTGGCGCGATTAATTTTATTGTTACTATTTTTAATATGCGTGCACCTGGCATGACATTCCATAAAATGCCTCTGTTTGTGTGGGCTATTCTGGTAACCGTATTCTTGCTGCTTCTCGCACTTCCAGTGCTGGGCGGTGCCATCACCATGTTGCTTACCGATCGCAATTTCGGCACGCATTTCTTTGATCCTGCTGGCGGCGGCGATCCCTTGCTCTATCAGCATCTGTTCTGGTTTTTTGGCCATCCGGAAGTATATATTCTCATTATTCCAGCCTTCGGCATCATGAGCGAAATCGTTGCTACCTTTTCTAAGAAGCCGGTATTTGGGTATTTAGGCATGGTATATGCCATGGGTTCCATCGGACTTCTGGGCTTTATCGTTTGGGCACATCATATGTTTACGACTGGCCTCTCAGTTGATACGCGCGCTTATTATATGCTTGCAACCATGGTTATCGCAGTACCTACCGGCATCAAAATCTTTAGCTGGATTGCCACCATGTGGGGCGGTTCTATTGAGTTTCGCACTCCGATGGTCTTTGCTATCGGATTTATCTTTTTGTTTACTCTTGGTGGTGTTACCGGCGTAGTACTTGCGAATTCCGCTATGGATATTTCACTGCATGATACTTACTACGTTATTGCGCATTTTCATTACGTGATGTCGCTGGGCGCGGTGTTTGGTATTTTCGCCGGCTTCTATTACTGGGTACCAAAAATGACCGGTTATATGTATAATGAAACATTGGCAAAGCTGCACTTTTGGCTGTTCTTCATCGGCACCAACCTGACCTTCTTTCCTCAACACTTTCTAGGTCTTGCCGGTATGCCACGCCGCATTCCGGACTATCCAGACGCTTATGCAGGATTCAACTATTGGTCTTCAATTGGTTCCTATATCGGCGGTGCAGCGACTATTGTATTTTTGTATGTCGTGCTCGATATGTTTATTAAGAAACGCCCAGCAGGAAAAAATCCCTGGGGTAAGGGCGCACATACATTGGAATGGACAGTATCTTCACCTCCCCCATTCCATACATTTGAAAAGACGCCACGCTTTGATGGTAAGACTAACGCACACTAAAACATAGTTCTTATGAACCCTTCTCCTCTTGTAAGTATGGCTACTGAAGAGCATCTCATACTTCATCAGTCGTCTGTGCGCGATTATGTAACCCTGCTTAAACCCGGTGTGATGTCGCTTGTTGTATTTACTGGGTTTGCCGGATTAATGGCAGCACCAGCACCTTTGCATCCGTTCTTGCAGATTATTACTCTGCTTTGCATTGCCGCAGGTTCTGGCGCGGGCGGCGCACTTAACATGTGGTACGATCGCGATATCGACGCATTGATGGCACGCACGCTTACCCGTCCTATTCCTGCTGGGCGCATCGCACCGGAAAATGCGCTCGCCTTCGGAATGATTCTTGCCGTCGGCTCCGTATGTTTACTGGGACTAGCCGTCAATTGGCCTGCCGCTTTTATGCTGGCGTTTGCCATTTTCTTTTATGCCGTTATTTATACCCAATGGCTTAAACGACGCACCCCACAAAATATTGTCATTGGCGGAGCAGCGGGTGCATTTCCCCCCGTTATAGGATGGATAGCCGCGACGGGAAGCTTAAGCGCATATCCTATTATTCTTTTTCTGATTATATTTTTATGGACCCCGCCACATTTCTGGGCACTAGCCTATTACCGCCATAGTGATTATGCGCGCGCAGGCGTTCCCATGCTGCCTGTCACTGCGGGCCTTGCTGAAACCCGCCGCCAGATTTTACTTTATACGTATATTCTTATACCTATCACCCTTGTACCGGTGTTTATGCATCAGGCAGGTATAATCTATACTATTGTGGCCTTACTGCTGGGATATGGTTTTATTGCCGGTGCCAGAACGCTTGCACGCGAAGCAAATGACGCCACAGCGCGCAAATTATTTGGCTATTCCATATTTTATCTTTTTGGTCTTTTTGCCTTTCTTATGATTGACAAGGGGGTTGACAAATATCTTCAATTGGCTTTGACTCCGAATTAAGTTTTGCGTGATAAAAATTTAAACAGGAGAGATTTTATGACTCTTTTACAAAAAATTACCGTTGATACGATTTACCTACTAGGCGGCAGTTTTGTACTCGGTAGCCTTTTCACCGTATTTTTATTGATCCTGCTTGATTTCATGGGCCGCGATAGAACACCTGGAGCAAAATAGCGGTGTCCGACAAAGGACAGCAGAATCAAAAGAACTGGGCGCTTCTTGCTCTTTTATCAAGTTTGGTTGTTGTTCTTTTTGTTATCACTATCATAAAGCTCGGACACACCGGCGTTACCTCATAGTATGATTAGCAGGCAATCTAATTCTTCACTGGCAATCAGCCTGCTCGCAGTGGTTGTTGGCATGCTGATGCTTGCCTATGCTTCTGTTCCCCTATACCGGCTCTTTTGTAATACTACTGGTTTTGGGGGAACAGCTATAGCCTCTCTTAAAACGCCCCATATCATCACTAATCGTGTTATTGTGGTGCGTTTTGATGCCAATGTTAGCCCCAATCTCTATTGGTCATTCAAACCCTTGCTACATGATATTTCTGTCAAAGTAGGCGAAGAAAAGACGATCGAGTATGGTGCAAAAAACCTTGGTAGCAAGCCATCCACAGGCACAGCCACTTTCAATATTACTCCCGTAAAAGCCGGGAAATATTTCAACAAACTTCAATGCTTTTGTTTTGCCGATCAAATGCTAAAACCCTATCAGGAGCAGCGTTTGGGTGTGACATTTTTCATCGACCCGGCTATAAATGATGATTCTGACCTGGATGATATACACACGATCACCTTGTCTTATACGTTTTTTCCGGTACAAGGAAGATGATGCGATGACTCGATAATCCGACGATTCGGATCGTTTAAAATATTAATCACTTACGTCACCGGATCTATGTCACATCACAATCAGAATGATCACCCGTTTCATCTTGTAAATCCTAGCCCCTGGCCCCTACTTGGCGCCATTTCACTATTCTTTGTGACATTGGGCGCGGCAATGTTCATGCACAAAGTAACTGCGGGTCTACCACTTTTGCTTCTGGGTGCAGTACTCATACTGACTACCATGTTTGTATGGTGGCGTGATGTCATTCGTGAAGGCATGCATGATAAAGCCCATACGACTGCAGTATCGCATGGCTTGCGTATTGGCATGGCGCTTTTCATTTTATCCGAAGTGATGTTTTTTGTGGCATTTTTCTGGGCATTTTTTAATGCAAGCGGATTCCCTAAATTTCCCGTAGCAGAAGCATGGCAGGGACTTGGGCAACACGGCATCTGGCCGCCCAAAGGCATCATAACGCTTGATGCATGGCATATTCCCTTCATGAATACATTAATTTTGCTTTTGTCCGGTACCACCGTTACCTGGGCGCATTACGCTTTGCTTGAAGGCAAGAATGAAGATGTGGTCACCGCACTTTGGATAACAGTCGGGCTTGGCGCAAGTTTTACCGCTCTACAGGTGTTTGAATACGCACATGCCTCGTTTGGCTTTACGCAGGGTATTTATGCGTCAACATTTTTTATGGCCACAGGGTTTCATGGGTTCCATGTGATGATCGGCACGATATTCCTTACGGTGAATCTTCTACGTGCACGCAAGAATCAGCTTACACCTCAGCACCATTTGGGATTTGAATTTGCCGCCTGGTACTGGCATTTTGTCGACGTGGTGTGGCTATTCCTCTTCATATTCGTCTATTGGTGGGGCGGCAGCTAGCTGTCACAAAACGGATCGCCCCTGCTCTCCTTTGTTTTCCGGCATTATGGGCCGTTGCCCACGCTGCGGAAAAGGGAAATTATTTTGCGGTGTAATGACCATCACCGCTCATTGTAGTATCTGTAATTTGTCTTTTTCTGGCCAAGATTCAGGCGATGGGCCCGTGTTTTTTGTATTAGTGATCGTGGGATTCCTATCGGTAGGTCTTGCCGGCTATACTGAAATAAAATACGCGCCACCTTACTGGCTTCAGGCTGTATTATGGATTCCTTTTACGCTGATTGCGTCTATAGTGTTAATGCGTTTTTTTAAAGCCTGGCTTATTGCACTGCAATTCCGGCAAAACCCTGATACATTTAAAGACCAATGATTTATCGTTTTCGCAAACCCGAACTTATACCTACGCTGGTGATGCTCGTTGTCGTCACGCTGATGTTCTCACTCGGCGGCTGGCAGCTATACCGGCTGCAATGGAAGAATACATTGATTGCCCATATTGAAGAAGCACAGTCGCAAGCGCCCAGCAACTTATTCTCCACCCCAACTAGCCGCCTGCCTCAGATTGAATGGCAAAATGTTATGGCAAGCGGTCTCCTGATGCATGATAAGGAGCTCTATGCCACACCACGCTATCTACAAGAGAAGCTGGGTTACGCAGTGCTAACACCGCTGGCCGTCAATACATCTACCGGCGTTAAATATATTCTGGTGAATCGTGGCTGGGTAGCGCCGGAGAAAAAAGATCCGCTTACACGCTTAGAAGGTAATCCTACTGCTCCTGTTATTGTGGAAGGCACTCTGCGCAATCCATTACCACAAGGCTTATTCAGACCCGATAACAGTCCGGATAAGAATCTATGGTTCTGGTACGATGTTGCAGCTATGGCGAAAAAAACACATTTGCCCTTACTGCCTGTTCTTATTGATGCTACGAATGTGAAAACACAGCATGGGGATGTGCTCAAAGGCGGCCCGACACCCTTCCCGCTTGAAATTAAAATCAGAAATGATCATCTGGGATATGCGATTACCTGGTTTCTGATCGGCATCAGTGCACTGGTAATATTCGGTGTATATTATTCTGAGAAGAAATAGAATGGGAATATCTTCAGATAAATGGAAGATACTATTTTTGAGGGCATTGAGCCTCTACTGTTTGATTTCCGCCATAGAATTACTCTATTACTATACTGAAAAATATGTCCCTTTTATAAGAAATCTCTATCCATCATTATCTACATATTTTCCATCTGGTCTCCGTTTCGTTTGCAGACTTGGGTATCCTGTTGCCGCTATTGGTATTTACTTTCTAAGAAAATGGGCAGCTTGGCTTTTGGCAATTGTATGGCTTCTACAATTGATTCCTTCAAGCATTTATTTTTTGTTTACGTCCGGTTCTTTGAAGGAAGGAGGGCTGTTTTCTTTAGCCTCATTTCTTGTAAGTATGAGTATAATTTATGCTTGTCGCTCAACGCTGAAAGACGGAAAGATAATAAAGCCTCTCCTGATATTTTTCGTCTGTGCTACGATTCTGCATACTATCTTATTTTTTGTTACATTTGGGGAAGGTACTTTTTCCCAATAGCGCGAAATCCTAGACAATTCCGCTCATTAGCCGGGGCAAAGCCTTGGATTCTTGGGTTTTAAGGATGACGGTTTTCTAAGCGAGCAAAAAACTTGTCACTTGAACTTTACTTCCACGATTTCGTAGCTTTTGCTGCCTTTGGGCGTGGTGACTTCAATGGAATCACCTTTCTTCTTGCCGATAAGTGCACGTGAAAGCGGCGCGCTCACCGATAGCATGCCTTTTTTAAGATCAGCTTCATACTCACCCACTATCTGGTAGGTCACTTTTTCTTCAGTATCCTCGTCAATCAGTATGATGGTAGCTCCGAATTTCACCTGGTCGCCGCTGAGCTTTGAAACATCAATTACTTCCGCACCGGCAATACGCGCTGCAAGTTCTAATATGCGGCCTTCAATGAAGCTCTGCTTTTCCCGCGCCGCATGATATTCAGCATTTTCTGATAAATCGCCATGCGCGCGTGCTTCAGCAATCGCCTTAATCACATTCGGGCGTTCCACCGTCTTTAAATTCCTTAACTCCACTTCCATGGCGGCAAAACCACGGGCAGTGATGGGAAATTTTTCCATAAAAACACGCAATAACAAATAATTATGCCCACAATATTGTGGGCATTCGCCTTACAGTACTGGCAAGCCCCCCTGTGGTCAAGCAGCGTTAAAGCGGTTGCTGGCAGCCGCAGTTTCAGGTAGTTCATGCACATGAACAAACCACTAAACATAGCCATTGCAGGACTCGGCACTGTAGGCGGCGGAACATTTAAGATTCTGCAGGAAAACGCAGGCCTGCTGGAAGCACGCTGCGGCAGAGCAATCCATATCGTTGCTGTATCCGCACGCGACAAAAATAAAAAACGTGCTATCAATATAGCGGAGGTGAAATGGGTGGATTCCCCGGCTGATTTGCTCACTTTGCCAGATGTTGATGTTATTGTAGAGCTTATTGGCGGTTCTGAAGGCGTGGCCAAGTTACTGGTTGAAGAGGCATTTAAAGCAGGAAAGCATGTTGTAACTGCCAATAAAGCGCTGATTGCACATCATGGGTTGAGCCTGGCCAAACTTGCGGAAGCAAAAGGCGCGGCATTTGGCTATGAAGCAGCGGTTGCAGGCGGCATTCCTGTTATTAAGACGCTACGCGAAGGGCTAACTGCCAATCGGTTTCATGCCATCACCGGCATATTAAACGGCACCTGTAATTTTATTCTTACTTCTATGATGGAATCAGGGCAGGATTTTGCTACCGCGCTCGCGCAGGCACAGCATATAGGCTATGCTGAAGCAGATCCTTCATTCGATATTGATGGTATCGATACTGCGCATAAACTCACTATTCTTACCAGCCTTGCCTATGGTTGCCCTCCTGATATTCACGCAGTCAAAATCGAAGGCATACGCCATATTACCGCACGCGACATCGTATTTGCGGACAAGCTGGGCTATGTGATTAAGCTTCTGGGAATCTCTACACGTACCGAACAGGGCATTCTTCAGCGTGTGCATCCTTGTATGGTCTCCAAACTTTCCACCATCGGCAGAGTGGCTGGAGCTTATAATGGTATTATTATTGAAGGCAGTTCTGTCGGTCGCCTTACGCTTGAAGGCCAAGGTGCCGGAGAAGGCCCCACCGCTTCTTCTGTTATCAGTGATATTGCCGATATTGCACGCGGGATCATTTGCAAACCGTTTGGGATTCCTGTTGCCGCCATCGCTGATATTCCACGGGTACCGATTGATACGCTGCGTACTTCTTACTATGTGCGCCTTGCCGTGATAGATAAACCCGGCGTACTGGCATCTATTACCGCTATTTTCAGTGAAGAAAATATTTCACTACGTGAGTTTCAACAATATCCGCAAGGAAATGATCAACCCGTGCAGGTGGTGCTTATTACGCATGAGACGCTTGAATTTGCCATGCTTAAGGCGCTAGAATCGGTAAGCAAGCTCAACTCTGTGCTCGAACCTGCACATATGATAAGGATTGAAGCGCTATGACCAAACAAGCTGCCAAGACCACCTATTCCGAAGCCTTTACTATGGATCGCAATTTCGCGCTGGAAGCAGTACGCGTGACGGAAGCGGCAGCGCTTTCCGCCTCACGCCTCATGGGCTGCGGTGACGAAAAGGAAGCCGACCAGGCAGCAGTTAATGCAATGCGTCAGGCGCTGAATGGTCTGACTATCGACGGCACAGTGGTAATCGGCGAAGGCGAGCGTGATAAAGCGCCGATGCTCTATATCGGTGAAAAAGTCGGCACCGGACAAGGCCCCAAAATTGATATTGCGCTTGATCCGCTTGAAGGCACCACGCTCTGTGCCACAGGTGGCCCCAATGCGCTTGCTGTAGTTGCCATGGCCGAAAAAAATGGATTTCTTCATGCACCGGATGTGTATATGAGCAAAATCGCCGTAGGCGGTGGACTGCCAGACGGTGTTGTTGATCTCGATGACAGCCCAGCGGTGAATCTCAAAAATTTAGCCAAAGCAAAAAAATGTGACATTGCTGACCTCGTAGTCTGCATTCTCAACCGTACACGCCACAAAGAAATTATCGCCAAGGTACGTGAAACAGGCGCGCGCATTCAGCTGATTACCGACGGCGATGTGGCTGGTGTGATTGCCACATCACGCGCCAATACTGGCGTGGATATGTATATGGGCATCGGCGGTGCACCTGAAGGTGTGCTTGCGGCGGCGGCACTGCGTTGCATAGGCGGGCAGTTCCAGGGACGCTTACTGTTTACCGAAGCGGAAGAAAAAACCCGTGCCAAACGCATGGGCATTGAAGACCTGAACCGCAAATACACACTGGAAGATCTTGCCAAGGGCGATGTCATGTTCGCAGCTACCGGCGTGACCGATGGCTCGATGCTGCGTGGCGTGCGTCGTTTCCCCGGTGGAGCACATACGCATTCTATTATTATGCGCTCACGCACCGGCACCGTGCGCGTCGTTGAAGCCGAACATAACTTTACGCGCAAAACGTGGGGCGACCCCAAATAAGTACCGCACCTGATTCCTCCGACGGAGATATCATCTCTGTCACAGGACGACGCTGGCAACTACGTGAGCACAACGCGCGGGATGCACTAGCCATATCGCAGCAGCTTGGCCTGCCAGAACTGATGGGGCGGATACTTGCCAGCCGCAAGGTGAACGCAGAGCAAGCAGAAGCATTCCTCAAACCCACTTTGCGTGAATATCTACCCGATCCATTTCATCTCAAGGATATGGACAAAGCTGCTAAACGTGTGGTTCAGGCGATACAAAACAAAGAAACGATCGGCGTTTTTGGGGATTACGATGTAGATGGCGCGACATCCAGCGCTTTATTGATGCGATATTTTCGTGCGCTTAACGTAAAGACACTTGTACATATCCCCGACCGCATGAAGGAAGGCTACGGACCTAATACACCTGCCCTGCTTTCCCTTAAGGAGCGCGGTGCCTCTGTAGTAATTACGGTAGATTGCGGCACAATGGCTTTTGAGCCCCTACAGGCAGCGAAGGACGCAGGGCTGGATGTTATTGTTGTCGACCATCATAAAAGCGACACGCACATGCCAGCAGCATATGCAATCGTGAATCCCAATCGCTTTGATGAAAGTAGTTCGCATACACAACTTGCCGCAGTGGGCGTCACGTTTTTATTACTGGTTGCGCTTAATAAGCTCCTCAGAGAAGCAGGTGCTCAGGTGTCGGACTTAATGCAATTTCTTGATATCGTCGCACTCGGCACTATCTGCGATGTGGTTCCTCTCACAGGTGCTAACCGCGCATTGGTAACGCAGGGACTCAAGATTATGCAACAGCGCAGCAATACAGGTATTGCAGCTGCTATGGATACTGCAAGACTTGCAGAAGCACCAGGCACTTATCATGCAGGATTCATCATCGGCCCGCGCATTAACGCCGGAGGCCGCGTCGGAAAATCGGATCTGGGTGTACGTCTGCTTACGACCGAAGATGCCCTGGAAGCGCGCGCCATCGCAGAAGAGCTCGACCACTTCAATGCTGAACGTAAGGCAATTGAATCCACGGTCATGGAAGAAGCCATGCAGGATGCATTAGCGCTTCCTGCTTCAGATGCTATTATAATGGTAGCGCGCGAGGGATGGCATGCCGGTGTGATAGGCATTGTAGCCGGAAGACTCAAAGAACATTTTAATAAACCTACAGCAGTGATCGCGATTACAGATGGTATAGGCAAGGCTTCTGCGCGTTCTATCACAGGTATTGATCTGGGTGCCGCTGTCGTTGCTGCTACTCATACAGACTTGCTCATAGGTGGTGGCGGACATGCGATGGCGGCAGGCTTTACGATTGTCGAAGATCACATCACCGCACTGCGTAATTTTTTTAATGAACGGCTAGGGGCAAAAATGCAGGAACTCTCACACGAACGTATGCTTTCGATTGATGGCACCGTAAGCCTGCAAGGTGTTACGCCGGAACTGGTGCGACTTATCGAACAAGCGGGGCCGTTTGGCGCCGGCAATTCTTCCGTGCGGCTACAGCTTTCTACCGTGCGTGTGGTGAATGCCAGTGTGGTTGGCGAGAATCACGTACGCGCCATAATCATAGACGGCAATGTAGGTGCTTCTTCACCGGGGCTTAAGGTCATGGCATTTCGCAGTGTTGGCACTGCCATAGGCGATGCACTACTGAACGCAAAAGGGCGTATGTTTCATATTGCGGGGCAAGCACGGATTAATCAATGGCAGGGACGCGAGAGCGTGGATTTCTTTATCGACGATATCGCCATCTGTTAAAGACGATAGAAAGAATACACACGTCCGTTGACTTTAATCGTATCCACTAGTTTCATGCTCTGTAAATCGCCGTGGCGTAATTTGTAAAGCACTTCCCAACCGGGATAAAAATGAAATCCTATTTTTGCTTTAACCTGCTCATCTGTCCATTCGGGAAAAGAATCCACTAACAGATACGCAGTGCCCTGCTTCTTAAGAAGCGACAGGTTTTTTATACTATCATTATAAATATACCAGAGCCCTAACGTGTAAGGCGGCTTTACTTTTGCCTGAGCTATATCCAGCCCCAGTGTAAGGTCAGGGGGCCAGTGGGTGAAGGAAGCAATTTTTATATCAGACCCTTCCAGATGATGCTGTTTTACCGTCTCGGTTATTGCATTCACCAGATTAAAGTCTGCGTTAGGATAAAGATTATAAACTACAGGCTGCCAGGGCACCCCCATATGTTCTACAAAATGGGCATATTTTTCTAAAGGTTCATATTTCCATATCGGCAAGAAAGCGCTGAGGGAATAGACGAACATAGCAAGAGTTACCGTGACAAGCGTTCCATTTACGATACGCTTATATAATGGCACCGTTGCGCTTGCGGTGAGTATAAGCAACCCGATCATAAGTGAGAAAGAGCCGGGGTCGGTTCGGCGAAGCGGAGTAATGCCTGCGCTTTTCATTACTAAAAGTATAAAATAGATCAGACATATAATGCTTCCGATGATTGCCATTTGCCCGTATTTGTCGACAAGAGAAATAACATTTACATCGTTTTTGCGAGCATATTTCTCCGAGCACACCGCAAACAGCGATAAAGCAAATAAGAACCAGAATAATGCTCTCCATGCCGGATACACCAGTTTCCAGTTGGTATGGAAATCAGCCACAGGATTATTGTAATCCTGGAGATTATAGTACCCTACCAAAAACCATCTATAGAGCTGATCTACGTAAGGAATATACCACAGGCATGTGAGGGAAATAAGAATGCTGCTGAAAATAAACAGGTGAATTTTCTTCTTATATATCGTGTGGTTCTTATAAAGAAGAATACCGCAAAAAATAAGCGCCACCGCTACAATTCCCCATAATGCCGCCACATCTCTTTCCGGTTCAGTAATATTAACATAGCGCGCATACAACGTGATGAAGAAGGCAAGAAACAGAGGCAAATTTAAGAGCAGCTCTACAACAAAATTCTTTTCCTTCTTCAGGTAATGATAAATAAAATAGGACAGGCCTACAGGAATAATAAATAGTAATTCAGGCCGCACACATAACGTAAATGCTCCTGCGATCCCTGCTTTAATGACTTCTGATTTCTTTTCCAAAAAATCGGATGCCAACAGATAATACAGGGTAGCAAACAGTAACGTCAGATGACAGGATTCTGAAAACATACTGTAGTGGCTTTGAAAGAAACTAGGCCATCCGACAATCAGAAATGCGCCGCAAATGGCTTTAGTTTCATCGCCGTATAATCGTATCAGACGGTAGGTATAAATGCTCCATACGGCAGCGAAAAACACCTGAACATACTTTGTCGTGGCATATAAATCGCCGCCTACAATCTTCATTATAACTGCAATAAAGGCGGGATATAATAATGGGCGCTGCCCCGGAGAACGAAAGGTATAAAGACCTTTTATGCCTTCCCAGAAGCCGTTATCAAATAACTCATATTGAAACATAGCCACACGCACATAGTGCGCACCGTCCGCCATAGGGAGCATGGTGTGATGCTCATGAAAGAAAAATAACAGAATGGGAAAAACCATCACGAGGAACCAACGCACACCTAATGCGCCGATGTTAAAAAGCGAAACAGACGTTTTCATCATTCCTTCCCTTGCATTAAATTTTTATAATCAAGAAGTTTCTTCAGAACTGGCCGGAGCCCTAAACGGACTAGCAAATGCTTCAGTGTATCTAAAGTACATATATTCTTTATAGACAAATCAGAGTGCCAATAAGCACTTTTCATATCACGCGTGCGTTTTGCATAATACATACGAAATCCTGTCTGAAAATACTGCCATGCAGGACTAGGTACGAAAGGAGAAATGGTTTCCACCTCATCAAATCCAAGGCATTTAAATGTGATGTGGAGAAGTTTTTCAGACATTCTCACATCATTATTAAAATATAAAGGAAACGGCCGTGCAGTGTCTAAAATATCGTGTGGAGGAGAATTGGGATAAACAATACAGGCTTCAGGGCGGTCAGCATCAATAAGCGCCCAGAGAAAAACCCCTTTTCTAGCACGATCACACATATAAGAAAGAAACTGGATTGGATCGCATTGATGATTCGTGAATATTGTATTAATCATAACATCCACTTCCGGCACATCACCTTCCATAAAACGGTGATACAGATTGTCATAGTGGGCCTGCCGAAACCCTACGTTGGTACCCAGTACATTATTGAGCCAATTGAATACGGGATGCATATCATTCCAGTCATATCCGAAGCAGCTTTTAGCTCCTTTCTTAGCAAGACTAAATAAACTCAATCCCGTGTTGCATCCAATTTCAGCGAAAGTTAAATCCTTAATATTACCACCATTACGGTTTTCAATTTCTTTAACCACATATTCGTACAAGCTGCGGTATTCTTCATTGCATTGGCGAAACTTGGGTAAATCGGCTGGCTGAGTACGATTGCCGACATCATGCGCCGGAGCATAGACATTTAGATCATGAATGTTTTTGACGTCCTGATACTGATCATGAAAATTCTGACCCTCGCCCACTTCTACATCATCCGCAAGAATAAAGGGTTGATAAAACAACAACCCACTATTTATAAGATCAATGCCCTCTTTGAGCTGTCTTTCTGTCTTTATATAAGGACGTAAATCCACAAATACTCCTACTGTTATAGTCTTAGAATGCTATTCATATAATATTCAAGTCCTGTTCTATACTGTATTCATATTACATGTAAACAAAAGCCATACCCATACACAGATATCGTCCACCATTCTGTTGTTTCCTGCATTTCTACTTCTATAGTGCTAGAATATGTTTGAAGCAGAATGTGATTGCATCGTTATTGGTGCTGGCGTTGTAGGGCTTGCAGTGGCGCGAGAAATGGCAATGGCGGGCCATGAAGTGCTGGTGCTCGAATCAGAGAATGCCATCGGCACGGGCACATCGTCACGCAACAGTGAAGTGATTCACGCAGGTATTTATTACCCGCAAGGCAGCCTGAAAGCTATATTCTGCGTATCAGGCAAAGAAAAATTATACCGCTATTGCCAAGAACGCAATATTGCGCACAGCAATTGCGGCAAGCTCATTGTGGCCACAGAAGAAAAACAGATTTCTACACTGGCCTCAATCCGTAAGAAAGCAGCGGATAACTACGTACACGACATTGAGACACTAACCGCAGCACAGGTGAAGAATATAGAGCCAGAACTGCATTGTGTTGCAGCGTTATACTCTCCCTCGAGCGGCATTATTGATAGTCACTCTTTGATGCTTAGTTATCTCGCTGATCTGGAACATCATGGCGGTAAATTGATTTTGCAAAGCCCCGTGATAGGTGGAGAAATCGTGGACGATGGTATTTGCCTTTCTATAGGCGGGAAAGAACCTACCAGGCTCACCGCCAAAACCGTTATCAATTGTGGCGGATTATTTGCTACACAGATTGCTGAGCGTATTGCCGGAATGCCTAAGGATAAAGTGCCGCAAATCTATTATGCCAAAGGCAATTACTACTCGCTCTCATCCAAAGTAAAATTCAAAAAATTGATTTATCCCGTACCTGAATCTGCAGGACTCGGCGTGCATCTGACGCTTGATTTAATGGGCAATGCGCGTTTTGGCCCGGATGTGGAATGGGTAGAAGATATAGATTATCATGTAGACCCCAAGCGCGCCGATGTTTTCTATGCAGAAGTACGTAAATACTGGCCTGCTCTGGCAGATAACAGTCTGCTGCCAGCATACTCAGGCATCCGGCCCAAGCTGCAGGCCCCGGGGGAATCCAAGGCTAAAGATTTTGTGATACAGGGACCCAAAGAGCATGGTATTGCCGGCTTGTGTAATCTCTATGGCATCGAGTCACCGGGGCTTACGTCTTCACTAGCAATTGCGGAATACGTAAAAAAATCCCTGGCAGCTTAGTTATTAATTTCACGCGCAATGATGGTGACTGGTTTGTTTCTCACCTGGGAATATATTCGTATTAAATATTCGCCAATAATACCCAAAAACAAGGCATTTAAACTTATGGAAAAGAGAACCAGTGCGATAGTGGTGGTAAGTCCTGTAGGTAAGTTAATCGAGAAAAACATTTTGGATATAATGTAATAACCGCTCAGCAATACCGATAAAAACGCCACTATTACGCCTGTGTAGCTCGCAATACGAAGGGGGATGGTGGACTGGCTGATAATACCGTCCATAGCCAGAGCCAGCATTTTTCTGAAGGGAAATTTCGTCTGACCGCGCACGCGTGCTCTTCTGTCGTAGGGAATGCCGGTGCGCTTAAAACCAAAGGAGAAAATCATGCCACGCAAATAAGGATGTTGATCAATATTACCTGCCAACTGATTAATAATCATTCGGTCTATCAGCATAAAATCCCCGGCATCGGTAGGTAAATTATGCTCGCTGATGCTATTGATAACACGGTAAAATACTTTGCGCAGCAAGGTTACAAGTTTTCCTTCTTTTCTGCTGCGGCGAATACCATACACAATATGATAGCCTTTTTCCCATTGCTGTAAAAATTCCGGCAACATTTCCGGCGGATCCTGCAAATCGCAATCATATTCAATGGCACAGTCACCCTTGGCCTTTATGTAGCCAGTGTAAATAGACTTTTGATAACCAAAATTCTTGGAAAAACTAAAAACACGTATGCGTTTATCCTGCGCTGCTAAAGACTCCAAGATAGCGAAGGTTCTGTCTGTGCTGGCGTTGTCAGTAAAAATAAATTCAAAGTCATAGCTATTCTTAAGTGCATACGTCACCTGCTGCATTTCGCGGTAGAAATGCTCAACATTTTCTTCTTCATTGAAGACAGGGGTGATGATGGAGACAAGTTTGCGTATCATATAAACGACTTCCTTATTCCTTCTTCAAGACTAGTCTGCGCGCTCCAACCAGGCAGCTTTATGCCTGTGTATGGCTTCATAATCTGTCCTTGCCTATATGGCAATGCTCCCCATGTAATGTCTACTTTTTTTCCTGTAACGGCCATATAAGTTTTTACCACTTCCTTTAAGGCCACGGGGTTTGCACCAGCGAAATACAGGGTATGTTTCTTCTGGTGTTCTGGTGTACCCAGCAAAGCTTCTGCGAGAAGAAAGGCCGCCACCGCATCATCCACATGCGTCAGACGCAATTGCTGTTCTCCTGCCGTCATATCCAGTCTTTTGTTGTTTTTACTGGCATCATCAAGCATGTTAAAAATCTTTCCGCGCGTATCACCCTTGCCGTACACATCGAATAGTTTGATGGTAATTGCTGACACATGATGGACATAATAATCGACGATATCTGAGAATGCCTGTTTTGAGGCGGCATAAAGGCTATTAGGGGAATATTCACCCGCTTGATTATGCTGCCAGTAGGTGCCGGTATTGATAAATCTGCGGCAGCCCTTCTGTGCCATAGCCTCAAGCAGATGAGTGCCCAGCAAAATATTAGAATGGATAATATCAGTAATATTTTCCGGCTTATGAGTGCTATTGAACCAGGTAGCCAGGTGAAACACCGTATCGATAGTATTTGCCTGGAAGATAGCAGCTGCACTTTCGTAACTGCCATCATAGCTATGCAAGATCAATTGTTCGCGGACACCCTCTAGGCACGCAAGCGAAGAATCTTTACGCAACAAAAGGTGCACGTGATGGCCATGCTCAAGCAACACGTGTGTTAACCTGCTTCCGATATAGCCTGTTGCCCCAGTGACTAATACCTGTTTCATTATTTCAACATCAGGGGTTCACCCAACTAGGAATACCATTTATAAACAAGGGTAATGTGAGTAATACCACAATCAAACCAGTAATTACTGCATTTGTCTTTAATGGATGACAATTCATAATTTCCTTGTACTTACAGAGTCTTTCCTTAAAGATGCTGTGACACTTAGTTGCCATTTTTTCCATATAAATACTGATTCTATTTCTTTCTCATGCTCACGATTGGATAGATTTTGTGACCCCCAGAAAAATACATATCGGACAATATCACCACCATTATTTTTTCTTATTTCTAACTATCCTGTTTTATACCAGCCCCGTAGTTTTATGGCACTCTCTCAACAACGCCTTACCCACTTCAGATGCCGTAACATACTTAAGTGATGCCTTTGAAAGCTACATAAATATTAACGGACCGGTTTCTTTTCTTCATCATTTTTATTTCGATCGCGGCTGGCGACCGCAAATGTTTCCTAAATTCGCTTTGCCGTTTCTGTTTCTATCACATGGTGATGCACTTTTTACCGTCGCGGTAGTGTCCATTATATTTTCTCTTATTTTTATCGTTTATCTCTATCTGTTATTACGCCTGAAACTGAGCCCTGCACTATCATTCCTTGGATGTCTTTACATCGGAACCTGTGCCTATCTCTTTAACTATAATCTTATTTTCTTTTCTGAAGTGAGTTACATCGCCTTTATCGTTGCCGCTTTCTATCATCTACTCCGATCAGATTACTTTGCACAACCGTCACAGGGGGCAGCGGCTGGTATATTTTTTGGCTTAGCGCTTTGCATACGCCCTGCAGAAGCCACAATGTTTTTACCTGTGATACTTTATTTTGCACTTACCTGTCTGCAGCAAAAGAAGGTGACCGCCGCTGAAATATGGGCAGCAGTTAACCTAAGTCTTACTACGTTATTACTGCTGTTTTATATAACCTATGTGATTGGGTTTCATAAAGGCTTTCTGTTGCCTTTTCTGATATTAATCGGTTTTGCAATCAAACTATTGCGCTCCTGTTTACGGGTTCAGAAATATAATTTTTTCATATTTATTCTGGCGCTCAATATTGTCCTCTTTACCTATTGGCTTCCTTCTGTTCCCAGACTCATAAACTGGTCTATTGAAGCCTCTGTGGGTGATGTCGTTAAAAGCCTTGGGATTGCATCGCTACCCATCAGTGCATTAATAGGGGCGGTATATGACCAGTGGAAGTCGGTATTGCTGCCTTTATTTGTCTTTTTTCCCCTCGCATTGCTATCCAAAAAACGGGGAAATCTCTTACCTTCACTAACAGCGCCGCTGCTTGTGTCCTGCCTGCTCATGACAGTGGTGACGCTCATCATGTTCACATCCGTAGTAAATGACGGACAGGTAGCCAGAAGAACGCTTTCCATAGTCATACTACTCTGTGTTTTTATGTTTTCTTTCGTAATGGAAGAAAGCACAAAAATCAGAATCATTCCGGTTTTAGGTATTGGGCTTATCACTGTAGTGAGTTATCTTTTTATTGTATCTTCAGTCATCCATAGTACTGCATTATCGCAAGCTACCTTGATCCATACATTGCACGCAGACGAGCTGATTGCGCACACCATAACACTTCCCGATAGGCGCGCTGAAGACAAGCATATTACGCTCATGCGCATACTTAAAGAGAATGCCAAAAAATACGGACTTATCGGACAAAACGTAAGTATGGAGCTAGTCGAAAGAGGGGGTAAAGATAGTTGGGACACTTTTACCGGGCTGCTTGCGGCGCGTATTGTGCAAACACCCTTTCATGTCGTGTCTGTTTGGGTATCAAAAGGTCAGGATTCTTACGAAGCCCTCAATCAAAAAAATGCGCATTTTATATTGGTAGATGATGGGGAAGGATTGTCAGATAGTGAGCTAGCAAATGCATCATCGGTAAATGGAAAATTCACAGCATCGCTCATATCAGAGTATCGCAAAAAATCATTTGCCCGTACAAAGCTGGTAGATGTAATCAATGTGAATGGCAGAAAAATAGTGTTACTCAGCTACCCATAAATACATAATGAACGTATTTATTTCTTGTAAATAAACGGGCTTTTAAATTCGCTAAACGGAATCAGTGTTTTGTCTTTGTCTGAGAGTATCGGATTATTGTCGGGCCATTCTATCCCCAGAGAATTCCATAACAACCCGGTATCGTGCTGTGCGGAAAACACCGTCGTCACATTGTAGAGCACCGTTGCCGTGGATGAGGTCACATAAAATCCATGTGCCAACCCTTTGGAAATATAAAGCTGGCTGGCGTTCTTGCCGGAAAGCTTAAAGATGGCTGATTGTCCATAAGTCGGCGAACCCACACGCAAATCCGCCACGGCATCCATTATTTCGCCGTCGATGCAGGTAACGAGTTTTTCATGATCTTGCGGGGGAAGCTGGAAGTGCATACCGCGCAGCACGCCTTGCTTTGAGACAGAGTAATATTGTTCCGCGAAATGACTCGCCATGCCATGCTCAGCAAAAAAATCCACATGGAATGTTTTAACGAAAGCACCACGTGAATCGGCGCGCACCACCGGAAAGATTTCTTTCACTCCCGGAATATGGCTTTCTTTGATCTCAAACATGAGCGTTAGCTAGCCAGTGGCAGACGATCTGCTTGTACTCTCAGTTTTTCGTCTATGTGTTTTGCTTCCATGAGATGCTTGAGTTGCTTGAGGCGAATGAAGAAGCGCGAATCAAATGCTCTGCCATGCAGCTTACCTTCATCAAACCAGCGATTGATCTCTTCGCAGCCTTTTTGCAGGGTCCATTGTGGTTCAAAGGCCGGAAGGGTGTTGAGCGCTTTATCAAAACTTACTTTGTAGGAGCGCGAGTCACCACCGGATTCTCCGGTAATTTCCAGCTTCGCACCAGGCACAGTCTTTGCCACCGCTTCAGCAATATCACGCACCTGATAATTGGCGTCATTACGGCCAATGTTAAAAGCCTGATTATGGATGATGTTACGCGGCGCCTGCGCAGCAGCGAGTGCTGCGCGGCTGATGTCTTCTATATGCACCAGCGGACGCCACGGCGTACCATCGGACATGACTTTGATAGAACCGGTAGTCTTGGCCCAGCTCATGAGATTGTTGAGTACCAGATCAAACCTTATGCGCGGACTTGCACCGTAAGCGGTAGCATTGCGCATATAGACAGGTGAGAAAGTCTCATCTGCGAGCTTGTTTAGATCCGACTCGGTATTGACCTTGGAATGCGCATAGGCCGACACCGGATTAAAGGGCGCTGATTCATCCAGCGGTTTATCTGAATTGCCTGCAGCACCGTATATGGAGCAGGAAGAAGCAAAAATGAAACGCTCTACGCCAGCATTCTTTGCAAGCTTTGCCAGATTCACGCTGCATTGATGATTGATGGTATGAGTGAGTGCCTGATCGATTTCTCCCATCGGATCATTCGATAAAGCCGCAAGATGGACTATAGCATCAATCCCCTGCACGTCTGCCTGAGCGACATCGCGCATATCACGGATGATTTCCTTATCAGGTGCAACCAAAGACACACCTTCGGTCACGCATTCCTTAAAGTAGCCAATATCCAAACCTGTTACGGTATGTCCGGCTTCTTTGAAAAGTCTTATCATGACTGGGCCGATATATCCCAGATGTCCTGTTACAAGCACGCGCATAAGTATCTCCGTCTTTCTATTGACCTGTGTCTTTCCATTTTTTCCAGGGCGCTTTGCCCTCTTTCCATAAATCCTCAAGTAGCGTCTTCTCACGCAGCGTATCCATCGGCTGCCAGAATCCTTCATGCTCATAGGCCATCAGCTGGCCGTCTTTGGCGAGGTTCTCCATCGGCGCTCTTTCCCAGATCGATAAGTCTCCGTCGATATAATCAATGACCTTAGGATTCAGCACAAAAAATCCGCCGTTAATCATGGAGTGATCGGAGCTTACTTTTTCAGAGAAGCTTTCCACTTTGTGATTATCGATATTGAGCACACCCCAGCGGCCTGGCGGCTTTATGGCCGTCACGGTTGCAAGCTTGCCGTGCTTCTGGTGAAACTTTACGAGCTCGCCAATATTGATATCAGAGAGACCATCGCCGTACGTCAGGCAGAAGGTTTCATCTTTTACGTATTCTTTAATACGCTTGATGCGACCACCTGTCAGGCTGTCTTTGCCGGTATCGATAAGGGTTATCTTCCACGGCTCGCTTCTGCTTTTTAGCATCTCAACACTGTCGTTTTTCAGATCGACCGTGATGTCACTCATATGCTGATAATAATTGACGAAATATTCTTTGATAACGTAGCCTTTGTAGCCTAAACAAATGACAAAATCATTGATACCGTAATGGCTGTACATCTTCATGATATGCCACAATATAGGCCGCTCACCAATGGTGACCATGGGCTTGGGAACCAGCTTGGTTTCCTCGCTTAATCTGCTGCCAAGACCACCTGCTAAAATGATTGCTTTCATAGCATTTCTTTTATCATTTTTTTGAATGTATCTATCATGTAATGGCGTCTTTGTTCTTCAATGCCCGGCCACACGCCAATCCAGAAACTGTTATTCATAATCAGATCGGTATTCTTCAGATCGCCTACTACCCGGTAGTTCACTTCCTTGAAGGCGGGCTGGCGAATCAGATTGCCGCCGAACAGCAGACGCGTACCAACTTTGTTTTTGTCGAGATAGTCGGTGACCTTGTGACGCTCGAGTTTTGAGCCTTCACGTACAGTCAGCAGATAGCCAAACCAGCTGGGATCAGAATCAAGCGTTGGCTGCGGCAACAGGAAATGCTCATCCAGACCTTCTGCTTTAAATGCTTTGGTGAGTGCTGCAAAATTCTCTCTGCGCTTGGCAATGAAGCCGTCTACTTTTTCAAGCTGGCTTACACCAATGGCCGCTTGCATATCGGTAGCCTTCATATTGTAGCCGATATGCGAGAAGGTAAATTTATGGTCATAGCCGTAAGGCAAATCACCCAGTTTCCACTCGTATCTTTTCTCACATGTATTGGCCATGCCAGGCGGGCACCAGCAATCTCTTCCCCAGTCACGGAATGATTCTGCCAAAGTGATAAGTGATTTTTTATTGGTAAGTACTGCACCGCCCTCACCCATAGTAATATGGTGGGCAGGATAAAAGCTGAGCGTAGCAATATCACCAAACGAACCAACGCCGCGCCCCTGATAGGTCGCACCAAACGCATCGCAGCAATCTTCTATGAGATAGAGATTGTGCTTCTTGGCAATAACGCTTACTGCCGCGAGGTTGAAGGGATTACCCAGCGTATGGGCAAGCATGATGGCTTTTGTCTTCGGGCCCACCGCCTCTTCAAGCCGCTCTACATTCACATTGGCGGTTTCAATATCAACATCTACAAACACCGGGATGCATTGATTCTGAATAATAGGCGCTACGGTAGTTGGAAAGCCTGCAGCCACAGTAATCACTTCATCACCCGGCTTGATTCTGCGATCATTGAGCTTCCAAGACGTAAGTGTTGTAAACGCCAGCAGATTGGCAGCAGAGCCAGACACGGTAAGGCGCGTATGTTTGAGACCAAAACGCTTGGCCAGCATCGCTTCAAATAATTCACAGTAACGCCCAGTGGTAAGCCACATATCAAGCGACGCATCGAGCAGATTGCGCAGATCGTTTGCATCGAGGACCTTGCCCGCACATGGTATGTAAGTTTTGCCAGGAATAAAGGTGGTATCTGTAACAGAAGCAAAATACTCATCACCCAGATTGAGTATATCTTCTCTTAAGTGTTTGGGCTCTTTACGAGCGCTGGCAGATATTTTACTCACGTTAGTACCTTTTATAGAAATGCTATATTTTCTTCAGTCACTTAACTAGATTATAAGTCCTCGTATTTCAATGGAATAATTTTAGCAACAAGTCACACTTAGGCCGCCCTCAAATTGGAGGGAACATCTGGTGAATGGGCACTAAATTGATGCCATATGTTGTGAGTTAACCCGCTCGAACGAAATCGTCTATAAAAAGCAAATAATATATTTGAAAAACATGTTCTTATCCTAGACACCCTATAAGGAAGTTCTTTCAAAACTTTGCCATTTTTATTCTGAATAACAATTCTTTTTGTGCCACTATCCTGTAAAATTATCAGCGCTTCTGCAGCATCAGCAATAAGTTGAGCACAAAGGATAGAGCTCTTAAGTATCATGGCGCGGCGCTTTGCCTCTTCCTGCATTTGTTGTGATGTAAGCGGTATTTCAACAAGATCAGTGTTTATATTACCTTCCAACTGGATATGTGGCACTGCAATTTCACGATAATATTGTGTATGAGAGAATGGATTAGACGTAAAAATATAATACGATATATATTGCTGGAATGAATGCGGGCGAGCATACGGGCCCAGATTACCCTGAATCATGAGCCATTTACGCGTATAAAACGCAAGAGAATCAGGCGCTATATCACATTCTCTAAAATTGACGTAATTACGAAAACGCTGTGTGGATGTACGTAAACGAAAAATATCATCTGAATAGTAGCCAATATAGTACATCAACCTAGTGTCCCAACCATGGGTCACAAAACGCACTTCTTCGTCAAAATGCGCTACGAAATATGCATTGGTATGGGTAAATGACAACAATCGGCTGTCAGCAATTTGTTTGTGTGCCTGTTCTGTTATATAACAATACAAATGAATTTTACGCTGAGAATTTTCACGCTCTACTATTGTCTTGGTTACCTGATCATGCAAATAGAGGATGACCTCTATATGATTAGAATTATGCGCAGTGCTCTCAATGTTATCTAAAATGGCAGCAATCTGCTTTGGTTGGTTGTTTCTAATGTGGAGTGAAAATATAATATCGTCATGCGCCATTTTTTTCAAAGGTGCCATAGCTTTTATTCTATCAAAAACATCAAGAACTCTTTTTTGCTTATTACGTTTCTGAGTATGATAAGTAATATATTTAACAAATAGATTGTCTGCGCATTGTCGGATTTTCTTCCACGGCCAAAAGATCCACTTAATACTCTCTACTAATAAAACGATTGGTTGCAAAACAAGCCATAATAATGCCTGTTTAAATACAACAACTTTATATGATAACAAGAACCGTAGTTCAGGAGCCGCATTCAAACGGTGCTTTACTGTATTCTTAATAGTTCTTGCAAACGGCCTTACAGGCGCCAATATACCTCGCAAAGACATAGGTAAAAGTTCAATAGTTGTTAGAATCACACTATAGAAACTAACCGCCATTACCCATGCGGTAACTCCCATACTAATACGAATAGAAATATGATTCTTCTTATCGAGTAAAATTGCCGGGCGTTTTTGTACATGCAAATACCACTTTGCAAAAACCTCCTTTAATATATCTATTTTATCCTCCATCTGAAGGAGTATATGATGAAGATATATAAATAAATACTTTGCTTGCGAACGCCATTTTTTATATTGCAAGCGCCTAGCACCGATATAAGTGAGTGCGGGCACCCCAAAGGGTATGTAAGCGGCAATCATTAAAGTTATACTTGAGATAGTAAAATTTATATCCTCATCATTGCCTCCCCAGTAACGGATCATACAAGGTATACGGAGAAGATTAGTCAGAGTGACACGTATGTATGATAACCGGTAGGAAATTTTCTTAATATTCTTACCAGTTTCGCTACGATAGATGCTAAACTGCTTTGTTCTGGAATGTTCTATGACTTTAGCTTTTTCGAGGCCGCCATGTTGATGCGCTATCATATGAGCCTTCATTCGCATAGCACGGCGTTTGGCTTCTTCCTGCATGGTATGTGACATAAGTACAAACCATGCACGATAATTGGTGCAGATGCGGTCATACTTTACTTTACCTTCAAGACCGCAGCCTGCTCCCTCTCCGCTAAAGTGCATGTCTGGCAAAGCAATATCTCGGCAGAATTGTTGGGAGGATAACCTATCAGAAGTAAACATGTAAAAAGCGACAGACTGCTGGAACGAATCAGGGCCTAAACAGGGATTCCAGTCACCACTCAATTCCAGCCAGCGACGGCTATAAAATGCGATACTGTCAGGAGCATAGCCGCACTCCCAAAAATCGGTATAATTACGAAAGCGATATTTCGACGCACGCAAACGAAAAATATGATCAGGATAATAGCCTACATACTGACGCAAAATACTATCCCACCCCTTGGTTTCAAATAGTATTTCATCACTAAGATTGATAACAAAATACACGTCCGGATGGGTCATTTTAAATAGGGGATTGAGCGGCTTCCACAAAGTGGCATAACTCTTTACCAAATCCGTCTGCAGTATACGAAGTGTAAAACGGCGGCGCTGCTGCTCATGTGCAACGGCAGCTTCCATGGCACTATCGCCTTTATCGATATGTAGTAATACTTCAATATCTTCAGGTGCGGCGGCGGTTGATTCGAGACTATCGAAAAACCAGGCAAGCTGTGCAGGACGATTACTGTTGAGTTGGATGGAAACAAACGGCAAGGGTATACATTTCAGATTATATGATATTATGCACTAACCGTGCACGATGTCACCAATCTAAGGGCCAGCAGTTAATTTGCAATATATTTGAGGAAAATAGATAAGTACTCGCTAAGGTAAAATTACCGTAAAAATTGGCAAAATGATAAAGGATATAGTTAATAATCAGGCTATTCATTTTATCATTGCGACTAAAGGTGTTTTCTCTCTCTCCAGATACACAAGTTCCAATAGGGCATTAACGTCAATTGGCTTCACCAAGTAATAGTTAAATCCCACTTCTAAGGCCCTCTGTTTGCTTTGATTGGAATTTAATCCGGTCTGAGCAATAAAAAGAGTATCTTTAAGACGCGCATCCGCTTTCATTTTCTCACATACTTCATAGCCTAACATACCTGGCATTTTGAGATCACAGAGAATTACACCAGGTACAAATTCACGAATTTCATGCAAAGCACTGCGCCCGTCCTGAACCGAACGAACCTCATGCCCCATTGCTTCCATCGCCCATTTCATCGTATTGCCTGAGGCAAAGTCATCATCGATGACTAAGACTTTTTCGCGCATAAATGTTCAAAAAGTAAATGTGAAATTACTTTATTTTGAATCATTCCAGATCAAGAATCTATAAGGATTAGAATTAATCTGCCTCAAAAAAATGGCTATAGTACTCAGAAATAATAAATTTTTATTGTAAGAATGTATAATCTTATTTCTTGTATTTTTGGCAAGTGTCCACCTCCTACCTCCACACCATTTCGTAGATCAGTTGGTAGAGAAGGCTGGTACCCTATCCGGGTAGGCAGGCACTCTAGTTAACCCCTCCTACTATTGAGCTATAGTCAGTGACAAATTAATAAAACGTACCTTTTTCTTGTGCTTTTG
>Ga0206897_1042_pt1 | contig 35862 bp, 23 predicted proteins | sample Alteio_BWOrgHeat_49_FD_152972 | JGI IMG/M metagenome (GOLD analysis project Ga0206897, IMG submission 152972) | Enriched cells from forest soil in Barre Woods Harvard Forest LTER site, Petersham, Massachusetts, United States -... | ecosystem: Environmental > Terrestrial > Soil > Temperate forest >... | reverse complement strand
CCCGGCCTTGGTGGGATCGGTAAAATCATTGGGCACAACGTGAAACTGGCACGACGCTTTTTCCTCGCGTTCCGTCTGGAATAACTCGTTGGAAATGCCCATCTCCACGTTGTACGCCTCGCCTGTAAACAGCAGCAGGGACTTGTTCTGCGCTTTCCACCCGAAGCGCGCAATCGTTCCATCGTTGCCATTTCGGTTCGGTTCGCCCTGCGTCCTGGCCTGGTCTGTCCGGGTGTTGCCAGGGACAATTACATTCACCCGCCCGGCGACGCGCATACGTTTCTTCTCGGGCCGGTTCGCCTCGTTCATGAGGTTGTTTACGATCGCCTGGTCCGGTATCTGCTCGATCAGGCCAGCTCCAAATACCGGCGTGGGGATGCGAAAAATTACATTCCTGCGCGCCAACTCTGCCGCGAAATCCGGCTGTTGCAGCACACAGCCTTCAGCCCCCTTCATTCCGGAAATGGTAAACAAATTGTGCACGCCGCCGTCGGCCGCATTTCCCGAATCGGTCCTCTTGAATCGTGCTTCCCGTATGGGGCCGTTTTCCGATATGAAGGAAGGCATAGTGTTGGTCCCATGGTCGGGGCCATTGGCAAATGCAAACTGCGGATTGACCTTTGGGCTCGAGCCACCCGGCGCCGGAGCAGCGTGACAGCCAGCGCAACTGTCCAGGTTCATTCGAGGTCCAAGGCCATCTGCGACCACCTGATCAACCTGGTTGAATTTCGCCAAGCCCGCGGTGAAGAGTTTGCCGTAATCCGCTGAAATACCGGGTATTGGTCCGCCCGCTCCGGCAGTCCCGCCTCGAACCCCCGGATCATGCGATGTCACGCCCTGCGGCCGCCCGTTGCCGCTCACGAAGATCAGCAAAGCTCCCACGCATACCGCTCGAAAAACAATTACTCTGACATCTGCGCGCAGCATTGTGCGAAGAATATAGCAAACTTTGGAATCCTACGCAGGGACAATGAAGAATAGCCGATACTCACATTTATGGATTTCGGAGCCGCACCCGGCACCGTCGAAATCGTCTACGTCCTTTTCATGGACTTGGTCGGCTACTCACTGCAAACCATCGACCGGCAAAGCGAACTCCTCACGCGGCTGCAGGAATTTGTCCGGCAAAGCCCCGAGTATCAGACAGCGCTAAGCGCCAAAGGGCTGATCGCGCTCCCGACAGGCGACGGCATGGCATTGGTCTTTATGCGCGACGCGCTTTCACCGGTCAAATGCGCACTTGAAGTGGCAATGGCGCTCTCAGGACATCCGGATATCAAGCTGCGCATGGGCGTCCACATGGGTCCGGTTCGCCGTCACGGGGATATCAAGGAACAGGTGAATGTCGTTGGCAGCGGCGTCAATGTGGCGCAACGCGTGATGGATTTCGGCGATGCCGGGCACATCCTGGTGTCCGGCGCCATCGCGGAAGTGTTCGATCAACTCGCTGACTGGTGCGACTGTCTCCGGGACCTCGGGACACATGAAGTCAAACATGGCACACGACTGCATATCTACAACCTCTGCAAAGACGGCCTGGGGAACCCGGAATTGCCGCAGAAGATGGAGAAACATTCGGTGGCTGAGGGGAAGGCTTCACGCGGGGAGCAGGCCTCGATCGCCATATTGCCGTTCGTCGATATGAGCCAGGAGCAGGACCAGCAGTGGTTCAGCGACGGCCTCACCGAAGAGATCATCAATACTCTTGCGCATGTTCCGGATCTGAAAGTGATTGCGCGCTCTTCGGCGTTCTTTTTTCGGGGCAAAGACCGGGACGTTCGCGGAATTGCGAAGACTCTGGGCGTTCGCACCGTGCTGGAAGGCAGTATTCGACGGGCCGGGAACAGGCTTCGGATGACGGCGCAGTTGATCAACGCGGAAGACGGATTTCATATCTGGTCAGAGCGGTACGACCGCGAAATGACAGACGTATTCGGAGTCCAGGACGAGGTCGCGACAGCAATTGGGGAGGCGCTCCGGCTCAGGCTCCTGGCGGGCCCCGCCGAGACCGGGAAGTACCGGCCCAAACTGCCCGCGTACGAGGCTTTGCTCAAAGCCAGGCATCATTTGTGGCAGTATTCGCCCGCATCGCTGGAGAAGGCGCGCGAATACTACGAACAGGCGATCGCGCTCGACCCCGGATACGCGCGGGCGTACCTCGAATTGGGCGCCTACTTTGGACAACTCGCAAACATCGGATCGATTCCCGCGCACAAAGCCGTGCCTCTGGCCCGCGACGCCTGGCGACGGGCAATGGAACTCTACGATCCATCGGAACAAGCGGTCGCACAGGCAGCCCTCGCCACATGGGCCGCCTTGTACGACTACGACTGGAAGGAATCTGAGCGGCTTTTCCGCATAGCCCGGACACAGGAATCACCGGAACCAGTTATCCGGTTCCTTTACGCATCCAGCTTCCTGCTCTCGATGGGGCGTGCGAAGGAGGCCGTGGCAGAACTTGAACTGGCTCTCGAACAGGATCCGCTCAATATCTTGTGGCGTTCGGTTTTCGCGTACGCCCTCTTTTCTGCAGGCAGATCCGCCGATGCAGCCACGGAGCTTTATCGCGTGCTGGAACTGGACCCGAATTGCCATCAGGCGTATTTTTACCTCGCCGGAATTCAGGCTTCGCGCGGGAAGTACACGACGGCTTACGCGTGCGCCAGGAAAGCCTGGAAGCTGGCGCCGCTCGCGCCGCTGAACATCGCTGAGCGGGCAGCGGGTCTGAGGAGGGTCGGCCGAAGAGGCGCTGCCCGAAAACTCCTGGCCGGCCTTGCGACCGAGGACGCCTGCCAGGTACCGATGGCGCGTATGATCTACCATTTGATCTGCTCGGAAATCGATCAGGCCGCGAATTGGGCGGAAAAAGCGATAGCACAGCGCGAACCAAGCATCATTGGGTTTCTTGTCTCACCCGCGGCCAAAGACCTTCGGGCCAGCCCGCGATGGGCGGCGATTGCCGGGATGGCGAAGCTGCGGCCATAGGTTGACGTTCAGTTTTGCTGAACGAAACGTTCCTTTCTTTCGACTGGAGCTTCTGTGACGGCTGGGTTATAGTCCATTCAACTGCCACGTCTCAGGAGCCCAGGTAAATGCGTTATCTTCTCGCTTTCGCCTTTCTATTCGCCACGTCCGCGTTCTCTCAGGAGTTCCGCGCGACTCTCGGAGGCTTTGTAAAAGACCCTGTCGGATCTATGGTCGCCGGCGCCACAGTCGTCGCCACAGCTACCAACACCGGCACGAAGAGCAGCACTGTCTCCGACTCCGCGGGCCAATACTCAATCCCGTTCCTCGCTCCCGCCACGTACGATGTCTCGGTGAAAGCTCCCGGTTTTAAGGAATTCATTCGCAAATCCCTCCAGCTCAACTCCGGCGATCATGCCCAGGTCGATATCTCGCTGGAGATCGGCGCAGCTACCCAGACCGTCGAAGTCACGGCCGATGTCTCCCTGGTGAATACCGAAAACGCCTCAGTGGGGCAATCCATCACCACGCGTGAAGTCGAAGACCTGCCGCTGAACGGCCGGACGCCGCTGGTGCTTTCGTCGCTCTCCACCGGCGTCATTGCCACCGGGCAGCCTTCGCTCATCCACCCCTTCGACAGCGCCGCCGCTTCCGGGTGGAGCATTGGCGGTTCGCCCAACCAGACCAACGAAATCCAGATAGATGGCTCTCCCGACGCCACCTGGGACGGACGGCTCGCCTATAGTCCGCCCTCCGACGCCGTGCAGGAAGTCCGCGTGAAAGCCTTCGATACCGACGCCTCATTTGGGCACACCAGCGGCGGAACCATGAATCAGATTCTGAAAAGCGGCGGCAACAGCCTGCACGGGTCGCTCAATTACTTCAATCAACCCAACACGCTTTCTGCCAACAATTTTTTCAATAACAAGTCCGGGCTGGGAAATCCGGTAACTCACTATAACCAGTACGGACTGGCAGTGGGCGGGCCCGTTTACATTCCGAAAGTTGTCAACGGCCGCAACAAGCTGTTTTTCTTTTTCGCGTGGGAGGCTTTGAAAGACAGCCAGCCGAACACGACATTCATCAGCGTGCTTACCCCAAAAGAGCGCACGGGCGATTTCTCCGATCTGCTGAAACTGGGGTCGCAGTATCAGCTCTACAATCCCTATGCCGCCACAGCGAGTGGGAGCACCATTACCCGTCAGCCCTACGCGAACAACATTATTCCGCAAAATCAGATCAGCTCCGTCGCGCAGAATTATCTGAAACTCATGCCGGACGCAAATCTTTCCGGTTCGGCAAACGGTTTCAATAACTTCGGCTCTACGGCCGGGACACCCGATAACTACAGCAACGAACTGGGCCGTATCGATTACAACGTGAGCGAGCGCGACCGCGTGTTCGTGAACGTGCGGCATACCGATTACGCGCAGACCAAGAACAATTTCTTCAACAACATCTCGACCGGATCGATTCTTACCCGAGAGAACTGGGGCTCGACCGTTGACAACATCTACACCATCAACCCCAACAATGTTGTCGACGTACGCCTGAACTTTACCCGCATGGGTGAACAGCATCCCTCTCCCAGCGTTGGTTTCGACCCCACAAGTCTCGGCTTTCCGTCTTATATCGGCACGACGTCAATCTACCCGCAACTGCCCAGCATCACTTTCGCTGGTTCTGCCATCGGCACTTCCGGAAGCAGCACGTTTGCCATGGGCAGCACAAGCGCCGATAAGCTGCCTTCGCAGTCCATTCAGTTGTTCGGAAGCTGGGCGACCATGCGCGGCCGCCACTCGCTCAAATTCGGCGCGGAAGGCCGCCAGTACGTACTTAACACCATCAAGTTTGGAAATTCAGCGGGAACTTTTTCGTTCGGCGCGAACACCTGGGTCCGCTCCAGCAGCAGCGCCTCATCCACGGTGGTGCAGGGTCAGGATTTCGCAGAGTTTCTTCTTGGGCTTCCCACCAGCGGCTCCTTCGATCTGAATACTTCCGCTGCCTATTATGAACATTACGGGGCAGTGTTCGCGCAGGACGATTGGCGCGTGCGCAGCAACTTAACCATTAATCTGGGGCTGCGGTTTGACTATGATGCCCCCTGGACGGAGAAGTACAACCGCACCTCCAACGGCTTCGACGGGACCCTGGCCAACCCGCTGGCCCCGGCGGCTGTGGCGGCGTATAACGCCAAGCCCATTCCCCAGATTCCGGTGGGAAGTTTTGCGATAAATGGCGGGCTGACCTATCCGCAGGACGGCTCACTTTACAAACAGACATCGCATCTGTTTAGCCCGCGTGTGGGCCTCGCCTGGTCGCCGGAGAGGCTTCATGGCAAGACGTCGGTTCGCGCCGGGTTCGCTATGTTCGTGCAGCCGGTGGGCCTGACCATGCTGGATATCACCGGCAAGTATTCGACCAGCGCCATCCTCCAGCAGTATGGCTTCAGCCAGACGACGCAGTATACGCCGTCGAACGACAACTTCCTCACGCCCGCCACTACCTTGTCGGATCCCTTCCCCACCGGCATCAAGCAACCTGTGGGTTCGTCTCTTGGCGCGGGAACATTCGCCGGTCAAACCATTCAGTTCATGGCGCCGGATGCCAGAGACCCGTATGCACTTCGCTGGAACCTGGGAATCGAACATTCCTTCACCCCGAATACTTTGCTGGAAGTTTCTTACATCGGCAACCATGGGCTGCACCTGCCCATTTACGTTACTCAGTTCAACGGCATTCCCGCTTCGTACCTGAGCGCGTCCCCGGTGCGGGATCAGAACGTGATTAACGCTCTGACGGCGACGGCAGCGAATCCATTTGCGGGCCTGGCGACTTCACAGAACGGCAGCAGCGGCTCCGTCGCGCAATTGCTGGCGAAGTATCCGCAGTTCCCGGTGGGGACCGGCAGCGGCAGCGCAGGCGTCATTGAGTTGAACAACCCGGCCGGCAGTTCTTATTTCCAGAGCCTGAACGTGCGCTTTCAGAAACGGTTTTCCGACGGCCTGACCCTGGTCGGAAACTACATTTACTCCAAACTGATTGAGCGAATCACCTATCTGAACGACGTGGATACCACGCCCGAAAAGCGCATCTCTCCTTTTGACCATCCGAACCGCTTCGTGCTCGCCACTGTCTACGAATTACCTTTCGGCAAAGGCAAGCGCTTCGGCGTGGATTCGAAGATCCTGGAGGCGATAGTGGGCGGCTGGGGTCTCAACAGCATATATACCTTTCAGAGCGGCGCTCCGATCACGTGGGTGAATGGCAGCACCACCACTCCCGGCGATTATGTTTACTTCGGCGACAAGATCACGGTGAACCCCCGCGAAACAAATGTGCCGGCGTTCAACCTCTCGGCGTTCGATGTGAAATCGGCGGACCAGTTGCAATACCACATCCGAACTTTCTCCACCACGTTCTCTGATCTTCGTGCCGACGGAATCAACGAATGGAGCCCATCTGTTTCCAAGCGGCTGGCGTTCGGCGAGCGTGTGAATCTGCAGTTGCGGGTTGAAGCCTACAACGTGCTGAACCATCCGACGTTCACAGCACCGAATACAACGGCCACCAACGCCGGCTTCGGCACCATTACGACCCAGGCCAACCGCCCACGCGCGCTGCAAATCGGAGCGAGGATTGTTTTTTAGAACCGCGCTCACCGCTGCGCTCCTTGCCGGCAGCCTGTTTGCCGCCGACGTTCGCATCATCCTTGTGGGCGATTCCACCGTGGCTCCCCGCAACGGCTGGGGTCCGGGATTCTGTGAGCTGATGGTGAAAGGGTCCACATGCGTGAACTTCGCAAAGAACGGCAGAAGTTCCGGGAGTTTCCGTGCAGAGGGTCTGTGGGACGGCGTGCTCCGCGAGCTTTCGGCCCGGACCAAAGAGAAAACTTATGTTCTGATTCAGTTCGGCCATAACGATCAACCAGGCAAGCCCGGCCGGTCCACCGACCTCAGGACCGAATTTCCCGCCAACATGAGGCGCTATGCCGACGAAGTGCGCGCGGCTGGCGCCACTCCTGTGCTGATTACCCCTCTCGCCCGGCGGTCGTTCCGCAAGGGCAAGGTGACCAATGATCTCGCGCCCTGGGCAGAGGCAACGCGAACCGTCGGGCGCCAGGCTGGTATCCCGGTGCTCGATCTAAACACGGAGAGCCTGGCAGCAGTCCAGAAGATGGGTTCGGTGGAGGCGAACACGCTGGCCATGGCTCCGGCGCCACCTTCGGTTGCCGCAACAGCGGCATCCGGCGATTCCGCTCCCGCCCCAAAAAACGAAGCCGTGTCCGGCTCCGGCGGAGAAAATCCCGCTGTGTTCGATTATACGCATCTTGGCCCTAAAGGCTCTGCTTTCTTCGGCAAAATGGTATGGGATGAACTGATTACGGCCGTTCCGGCACTTAAGAGCACCAGAAAATCCTTAGATAATTTTAATTTGGCCCCGAAACTGCCTTAACTCAATCGACATTCTGGCGTAAGGTTTGCTTGCTTTCGGCCATGCCGCTTTTAGATAATGGATGTAGTGCAGATCGTACCGCACTCATGGAGATAAGCGCTTGGCCGCCGTTGCCTCTCGATCCTCTCTTGTTTGCGCGCTTCTGAAAAGCGCGGACCCCACTACAAGGCTCCTTGCATTTGGCTTCCTACAGGGCCTCTCACTTGACGAATTAAAATGTTTGGCTGAATTTCAGGGTGCCTGCGTTCTGGAATCGTTGGTTAATTCGCCCAGTCCGTACCGGTTGTTGCCGGATTTCTTCGATTCCGGTGACCGATGGCCCTGCCCGGAAGACCGTGCCCATAAGACCTTCATCGTGCTCGAATGGCTGGAACACACCCACCGGAAGCCGATGTCGATCGCCGTAAGCGCCGCTGCCCGTACCGCAGCCGCCGCGTAATCCAACCCACGGACGCGCGGTTTCAGCCGCGTTCGCCCAGTTCCCTGAGAATTTCTCCTCCTTCGCTCCACTCTCTGTAAGTGAGGCTCCGTGAGCCCCTTATCATTCCATTTGGCTGCATTGCGGCAGGAATTGCGGCAGCCCATTACCATCCTGCGGAATTTCTTCCCACAGCACTCGCCAGTGGCACTTGCTTTCTCGCCAGCTTCCTTTTCCGTCCTCTTCGCTTTCCTCTTGCTGTAACCGGCTCTTTCGCCGTCGGTCTTGCCTTAAGCGCGGCTCATCCACAGCGGCCTGCTCCGTCTCTTTCCACCGCCGACAATACTCCGGTCATTTTTTCCGGCTGCGTCGTCGATCCCGGCCTTGCCGGCGAAGACCGGGAGCATTTCACACTCGAACTCGCGCCTCACGCACGGGCGCAGGTCTCACTTTTTACCCGTCCGGAAGAAGCCTTTCCGGCCCTTCCCTATGGGATCGAAGTGGAGGTGGAAGGTAAGGCCCGCCATCCGCGCAACTTTCGTAACCCCGGCGCCTTCGACAACGAACATTACCTCGCACGCCGCAACATCTACTGGACAATCTCCGCCAGCGCTTCCGCCGTCCACGCCACCGGCAAACGCTGTGGCAATCCCTTCGCGCGCATGCTGTTCGCTATTCGCGGCGCGGCGCTCGACCGGCTCGACGGGCTGTACCGCGACGACACCTGGACGGACGCCATGATGCAGGCGGTGCTTATCGGCGTTACTGCGAAACTCGATCGGCTCTGGACCGAAGACTACCGCCGCACCGGCACTTATCATGCGCTTGTCATTTCGGGAAGCCACATCGCCGTTATCGCGGCGGTACTGCTGTTTTTCCTTCGCATCCTTGGCACACCGCGCGGGATTGCGCTCGCAGCCGGAATTGCGGTCGCCTGGCTCTACGCCGGGATTGCGGGTTTCGACCCACCGGTACTTCGCTCCGCGGCGGGCATGTCCATGTTCGGCGTGGCCAGCATTTTCTATCGCAGGGCGCGTCTGTTAAATCTCGTCGCCGCCGTCGCGCTCTTCTTCGTCGTTGCCGATCCCGAAGTCATTTTCGACGCCAGCTTCCAACTCTCTTTTCTCGCCGTTGCTCTGATCGGCGCCTTTGCCGTTCCCGCCGTCGAGGCCACGTCCGGCCCGCTCGCCGGAGGCCTTGCCGACCTTGCCAATATCCGCCGCGATCTCCACTTCCCGCCGCGTGTCGCGCAGTTCCGGGTCGAACTCCGGCTACTTGCGCAAACCACCGAACTCTGGCTTCATGCGCCGCCGCGCCTCGCCCGTCTGCTGGTTACCCTGGTACCGCGACTCGCCTTTTACGTCGGGGAGATTTTCCTCACGTCGGCCTTCATCCAGATTGGGCTCGCATTGCCGATGATCTACTTTTTTCACCGGCTCCCCGCCTCCGGCCTTACCGCGAACATACTTGTGGTGCCGGCTCTTTCCGCTGTGGTGCCGCTCGGATTCGCCGCGATCATTCTGAATTCCGCCTGGCTTGCCGCCGCCGCGAAATGGTTCCTCGTACTTAGCCAGTGGGCTGCCAGTCTTCATGCCCGCTGGGAGCCGGATTGGCGTATCCCCCAACCGCCAGTGTGGCTGGCCGCGGTCTTCACGATCGCGCTGGTACTTGCCGCTGTCCGATTCAGCGACCGCTGGCCACGGGTGCTTGCGTGGTCGGCGACCGCGGTCTCGCTCGCAGCGCTCATAGCCTTTCCTTTCCCTCCAGACGTACGCCCGCACCAACTGGAACTCACCGCAATCGACGTCGGCCAGGGCGATAGCTTGCTCACCGTCTTCCCGGAAGGCCAGTTGATGCTGATTGACGCCGGTGGTATTCCCACGTTCGGCCGCGCTCATCGCAGCCAGATCGATATCGGCGAAGACGTGGTTTCACCTTACCTGTGGACCCGCTCCGTCCGGCGGCTGGACGTCGCCGTCATGACGCACGCACATGCCGACCACATCGGCGGCCTGCCTGCGATCCTGAGAAACTTTCGGCCGCGTGAACTGTGGATCGGCGCAGTGCCCGAAAATCCCTCCTGGACCGAAATCACCACCATCGCCCGCCAGCTTGGCATCATGATCCGCCCCCTCCGCCGCGGGGCGCAATTCGATTACGGGGGCGCGAACATTCAGGTGCTTGCGCCGCTGGCAGACTACCAGCCGAAAGCACAGCCTGGCAACAATGACTCTTTGGTTCTTCGTCTCGTCTACGGATCGACTTCGTTTCTTTTAACCGGTGACATGGAAAAGGACATTGAGCGCGAGGTGATCGCCGATCTGCCAGCGAGCGACGTCCTGAAGGTGGGCCACCACGGCAGCCGCACCTCCAGCACCCCCGCTTTCCTCGACGCCGTGTCTCCGCACATCGGGATCGTTTCGGCTGGCTACGAAAACAGCTATGGCCATCCCCACCCGCAGACCCTCCGCGCGCTCACCGAACGCAACGTTACCATTTACCGCACCGACGAATCCGGCCTCATACAGGTCTTCAGTAACGGACATACGGCTTACGCTTCAGTCCCACCCCCTGTTCATCCACCTGTTACCTCCGGCCAGTAAGATGGGTGCCGATGCACCGCGCGCTTCTCTTTCTGATCCTTACAGTCCCTGCCACCGCCCAACTGAACTTCCTCAACTCCGGACACCCGGTCCTCGACGCCCACAATTGTTACCCCTATGAGGGTCAGTGGACTGACCGCCTGCAGCGCGCTCTCTCCACGGGCCGTCCGATCGGCATCGAACAGGATCTGGCGTGGTATCGGGGACGCCTCGTCGTCTCTCATACGCCAAAAACCACCGGCTCCGAACCCTTGCTTCGCGACTACTTCTTCGAAGCTGTCCGCCCGATCGTCGAAAAGGCTCTCGCCGACAATGACCGCGCTCACTGGCCGCTCATCATCGTCCATTTCGATGTCAAAGATAACCAACCCGCGCTTCTGCACGCCGTCTGGGATCTGCTCGGTGAATACCAATCCTGGATCACCACCGCGCCGCGAGGCGCGAGCGACACGTTACTCCAGCCATTCGATGTGAATCCCTTGCTTGTCCTCACTGAAGACAACGACGCGCAGGAAAAAGTCTTCTTCCGCGATGTCCCCGCGAGCGGCAGGCTCCGCCTTTTCGGTTCCGCCCACACGACGCGTGCGGAGGCGACGACGCCGGAGGAACGGGACCATCTCGCCGCCGCTCTGCCTCCTGAGAAACTGCTCACGACGCCACCCACCAACTACCGCCGATGGTGGAACAATTCGTGGCACGAGGTAGAAGAAGGCGGCCAGCCAAAAGCGGGCGGCTGGACGGACGCCGACCAGCGCCGTCTGCGCGCCCTGGTTGAGCATGCCCACAAACTCGGATACTGGATTCGCTTCTACACGCTCGATGGGTTCGCGCCCGCCGACAGCCGCGGCTGGGATGCCGGTTATAACTTCGGCTCCGCGGCTGCCGTCCGGCTTCGTTGGCAGGCAGCGCTTGAGGCGGGCGTCGACCTCATCGCTACCGATCAGTACGAGGACCTCGCGGCATTTATGGCGCGTTAATGGTTCGGGTGGGAGGCTCGCTAATGTTACTGGCTCAATCCACGGCATGCTGGCAATTCATCCACACTTACATCTTGGGCGGTCGAGGCAGAGGGCCGGCACTCCCAGGCTCGTTTGCTCTGGTGATGATTGAAAAGTGACGAGGCGGCCTCAGCCGCGTCATCTGTTTCTCATTTTCCAGTAACGTCATTGAAAACTCACGATGTTACCTATGGAACTATCATGAAAATCCTGCTTTGCCTGCTTCTGGGCACAAGTGTGCTCTTTGGCCAGTTTGAATACGGGGAAGTTCTCGGCACCGTTCGCGATGCCAGTCTTGGAGTCGTAACCGGGGCCAAAATCACACTACGAAATCTTGATACAAACGTTTCAAATGAAGCGTCGACAAACGATCAGGGAAACTTCTCTTTTCCCAACTTACGCGCGGGGCATTACACGGTTGTAGCTGAGAAAGAAGGGTTCCGGGCCGCCCACACTGAAGACCTTGAACTCCGCACTGGTGACCATCTGCGCACCGACATCGCTCTGGAAACCGGGAGTGTCACCGAACGAGTCACTGTCGAAGCTTCCGCACCGCTTCTTGAAACCGATACCAGCGAGCGCGGTCAGGTGGTGCAGGGCAATCAGGTGCGTGAATTGCCACTGAATAAACGCGACTACACGCAGCTCGTCTTACTCGTCCCGGGCACTACTTACAATGCGGACCAGCGCCTCGGTGGCGCCATCAGCGTCAACGGTAACCGCAGCCTGCAAAACGATTTCCTTCTCGATGGCATCGACAATAACTCGCACGCCACCAGTTTTCGCGGCGATCGCGTCGATGTGATGCTGCCCTCTGTGGATGCAGTACAGGAGTTCCGTGTACAAAGCAACGGTTACTCCGCCGAATACGGCCACAGCGCGGGCGCAGTGGTCAACGTGACCATCAAGAACGGCAGCAACCAGTTTCACGGCGCCGGCTGGGAATTCTTCCGCAATGACGATATGGACGCGCACGGCTGGACGCCTACCCTGTTCGGCGCCAAGCCGAAGGTTCGGTTCAATCTCTACGGCGCGAACGTGGGCGGCCCCATCCGCAAGGACAAGACGTTTTTCTTTGTCAATTACGAAGGCGACCGCGAACGCAACGGCAATGTCTTTCAGGCGACTGTCGCTACGCTCCCACTCCAGCAGGGCAACTTCGCCAACCCTCCCGCTGCGCTGGGCGCGACCTTAAAGGTTCAGCCCGTCAATCCCACCACTGGCGCTCCCTACCCCAATGGCGTTATTCCGCAGAGCCAGTGGAGCCCGGTCGCACAGCGCATTCTCGCCTATCCGCAATTTCCGGTACCCAATGCCGCACCGTACATCACGACGCCCGGCGCGTATATCAACACAGTTACCAACACTGTACGCGCCGATAAATTCGATATCCGGCTCGACCACAACATCTCCAGCAACTGGCGAATTTTCGGCCGCTACAGCTTCTCTGACTCCACCACCTTCCGCCCCGCGCCCTTCCTCGGATACGCCGAGGGTTCCAATAACGATCAGTTTGGCAACACACTGACGCGCGGCCAGAGCGCGGTCGCCGGCAGTACCCTCATGCTTAGCCCGGCCACCGTCCTCGACGTGCGCCTTGGCTATACCCGGCTCGGAGCCAACGTCTTCCCGCCGAACTTCGGCTCTCCCAGCGCCACGCAACTTCTGGGCATTCCCAATCTGCCGAACGATCCCAGCATTAATGCCGGCTGGCCCAAGTTCAGCATCAGCGGCCTGAGCGCTTTCGGCAGCACCACTTCGCAGCCGCAATACCAGATTCCGAATACGTACCTCGGCAGCGGGGTGGTCTCGATGCAACGCGGCAAACAGAGTATCCGTTACGGCGCCGACGTTACGTACATCCAGACCGCTATCTTCGACGTCTCCGCACTGCGCGGCACGTTCAACTTTTCCAATACATGGACTGGTAACCCCTGGGGCGACTTTCTGCTCGGCCTGCCCTCGTCTTACACGCAATCCAGCCCCACTGTCGCTTACAACCGGAACTGGATCTACAACTTTTTCGTGCAGGACGATTACCGCATCCTCCCGAACCTTACACTGAACCTGGGCCTGCGTTACGAATACGGTACACCCATCTACGAGAAGTTCGACCACATCTCGAACTACGATCTGGCAACCGGAACGCTGCTTTTCCCCAACAGCCCTGGCGCCGCCGGCCGCGGCCTGGTACACAGCGATCTCACCAACTTCGCGCCGCGCGTGGGGTTTGCCTGGACGGCCCTGCCCAAGCTTGTGGTCCGCTCCGCTTACGGCATGTTCTACCAGCACACCTTCCGCCAGGGGAGGGAGAATCTGCTGGCCGAAAACCCGCCTTTCCTCCACGACCTCACTCGCAGCCAGGGCCCCGGCAGCACCGCTTTTGTCACTCTTGACAGCGGTCCGCCCGCCAACTTTTTCGCCACGGCGCTGCCCACCGATCAGGCGGTTCGCGGCAACGACCCGAATCTGCTTGCAGGCAACGTGCAGCAATGGAATCTCACCCTGCAGTATGCGCTCGCCAAAAACTGGGTCTTCGAAGTTGGCTACGTCGGCAATAAGGGCACGCACCTTTCGCGCTTCTGGAACGCCAACCAGCCGTACATAGCCGGCACCAGCGCCACGCTGCCGTCGCGGCGTCCCAACATTGGCTTCGGCGATGTTGAATATATGGATTCGGGCGGCAACAGCTTTTACAACGCACTGCAGACGCGCCTCGAAAAGCGCTTCTCTTACGGGCTGACACTGTTGCACTCTTTCACGTATTCACGGGGGCTCGATAACGTGGGCGCCTGGAACGATCCCAACGGTTCTCTCTATCCGCAGGACGCGTACAACTTCGCCAACGAAAAAGCGCTGGCGGAGAATATCGTGAAGGTCAATTCCGTAGCCAGCTGGGTCTACGAACTTCCTTTCGGGCGCGGTCGCAGGATGATGGCCCACTCTTCGCGGCTGGTGGATGGAATTCTCGGCGGCTGGCAGGCGGATGGGATCTGGAACTGGCGCAGCGGTCTGCCGCTCACGATCTCCAGCCCGGCCTGCGCTGCGTGCCAAATGGGCGGCGACCGCAGTATTCGCGCCGACCTCGTCCCCGGAGTTTCGCCTTCCGTCAGCAGCCCCAGCGCACTTCTCTGGTTTAATCCCAACGCGTTCGCGCTGCAGGCGACGCCCTACGGCACCGTCGGCCGCGACACGGTGTGGGGCCCAGGCGTGCGCCAGTGGGATCTCGGCTTCGCCAAGCGATTCTCGTTCAACGAGAGCCGTTACTTCCAGTTCCGTGGCGAACTCTTCAATGCGTTCAACAACGTAAACTATGCTCCGCCCATTTCCACAGTTGGTTCGGCCGGCTTCGGCACAATCACTGCCGCGCGTTCAGGCCGCAACGTCCAACTCGCACTGAAGTTCTACTGGTAACGCTCATGTTCCGGAAGATCATCGCTCTTGTCTCAGTCGCGCTTCTCCATGTGCCGTACCTCGGCGCGTGGGGAGCGCGTGGTCACACTGTGGCTAATCTCTCCGCCGTGGAAGCCATCCCCGCTGACGGCGACAGCCCCACGTTCCTCCGCAGCATGGAGGCATACATCGGCCATCTCGGCACCATCCCCGATACCTGGCGAAGCTCCACCGAACCATACCTCCGCATTTCCGAAGACGCCAATCACGGCTGGTACACCGAGCAGTTCGATTACATCCCCGACCCACCGCGCTCCCGCACAGAATTCGTTCTCCGCGTCTACGACGAGTACCTCAAAACCAAAACCAAAGACCCGGATCGCGCCAAACTGATCAACATCCGCTACACCGGCACCCAGGCCTATTCGATCATGGAAGGCTATGAGCGGATGAAAGCGGGCATGCGCCTTTATCGCACCGGCTCTCTCGCGCCCACTTACATCTCGATTTCGCCGATCTTCACCAACCCCGACCAGGTGAAACAACTACTCGCGCAAGACATCGCCTTCTATATGGGTTGGCTTGGCCACTATGTTGCCGACGCCGCGCAACCGCTTCATAATTCCCAGCACCACGACGGCTGGCGCGGTGTCAATCCGAAAAATTACACGCGTGATCCTGACATCCACGGCCGCTTCGAAACCAACTACGTCGATCTGATCGAAACCACGCCACCCGACGTCAACAAGTATGTCCGCAAGGAGGCTCGCCATCTGGATGACGTTTGGAAGGCCGTGCTCGATCATTCGCTCGAAGCGCGTAACTCCGTGGAGGATGTCTACCGGCTTGACCAGCGCGGCGCTTTCACAAAGAAAGACGATCAGGAAGCCCGTGAGCTGGTCTATAAGCGTCTCGCCTCGGGCGCCAGCTTCCTCAGGGACCTTGCTTATACCGCGTGGATCGAAAGCGCGAAACCGATTCCGCGCATTTCACCGACAGATCAACCGCAAAACCCCGATAACCCGCGCTACAACCCGGCGACTGGTTCGGCGCCCGCTCCGTTAAAGTAGAGGGCATGTCGAGAACAGCGCTGATCACCGGCGCGAACAAAGGAATCGGTTACGAAGTTGCGCGCCAGCTTGTGACGCAGGGGATCACCGTGCTTGCCGGGGCGCGTAATCCGGAACTGGGTAAAGCCGCCGCGTCGGCGCTGAACGCGCAGTTCGTTGAGCTGGACGTCACGAACCCTGCCACCATCACGGCAGCCGCAGCGACTATTGAGGAGCAGTACGGCCGGCTCGACATTCTGGTGAACAATGCCGGCATCTCCGATAAGGCAGACGGACCTCCCTCGCATGTCGACCCTGCTGCCGTTCGCCGCGTGCTGGAAGTAAATTTCTTCGGTGTTCTAGCGGTGACTCAGGCGATGCTACCGCTGCTGCGAAAATCCCCTTCCGCGCGCATCGTCATGGTCTCCAGCGGACTCGGCTCGCTCACCTGGAACTCAGACGGACACTGGCAACACGCCGCGATCAAGCGCATGGGGTACAACGGCTCCAAAGCCCTGCTCAATATGATGACCGTGCAACTGGCGTGGGAGCTGCGCGATACGGCGATCAAGGTGAATACCGTCAACCCCGGCTACACTGCGACCGATCTGAACAACCACACCGGGCCACAAACGGTAGAACAGGGCGCCGCCGAAGCGGTTCGCCAGTGTCTGGTGGGTGACGATGCCCCTACCGGCGGTTTTTTTGAAACCGGCGCCGTCGTCCCGTGGTAAACGCCGCCTGGTAAAAGCCCCGTGTAAACTTCAGCGGCATCATTCGTGCCGCAGCGCAATCACCGGGTCCACCCGCATCGCCCGACGCGCCGGAATCCAGCACCCCAGCATTGCCGCGAAGATTAAGACCGCCGCGGCTCCTGCCAGCGCGGCCGGATCCGCCGGCGGTACCGGCGCCGTCGACCGCAGTACCGGAAACAGGGCCATCGATCCTGCAAGGCCAACGCCAAGGCCGATCACCAGCGGCAGCATTCCCTGGCGAAAGACCAACTTCAATACGTCTTGCGCGGTGCCCCCGATTGCTATCCTGATTCCGATCTCCTGCGTTCGCCTGCTGACCGAATGCGCGATCACCGCATACAGTCCGACTGAGGCCAGCAGCAGCGCAATCGCCGCGAAGAGTGCGAACAAGCTGGTCAAATTAGTCAAATCCCGGTAAGCCCACGCCATCCGGTTCTCCAGTGTCCACGGCCCGAACACAGGCAGTCCAGGATCCACCGCTTGTGTTTCTTTGCGGAAGCTGGCCGCAAGGCTCTCCGGTGAAACCCTGGTCCGCGCCATCACCCAGGTCGTCGCGCCCGGCGACTGCCGGTATGGCAGATAAACCAACTGCGAATCGGCATCAGCACGAGTCGAATCGTTCTGCGCGATATTCGACACTACACCCACTACGGTCAGCCATGGGCGGGGCAGTTTCCCCTCATAAACCCGGAAACGCTTTCCAAGTGCATCTTCGCGGGGCCAGTGGCCGTTCGCAAACTTCTCATTCACAATGGCGACAGGTATTCCAGATGCGTCGTCCGCCTGCAGGAACTCACGACCTGCCAGCACTGCTGCTCCCAAGGTCTGGAAATAGCCGGTCCCAATACGCAGCGCTGAGAGTGCCGGGCGGCGTTGCTCCTCCACCTGAGCCGAACCTGCCATCTCATATGCAAGACGAGTCGTTCCATACGTAGGGATAGAGCCCGCAAGCGTCACCGATTCCACTCCCGGCACGCTTTGCAACCGCTTCTGTAGCCGGTCGAAAAACAATACTTTCGCCTCCGAAGTGGAGTAACCAGCCGCCGGCAGCGCGATCTGCATCGTCAGTACGTTCCCAGTCTCAATACCCGCCCTTAAACCGAAAATCGTCACCAACCCGCGAATCATCAGGCCGGCGCCAAACAGCAGCATCACTGCCAGCGCCATCTCTCCAGCGACCAGAATAGAAGCCAGATGCTTTCCCCGCGCGCCGGTCGCTGTCTGCCCACCATCCTTCAACATAAAATTGATCTCGGTCTTCGTCACCCGCAGTGCCGGCGCAAGTCCGAACAAAACTCCAGTCGCGATGGAGATCGCAATCAGATAAACCAGCACTCCGTAATCGAGCGAATAGTCCATTACCCGCCATGGCCGATCCATCCCCTGCCAAATCCGCACGCCCCCAACGGCCAGCCACCACCCTAAGAAACCACCGGCGATGGAGAGCAATACGCTTTCAATCAGAAGGTGCCGGAGGATCCGCCATCGCGCCGCCCCCAAGGCCATCCGCAGGGAAATCTCGCGTGCCCGCGCTACGGACCGCGCCAGCATCAGATTGGCCAGATTCGCACACGCAATCAGCAAGACCAAGCCAACCGCGCCCAGCAAAGTCGAGTACATCAGGCTGGCATTGTGCCCCATAAAAAATTCGGGAAAGGCGTGAACGGAAGGGCGAAAGCCCTGATCGGCTGCCGGATACGCGGCGGCCAACCGCCGTCCAATTGTGTCCATTTCGGCCCGCGCCGTCTCAATCGTCGCTCCGTCTGCCAGCCGTCCAACTGCTACCCATAACCGGTAATGCGCTTCCCTCTGCGCGCGCTCGGCGTTCGGCTTTACCGGTATCCACAGTTCCGTCTTTTGCGGGAACGAAAATCCGCGCGCCATCACGCCGATTACTGTGGTGGGCACGTTGTTCGTCCGCACTGTGCTCCCAATTGTGGCCGGATCTTTGCCGTAGCGGCGTTCCCACAAGCAATAATTAAGAATCGCCACCGGCGCGGCTCCGGGCGCTTCGTCCGCAGCTTCGAAGTCCCTCCCCAGAATCGGTTTCTGCCCGACCAACCCAAACGTATTCGCCGAGACCTCCGTGGCATCATAGCTTTCGGTATAACCGTGTTCGTCGCTGACAACGACCCGATCGCCGTGCACCGCGGCCATATCGCGGAATGACTTCGCCTGCGCACGCCAGTCCTGAAAGTCGGGCCAGGACAGACAGCAGCCTTCCACCGTACGGCGGCTGTCGATGTAAACCAGACGGTCACTGCGCTCCACCATCGGGAAACCGTTAAAGAGGACGGCCTTCGTCAGGGTGAAAACAGTGGCGTTCACTCCGATGCCGATCGCCAGCGTAGCTACTGCCACGATCGTGAACGCCGGTGCTCGGCGCAGTCCGCGCAAGGCGTAGCGGACGTCCTGCAGAAGGGATTCGAAAAAGCCGCGCACGTCGCGGCATTCTTCTTTGATCTGCTCCAGCCCGCCAAACTCTAATCGAACCGCTCTGCGAGCTTCGGCCTCACTCATACCGGCGCGAATCTTACCGGCCACACGCTGCTCAATGTCGAAGCGCAATTCGTCATCCAACTGTTTCTCACGCCGCCTCATTCCGCGCCTCCGAGTATCAGCCCCACAGCTCCTGTCAATCGCGCCCAACTCGCCGTTTCGTCTTGGAGCTGGTTTTTGCCCTGCGCTGTCAGCCGATAAAATTTCGCCTCACGGCCGGTTTCCGTCTCCTTCCATTCCGCGCTCAGTAAGCCGCGTTTCTCAAGCCGATGCAGAGCCGGATAAAGCGATCCCTGCTGCACCTGCAGCACATCGCGCGAGATCTGCTGGATTCGCTGCCCAATGGCGTAGCCGTGATTCGCGCCCAGCGACACAATCCTCAGAATCAGCAAGTCAAGCGTGCCCTGCGGCAAACCAGATTTCGTAGAAGTCATAACACCTATCTCTTCTACATATACACCAACTACAGATACGGCAGGGCTTAACTGCGAACGGTCACATCCAGCAGCGCCGCCCAATACTGCACGGATTGCAGCCCAAACCCTGTTAAGATCAGACCCACACCAAAAACGCCCATCCGTTTCTCCGGCACATAATCCGCGCCCCACTCGACGAATGACGTACACACACTCACCACCGCCGTCACCACACCCACCACCAGCCCAAGGTAAATGCCCACGCTCAGCGCAATATCGCGCTCATGCGCCACCAGTGCGCTGACGTAGCCGGCGGCGGTGTAGCCAGCCGTTCGGTTCAGCACGGCCAGAAATTGCGCACGGGAGAAACGCACGCGCGCCATGGGTTGATAATCCATCGACGGCCGGATGCCCACCCGGTACGCCGCCAACTGTCCAGCCGTGTTCAGAACGCCGAACATCGTACCGAACACGGCCCCATAATGCCAGGCTGCGCCCAGCCCGAACGCCAAAGCGCGAATCGCGCTCATTATGAGGTCATGCCAAAACCCCGGGTCCGGCTCACGCCGCGACGCGCGCGCGTACTCCCACGCCAGCGTTATGCCGTACGTAATGCCGCACGCCACCCCGAATACCGGCCCGAGCGGCAGCCCATAGCCGACGCCAAACAGCAGGCCATAGGTCACTGCGCGGGTAAGCGTTCGCAGCGGCCCGTGTTCCCCTCCCAGTACGTCATAAGCCAGATACAGCGCTCCGAGGACGTCCAGCGAGCAACCGACAATACTGATCAGCGCCAGCGTGTGTTTATCGATTGTCAATGGGAAGCCCGTCATGGAATATCTGCGAACCCGCCGTTGTTCAGCACGATGAACGATTCCGGTGCGGACTCGCGAAGCACCGTCCGTGGCCTATTAATTCCTTCGTCGGCCAACTGGAAAGTGCCGTGGTGGATCGCGATGCTTATCTTCGCACCCAAAATTTCGTGGGCCTTTGCCGCTTCATCCGGTCCCATGTGCACCGGCGACATAAACCATCGGGGCTCATATGCCCCAATCGGCAACAGTGCGACATCCGGCGGTCCGAATTCTTCACGGATGCCCGCGAAATGAGAACCGAACGCCGTGTCTCCGGCAAAGTAAACCAACCGGCCCTGGCGCTCAATCATGTATCCACACCAGAGGGTTTGATTGCGATCGAACAATCCGCGCCCGGAAAAATGCACCGCCGGCACGCAGTGGATCGTCCTCCACCTTTCGCCCCAGTCCAGTTCCTCGAACGGCCCAATCTTCTGTGAGCGAAGCAGGTCCCCAACTCCGCGCGGAATGATGAACGTCGAATCGCCCCTCGCCGCCAGCCGCCGCAGGGACGCCAGTTCCAGATGATCGTAATGATTGTGGCTGAGCAGCACGATATCGATTCGCGGCAGGTCCTCCCACAGTACCCCCGGTTTCCGCCTGCGCCGCGGGCCGATCCACGAAAGAGGACTCACCCGCTCGCCCCACACCGGGTCGGTCAGAATATTGCAGCCCGTCTGCTGAATCAGCACCGTGGAATGGTTCACCAGGGTGATCCGCAAGCCGTCCACCTGCTCGGCGGGTTTGTTCATCGTCACATCATCGATGAACCGGGGCGACATCTCCGGGCGTGTGTTCAGCTTCCATCGCAGAGCATCCAGCCAGCCCAGTGCCTGCCGCCCATCGGGATTGAAGAAACGCCTGCCGTCAAAGTGGGCGGCCGGCATCACACGTTGTTCAGGATTGACAGGGCCGTACCTTCGAAGATATGGCGCTTTTCGGCCTGAGGAATATTGAGCGCCTCGATCGACGACACTGCGCGGTCGATGGAGCCGAGCAGATGGGGAAAGTCGCTACCCATCACCATATGATCGGAGCCCACCAGACCGCGTGTCAGCATCAAATTCTGTGGGTTGAAGGTGACCGTGTCGTAATAGAGCTTCTTCAGGTAGAAGCTGGGCGGTTGGTCGATTTTGACCTTACATTCGGCGAAGTCGTGGAAGCCGGAGTCCATACGCTCCATCAGGTACGGAATTGCGCCACCGATGTGGCCGATGATCCAGCGGATATCGGGGAAATCTTTGAACATGCCGTCGTAGCACATGCGGGCGACAGCGAGCGTTGTGTCCATGGGGAAGCCGATGATCGGGCCGAGCACGTATTCCTTGTAGGGCTCGGAATTTACGGGCAGCATGGGATGCAGGAAGATGCACAGCTTCATCCGGTTGGCTTCGGCGAAGAACGGCCGGTACTGTGGCGAAGTCAGCGGCTTGCCCCCTATATTGCTGAGCAGAATCACGCCGTTCATTTTGAGCTCGCCGATGGTGCGATGCAGTTCCTTCAATGCTTCGTCGGGATTGTCCATGGGTATGGAGGCAAAGGCTTTGAAGCGTTTGGGGTTCTTTACAACCAGATCGGCATATGCGTTATTCATCATGCGGGCGACCGCCGGCTGCCGCGCGCCGTCGGTGTAAAAAATATTCGGAGTGGAGAGCGAGACGACCTGGATATCGATCCCGATGCGGTCCATGGCTTCGATGCGGAGATTGACGTCGGTCATCGGCGGCGTGATGCCGAAAAAGCGCGAACCTTTATGGGTGATGATGGTCTGCCCGGTAGGGCTTTTAGCGAAGGAGAAATCGCCGCCGGACTCGCGGACGTTCTCGAAGAAGGCCTGGGTGTAGTAGTGAGTGTGCAGATCCAGTCGAAGCCCCGGCGTTCGGCCGGTCTGCGCGGAGGCAGTCTGGAGCAATCCGGCGCTGCCGACGGAGCGAAGGAAATTGCGGCGTTTCATGTGAGCGCCATTGTATCTGGTTGCGCAACGCCAATTTCGATATACCACCGGCCAATGTAACGGGATTGACCCAATACAGCACAAGCGGCTACAAGGGACCCCATTAAGCGCGTAGAGCCAGAATCGGCAGTGGAAATTTCATGAACCGACACCCCGCCACCGAGCATTTAGGGACTGAAGGGCTTCGGACTCCGGGCTGAGTCCACACGGAGTGTGCGGTGAACCGAGAACGGATGGTCTGTAAGGCTATGAGAACTTTGGTCGGGCCGGCGAGATTCGAACTCGCGACCTCTTGCACCCCAAGCAAGCGCGCTAGCCAGGCTGCGCCACGGCCCGATCTCTTCCATCGTACCCCACCTATCCATTTTTCACTAAAAGCCACTATTCTGACAACTCAAAAAGGAGGCACATGCCCCTCGGAAAAAGAGCCGCTGCCGAACTCATCGGCACCTTCTGGCTGGTCTTTGGAGGTTGTGGGAGCGCCGTTCTCGCAGCCGCCTTCCCCACTCTTGGAATCGGTTTTCTGGGGGTCGCGTTTGCGTTCGGTCTAACCGTCCTCACCATGGCCTACGCAATCGGCCATATCTCCGGATGCCATCTGAATCCCGCCGTTTCCGTCGGCCTTATGGTCGGCAAGCGGTTCCCGGCGTCCGATCTGGTCGCTTACGTTGTCGCCCAGGTCGCGGGCGCCATCCTCGCCGGTGGCGTTCTCTACGTCATCGCCAGCGGGAAATCCGGCTTCGATCTCGCCGGTGGTTTCGCATCCAACGGATATGCCGACCATTCGCCCGGCGGCTACTCCATGATTGCCTGCCTGGTCGCTGAAGCCGTTCTCACCTTCATGTTCCTGATGATTATCCTCGGCTCCACCGATAAGCGCGCGCCACAGGGATTCGCTCCCATCGCGATTGGCCTCGGTCTCACGCTGATCCACCTCATTTCAATTCCGGTGACAAATACTTCAGTGAATCCGGCCCGCAGCACCGGCGTGGCGGTCTTCGCCGGCGGCTGGGCCATTCAGCAGCTTTGGCTCTTTTGGCTGGCCCCGATCGTGGGCGCTGCTGTCGCAGGCATCGTTTATCCCGCACTTTTCGCCGACGACGGCCACGGCGCCAGATAGGAGACTGGCCGCAGTGCCGGAGAGGAGTTAACCCGCCCGCGTAAGATTATTCTTGACTCCATCTCCATCAACTCCCCGTGACGCCTCGCGTTCGGGAGCCATTCTCTATGCCGTCACTATATTCGCTTCGGCATTTCTGCTCTTCCAGGTCCAGCCTATCATCGCCAAGGTGATCCTCCCATGGTTCGGCGGCTCCTCAGCGGTATGGAGCACCTGCATGCTTTTTTTCCAACTCACGCTGCTGGCCGGCTACGCCTATGCGCACTGGCTTCAGTCGCTCGCCGGACGCACCCAGGCCATTCTGCACAGCATTCTTCTCGCCGGCAGCCTAGCGCTGCTTCCGATCCTGCCCGGTGAGCGCTGGAAACCAACTCAAACCGGCGACGAATCTTTTCTCATCCTGCTTCTGCTCGCCGCCACCATCGGCGCGCCGTACTTCCTTCTCTCCTCCACCAGCCCGCTCCTGCAGGCCTGGTACAGTCGTGAACGTGGTGTTGTTCCTTACCGGCTCTTCGCGCTCTCCAACCTGGCCTCGATGCTGGCTCTGCTCACTTATCCGGTCCTCATCGAACCCAACTTCACCACGCGCCACCAGGGTATCGCCTGGTCGACCGCTTATGGCGTCTTCGCCGCACTTTGTGCTTTCACGGGATGGCGAGCATCCAGGTCGCGCCCGGCCGTTCATGAATCAGGAGCGCCAGTCCTTTCCGCGTCATTGCTGAAAACCAAACTCCTCTGGCTGGCCTTCGCTGCGGTGGCGTCGACGCTTCTGCTCGCGGTCACCAACTTTCTCACCCAGGACGTCGCGTCCATTCCCTTCCTCTGGGTTCTCCCCCTCAGTGCTTATTTACTGACCTTCATCATCTGTTTCGAGTCCCCGCGCTGGTACAACCGCGCCGTCTTTCTCCCGCTTGCCGCCGCCAGTCTCTTCACCTTCGCCTGGTTTCTTATTCAGGGCCTCGCGCTCGACATGAAGATCGCGATCGCTTTCTCCACTGTTGCCCTCTTCGGCTGCTGTATGTTCTGCCATGGCGAACTTGTCCGCCTGAAACCAGACCCCCGCCACCTCACCGGCTTCTATATGTTCGTTTCACTTGGCGGCGCAATCGGCGGCATCTTCGTTGGTCTTATCGCGCCCAATTTATTCAATGCCTATTACGAATTCGACATCGGCCTCGCCGCCTGCGCCATCCTTCTCGCCTGGGCCGTCATGCATGCCCTTCGCCGCTGGGACGGCATTATACCCAAAGCGATAACCGTCATTTTCACGCTTGCAGCCGGCATCTACATCGGAAAGCTTGGTCTGATTGCCAAACAGGGCGTCACCGGCTACCGCGCTGTCGCGCGCAATTTCTACGGTCAACTTCGAGTCATTGATGAAGGCAAGCCCAATGCCGAAGACGCCTACCGCAAACTCCTTCACGGCCGCATCAATCACGGCATTCAGATGTTGAACCCGAAGTACCGCCGGACCCCGGTCGCCTACTTCTGCGCCGATAGCGGCATCGGCCACGCCATGCGCTCCCGGGAAGCCGGACAGCACTGGGATATGGGCATTCTCGGCCTCGGCGCCGGCGCGCTAGCGGCATACGGACAGGCCGGCGATACAATCCGTCTCTACGAAATCAATCCTTTAGTTGTCGATCTCGCCCGCTCCCAGTTCACTTACCTCGCCGACACTCCCGCCAAAGTCGATGTCTCACTTGGCGATGGCCGCCTGTCCCTTGAACGCGAGCCAGGAGCCCGGTTCGATCTTCTCGTCATGGACGCGTTCTCCGGCGATTCTGTCCCGGTCCACCTTATTACCCGTGAGGCTTTCGCCATGTACTTCAACCACCTCAAACCTGGCGGCATGGTTGCGGTCAATATCTCCAACCGGTATCTCGATCTGGAACCGGTTATGGAACGCGCCGGAACGGCGTTCGGAAAGAAGACCCTCGATTTTGACCTCGACCCGGAAGCCGACGATCTCCTCTGCAATGTCTCCTCCTGGGTCCTGTTTGTCGATCCTCAACGCCCACTCCCGAACATCCTTAGGTCCGGCAGAGTTCTTCCTCCGCACTCTGGTTTCAGAATCTGGACCGATGATTTCTCCAATATGTTCAGCATTCTGAAGTAAGATCACAGGAATGCCGCTGGACCCAGATCTCCAACACTGGCCCGACTCCACTGCGGTGCTGAGAGTCGATTAACGATAAGCATTCGTAAGCGTTTGTTAACCTCTATTACGAATGCTTCCCGATATTCAGAAGGCGATCCGTCTGCAAACTCTCGACGATCGCATCGCCGAACTGACGAAAGAAATCGCGGCTTTGCCCAAACATATTGCCGAAATCGAGAAGAAACTCGAAATTCACCAACGCCGGCTGGACCACGATAAAGCGGCCCTCGCGGCGAATCAGAAGGACCGTAAAAAGCTGGAGATGGACATCCAGGTCCAGGACCAGAAAGCCTCCAAGCTTCGCGATCAAATGATGGGCGCCAAGACCAACGAGCAATACCACGCGTTCCAACACGAAATTACGTTTTGTCAAACTGAAGTCCGGCGCATTGAGGACAAGATTCTGGAACTGATGGGCGAATCCGAGGCTCTCGATAAGAACGTGAAAGCAGCCGAAGTTGCACTGGGTACCGAAAAAAAAGAAGTTGAGAAAGAAAAGACCGACGCCAGGGACCGGACCGCGGTCGATCAAAACGAGATCAAAGCTCTGCAGGCCGACCGCGCCAAAGTCACCGGCGATATGACGCCCTCCGCGCTGTCGCTGTACGAGCGCATCCGCAAATCCCGCGCCGGCATCGCGGTTTCAGAAGCCGTGGAAGGCCGCTGCTCCCGCTGCCATGTCATGATGCGCCTCCAGCTTTTCCAGGAGCTCAAGCACGCCGACCGCATCATCACCTGCGAGAGCTGCAACCGCATCCTCTACTACATCCCGGTGCAGAGTGTGGTAGACATGAGCGTGCCAACGCCAAACTGACGATCAATTGCGCCACATACCGAACTGTCGCGCTTTGTGACTCCAATAGATGTGGGCTGGATCTGTTGCTTCATCATCAACACTGAATCCCTTGCAGGTCTTTGATCGTCTGAACCCCTCCAGGGCATAACCAAGGTCATCCTTCGGATCGTAATCGAGGCCCTCCACCGCCAGTTTGGCCGTATCCTCAAACCGAAAGCGCAACTCCATCGGGCGGTGACTTACCCCATTCAGAAAGACTGCGACGACAACATCCGATGGAGTGGTGCCCAGAATAGCGACTTGTTTCCGGCCGCGGCAACTGAAATCACCGGTTATGACAGACTCAGCTTTCCATTTGACGCCGGGCAAGTATTTGTCTGCTGCTCTGATTAATGCGTCCTGAGCCGCGACTGTTTGTGAAGTGAGCAGAACTAGAATAGAAAGGATAGTCTTACGGGTCATTGCGGTATCCACATCATCAAACAAAAGGGCTCGCGGATCCCGCGAACCCTTTTTTTAGATCCCGACGACGTAGCTTCAGCCGAGTCTACTTACTCACAATCCGCATCCCGTAGAACGATCGGTAAACGAAGAACAGTGCAACAATCAGGAAGATTCCGCTGAACACGGACACAATCTGTCCATTCCCCTGATCTGACATCGACACCGCCAACTCCACCGCCAGCAACCCAAACAGCGTCGTGAACTTGATAATCGGATTCAACGCCACGCTCGACGTGTCCTTGAACGGATCGCCCACCGTATCGCCGACCACCGTCGCCGCGTGCAGATCGGTTCCCTTCTGCTTCAACTCCGTCTCCACAATCTTCTTCGCGTTATCCCACGCGCCACCCGCGTTTGCCATAAAGTTTGCCTGATACAAGCCGAAAAGCGCAATCGAAATCAGGTACCCGATAAACAGGAACGGCTCGGCAAACGCAAACGCCAGCGTCGCAAAAAACACTGCCAGGAAGATATTGAACATACCCTTCTGCGCGTACTGTGTGCAGATGCCCACCACGATCTTGCTGTCCTGTACCGACGCCTTTGTTGCGCCCTCCAGCTTCATGTTCTTCTTGATGAACTCCACCGCACGGTAAGCGCCCGTGGTCACTGCCTGCATCGAAGCGCCGGTGAACCAGTACACCACCGCACCGCCGGCAATCAGGCCGAGCAAAAACGGAGGATGCAGAATGGAAAGCTTCTCCAGATTCGTCGTCAGTTTCTCGGTCAGAGCCACAATGATCGAGAAGATCATCGTCGTCGCGCCCACTACCGCGGTTCCGATCAGCACCGGTTTGGCGGTCGCCTTGAAGGTATTGCCCGCGCCATCGTTCTCTTCCAGGTTCTCTTTGGCTTTGTGGAAGTCCGGCTTGAAGCCGAAATTCTTTTGCAGATCCTGCTCGATATTCGGCTGCGATTCGATCAGCGACAGCTCGTAGACAGACTGTGCGTTGTCCGTTACCGGCCCGTAGGAGTCGACGGCGATCGTCACCGGACCCATGCCGAGGAACCCGAACGCTACCAGACCGAATGCGAATACTGTCGGCGCCACCATCAACCCACCCAGTCCCTGCGTGCTCACACCGTAGGCAATCGACATCAGCGCGAGCATCGCAAAACCCAGCCAGAAGGCGGCAAAGTTGCCCGCCACCAAACCGGACAGAATATTGAGCGATGCGCCGCCCTCGCGAGATGACGTCACCACTTCGCGCACATGCCGCGATTCGGTCGATGTGAACACCTTCACGAACTCAGGTACAACCGCGCCTGCCAGCGTACCGCAGGTGATCACGCTCGAAAGCTTCCACCACAGCGACGAATCCCCGCCCAAATCCGGAATCATGAAGTACGAAACAATGTAGGTCAGCACGATCGAAACAATCGACGTCAACCATACCAGCGATGTCAGCGGATGCTCGTAATTGAACTTATCGAGGTTGCCGTACTTACTTTGCGCAATGCCTTCATTGATGAAGTAGGAGAGCGCCGACGAGATCACCATCATCACGCGCATCACGAATATCCAGACCAGCAGCTGCACCTGAACCAGCGGATTATTCACCGCCAGCAGGATGAACGAAATCAGCGCGACGCCGGTCACGCCATAGGTCTCAAATCCGTCCGCCGAAGGCCCAACGGAGTCGCCCGCGTTGTCACCAGTGCAATCCGCGATCACGCCGGGGTTGCGCGCATCGTCTTCCTTCACATTGAACACGATCTTCATGAGATCGGCGCCGATGTCCGCAATTTTCGTGAAGATACCGCCAGCCACGCGCAGTGCCGCGGCGCCCAGCGATTCACCAATTGCAAACCCGATAAAGCAGGGTCCCGCATAGTCGCCGGGGATGAAAAGCAAAATACAGAGCATGATCAGCAGCTCGGTGGAGATCAGCACCATGCCAATGCTCATGCCTGCCCGCAGCGGAATCGCATAACAGGGAAACGGCTTGCCCTTCAGGCTGGCAAATGCCGTGCGCGAGTTCGCGAACGTGTTCACGCGAATGCCGTACCATGCCACGCCGTAGCTGCCGCCGATACCGATCAGGCTGAATAACAGAACAATGATCAGCTTTTCCGCCGGAAAATGCTGGAAGTAGCCGAAGTACACCAAAATCACGGAGCCGATGAAAATTTCGAGGATCAATAAAAACTTGCCTTGGGTCCACAGATATGTTTTGCAGGTTTCCCAGATCAGTTCGCTCACTTCCAGCATGCACTTGTGCACGGGCAGATCGCGCAGCCGCACGTAGGTAATCAATCCGAACACCAGGCCCAGCAGGCTGATCAGGATACCGCCCATCAGCAGAGTGCGCCCGTCGGTGCCCAAAAACTTGCCCATACTCAAATCGGGCAGAACGAGGTTGGCTTCGCCGCCATGGCCCTGCGCCATTACGAACGAGGGGGCCATTAGAAACGCGAACAGCGTGGTTAGCGCCCAGCGCAAACGTATAAACTGCATCGTGGTTGAATCTCTCTCCTGGAATTGGGACTGCGGGGTTTAATTCGCCCAGCGTAGCCGATAAGGGTACGCCAATGCAATAAGATAGCAGACGCCCTGGTCCGGATCGGACGCTTATCCCAACTCGACCCGAAAGTTGATATCCACAGCCGGCGCCGAGTGAGTCAGCGCGCCGCAGGACACAAAGTCCGCGCCCGTTTCCGCATATGCGCGCACGGTGTCCAGAGTGATGCCGCCGGAAAGCTCAACCCTGGCCCTGCCTGCGATTTCGTCAATCCACTCTTTCGCCCCGGCAGGTGTCAGATTATCCAGCAGCAGGTGCGTCGCGCCGCAATTCAGAGCCTCGCACAGTTCTTCCCGCGTGCGAACCTCAATCTCTACCGGAACCTGTGCTCTCCGCGTCCTCTGGAGTGCGGCCGTCACTCCACCTGCCGCCGCGATGTGGTTGTTTTTGATCAGGACCGCGTCGTATAGACCGAAGCGATGATTCGTTCCGCCACCCGCCGCCACGGCCATCTTTTCGAGTTGACGCAGCCCCGGGGTCGTCTTGCGCGTATCCAGAATGCGGCATCCGGTCCCTGCGACAGCTTCAACATACCTGGCTGTCAGTGTCGCTATCCCGCTGAGCCGTTGTAAGAAATTGAGCGCGGTTCGCTCCCGCGTGAGCAAATCCCGCGCCGGCCCCCGAACAACCGCAATAACATCTCCTGGGTGCAGGACGTCTCCCGACCGTCGCACCAACTCCACCGCACAAGGGAAAACCTCGGCGAGCAGTTCCACGCCTGCCAGCGTTAACGCCTGTCGTGCGGTCACCGTGCCGGTTGCAACAGCATCCGCCGGAATCGTCAGAAGTGTCGTGATATCGCCCGAACCGATATCTTCGGTGAGCGCCGCAGCAACCGCCGGATTCATCAGGCAACAGCCAGCATTCGGTCGATAGGCAGGGCAGCCCGGCGCATAACATCGGGATCCAACTCAATGCGCGGCTGTAGAGTTCGCAGCGATTCCGCCAGTTTCTCCAGCGTATTTCGACGCATATAGGGACATTCACTGCAATTGCAGTTTTCGTTTGCAATGAAGTGAAACGTCTTGCCCGGCGCGCCTTTCTGCAGCGAGTGCAGCACTCCGCTCTCCGTCATCACAATGAATTCCCGCGCTGCATGCCCCACGCACCAATCCACAATTGCGCTGGTCGACCCGATGAAATCCGCCATCGTCAGTACGTCTTCGGTACATTCCGGATGCGCGGCTACCAAAGCTTCCGGAAATTCCCTGCGCGCAGTTGCCAGCTTACGCGCCAGGAATGTGGCGTGCACAATACAGGCGCCCTGCCAGATCGTCATATTCTGACGCCCGGTCTGCCGCTTCACGTAGTTCCCAAGATTCAAATCCGGCAAAAACAGCACCGGTCGCTCAGCCGGAATTGAATTGACAATCTTCACTGCATTGCGCGAGGTGCAAAGAATGTCGCTCTCCGCCTTCACCTCAACCGAAGTATTGATGTAAGACACCACCACATGGTCGGGATGACTAACCCGAAACGCCCGCACCTGCTCCGGCCGGCAACTATCCACCAGGCTGCACCCTGCTTCCAGATCCGGCAGCACCACCGTCTTTGTCGGATTCAGCACCTTCGCCGTCTCCGCCATAAATTTCACGCCGCAGAACGCAATCACATCGCCGGAAAACTTCTTCGCCGCCCGCGCCAGTTCCAGACTGTCGCCAACGGAGTCGGCCAACTCCTGAATTTCCGTATCCTGATAATGATGCGCAAGAATCACCGCTTTGCGCTGTGTCTTCAGGTCGAGAATCTCTTCTTGTATTGTCGCGATTGCTGGCATGCGGGAAAAACAGGCGTTCTGACTAAAAGACTACCAGCGAGCCTCCTCCGTCGCATAAAAAAGCCATATAATGGCTCGCATATGTTCCGCTTAGCACCCGCCGCACTGGCCGCGCTCCTCGTCGCCGCTCCGTTTGCCGACGCCCGTATCGTCCGTATCGAAATCGAGCAACGCGAATCGCCCGCTTACGAAGGCAAGGCCTTCGGAAAAGCCGGACAATACGAGCTCCTCACAGGCCATTTCTACGGCACGCTGAACCCCACCGCGCCGGAGAACGCCACCATCAATGACATCGGGCTCGCCACGCGCAACGCTCAGGGATTGGTGGAATACAGCGGCACCTTCGCCATCGCCAAACCCATAGATTTGAATAGGGCCAGCGGTGTCCTTCTTTACAGCGTTCCCAACCGCGGTCGCGGAGTCCCGGAACCCCTCAACGGGCACGTCAGCGTTGTCAGCGGCTGGCAGGGCGACGTGACGCCTCAGCCCAGTGTCCAAACGATCAAGGTCCCCATCGCCCGCAACACCGACGGTACCCCGATCACTGGGCCCGTGACCGCCCTCTTTATTAACGCTGCGCCCGGCGCCAATACTTTCGCACTGACCGCCGCGACCAGCAGCCTTGCCTATCAGCGCCCCGCGACTCTCGACACAACGAAGGCTTCTCTCAACCGCCGTCCATCAGAGAACGGCCCCAAAACTCTCATCCCTCCAACCGACTGGGCCTTCGCCGATTGCACCAAAACCCCTTTCCCCGGCACGCCCGATGCCGGGAAAATCTGTGCCAAAGCCGGCTTCGACCCGGCCGCCCTCTATGAACTGGTCTTCACTGCTAAAGACCCCCTGGTTCTGGGTATCGGCTACGCTGCCACGCGCGATTTTAATTCCTTCCTCCGCAGTGCCGAGAAAGACGACGCCGGCACACCCAACCCGGTCGCCGGCCAGATCAAATACGGAATCGCCGAAGGCAATTCACAGTCCGGCAATTTCCTCCGCACTTTCGTTCACCTGGGCTTCAACCGCGATGAAGCCGGCAAGACGGTCTGGGACGGCATTAACCCGCACATCGCCGGCCGCCAACTTGCTATGAATTTCCGCTTCGCCGTGGCCGGCGGCACCGCGATGCCCTATGAGCCAGGCAGCGACGGCCCTGTCTGGTGGGGCGATTATGCCGACGAAGTCCGTGGCCGCCCCAAATCATCTTTGCTTGACCGCTGCAAAGCCACCAGCACCTGCCCGAAGATCATGGAGACTTTCGGCTCGCTTGAATTCTGGGATCTCCGCGCGTCGCCAGACCTCGTCGGCACGGATGCTAAAAAGGACATCGAACTGCCGGCCAACGTCCGCCGCTATTACTTCCCAGCCACTACCCACGGTGGTGGCCGCGGTGGTTTCAACATCGACGCTGCAGCAGCGCCAGCCGGCTGCGTGCTTCCGGCCAACCCCAATCCGCAGGCCGAACAAATGCGCGCCCTGCGATCGGAGTTAGTCGATTGGGTAACCCGTGGAGTCGAGCCGCCCGCCAGTCGTTACCCGCGGCTCGATAAAGGCCAACTTGTCGCTCCCAACCAAAAGGCCATGGGCTTCCCAGCCATCCCGCATGCCCCCTCGCTTGATGGCATCATCAACCCCCTCTACGAATATGATTTCGGCTCCGATTTCCGCTACCCCGACCTTGCCGGCGCCATTAGTCTCGCGCCGCCGCCCATCCGCCGCACTCTTCCATCCGTCGTTCCAAATGTAAACGCCGACGGTAATGAAACCGCCGGCGTTCAATCTGTTCTTCTTCAAGTTCCCCTTGGAACTTACGTTGGCTGGAATGTCACCGCCGCAGGATTCAGCAAGGGGCAGATTTGCGGTCTGAACGGTGGCTATATCCCGTTCGCGAAAACAAAAGCCGAACGCATGGCTTCCGGCGATCCGCGGCCCTCAATCGAGGAGCGCTATGCGTCCCACGAAGCCTACGTCGCAGCTGTCAAATCCGCTGCCACGAAAGCTGTAGCCGATCGTTTCCTTCTCCAGGAAGACGCCGACCGCCTCATCGCCCAGGCTGCGGCAAGTTCCGTGCTCGTCTCGCCGCAACCCACGGCGCAGAAATAGTTACCTGCGATACCCGCCGCGGTAGTACGCACCACCGCGCGGTGCTACATAGCCGCGTCCCACATAGCCACGCGGAGCAGCCCAATATCCCGGCCGCCAGCTGCGATAACCGCCACTATAAATCCAGGAACCAGCCACCCAGCCGTAACCCGGAGCCGGGATGGGAGGAGGCGCCACATAAACCGGCGGTGGCGGCGCATAGTAGCTATAAACGGGCGCTGGATAGTATGCCGGTGCGCCGATGCCAATACCCACCGCAATATGCGGGCCACCCGCCAGCATTGTGCCCGCTGCCAGTACCAGCCCCGCCAAAAGTTTGATTTTCATGTTCATCATCCTCCGCATGTAGTATTGCAACCGAAGTGCCAAGGTATAAATCGTTGAAACCACTAATGATCAGCGCTCTTCCACCCCAATTCGCTGGTGGTTTTCAACCACGCTGGTTACTCGTCGAAAAACTCCCGTTCGCTTCGATACGCCTTCGCCGCCTCTTCGCTTCGATATGGCTTCGCCGCCTCCAAGGCCCTTAACTCTGCCCGCCGGATCTTTCCCGAAATCGTCTTGGGCAGTTCGGCGAACTCAATACGTCGGATCTTCTTAAATGGGGGCAATTGCACCCTTAAGAACTGGAAAATCGACCGCGCGGTCCCGGCATCCGGCGTGAATCCCGGCGCCAGTGTCACAAACGCCTTCGGCACAGCCGCCCGCAACGCATCCGGGCAGGGAACTACCGCCGACTCCAAAACTGCCTCATGCTGCAACAGCACACTTTCCAGTTCAAAAGGACTGATCCGGTAGTCCGACGCCTTGAATACGTCATCATCCCGCCCCACGTACCAGAAGTAACCTTCCTCGTCGCATTCCGCGATGTCCCCGGTCCGATAATTCCCCGGATCCATCGGGACTCCGCCATAACCCAGCATCAGTCCAGCCGGATGCGGCTCGCGCTTCACACAAATCTCTCCGTTACCGGCGGTCTCAATCTCATAGCCCGGCAATACCCGGCCCATTGACCCCGGCTTCACTTTCTGCCCGGGCGAGTTGCCGATCATCGCCGTCGTTTCCGTCTGCCCATATCCATCGCGAATGGTCACACCCCAGGCCGCCCGAACCTGATCGATAATTTCCGGATTCAGCGGTTCGCCCGCACTCGCCAGTTCCTGGACGTGAACCGGGCAATCCGCCAGGCGTTCCTGAATCAGCATTCGCCACACTGTCGCCGGAGCACACAGACTCGTCACTGGCTTCTCGCATAACATCCGCAGCACATCGGCTGCCTGGAACCGCGCATAGTTGTATGAAAACACTGTGGCCCCCGCATTCCACGGCGCAAAAATACAGCTCCACGCATGCTTCGCCCAGCCCGGCGAACTGATGTTCCAGTGCACCGACCCCGGCCGCAGCCCCAGCCAATACATCGTGGAAAGATGCCCCACCGGATAACTTTCGTGCGAATGCAGCACCAGCTTTGGCAGCGCCGTCGTCCCTGAAGTGAAGTACAACAGCATTGGGTCGCCGGCCATTGTCACTCCATCCGGCTCAAACTCTTCCGATTCCCCGGCGGCATCCTCAAATCGCAGCCACCCCGGCACCGGATCACCCACCGCGATCCCGGTAAACTTCAGGCCCGCAAACTTCGGCGCATGTACCGATTCGCCAATCACATGCCGCACTTCTCCGCGTCGAAACCGATCCACCAGATCGTGTGAGCCCAGCAACCCGGCCGCAGGTATCACGACCGCTCCCAACTTCATCGCCGCCAGAAACGTTTCCCAAAGCGCCGGATCATTACCTGTCATCACCAAAATCCGTTCGCCGCGCCGCACTCGCGCCCGCCGCAGAAAGTTCGCCAGCCGATTGCTTCGCGTCCTCAATTCATCGAAGGAAATCTTCGTCTCGCGCCGCTCCGCATCCACAATCCAAAGCGCGACGGTATCATTTCCCGCAGCCATCGAATCGAAATAATCCAGCGCCCAGTTAAAGCGTTCCAGCCTCGGCCAGCGAAAGCCGGTCATCGCCGCCGCATAGTCTTCGCGGTATGCCAACAGGAAATCCCGGGCTGCCAGAAACGCTTCCGAAGCCATGTTCATGAGGCTAACAGACACACTATGCCGATTGGTTGAATGTGACAAATTTAAACTTGCATTTTAAATTTGTCACAAGTTTATGTTCGGACAATCTCGACAAATATAAACTAACGCTTTAAATTTGTCATAGATGGCCTTCATCGTCAGATCGCTCTCCGGGCAGATATCGACGGCCTCGCGGCACTTCCCCGCCGTGGTTCTCACCGGTCCAAGGCGGTCCGGAAAAACCTCACTCCTGCGTGAGATCTTTCCGCAGGTAACCTACGTTCTTCTGGAAGATCCCGATATCCAGTCTCGCGCCCGTTCCGACCCCCGCGGCCTGCTGGATGAGTTCAAACTACCAGTCCTTTTCGATGAAATCCAGAACGTTCCACAGCTGTTTGACTACGTCCGCACCCGCATCGACGAACACCCGCGCCGTTACGGTCAATATCTGT
>Ga0206897_1039_pt1 | contig 36251 bp, 43 predicted proteins | sample Alteio_BWOrgHeat_49_FD_152972 | JGI IMG/M metagenome (GOLD analysis project Ga0206897, IMG submission 152972) | Enriched cells from forest soil in Barre Woods Harvard Forest LTER site, Petersham, Massachusetts, United States -... | ecosystem: Environmental > Terrestrial > Soil > Temperate forest >... | reverse complement strand
GATCCTTTACCTGGAGCAAGTTTTCAGGACCTGCAACCACAATCTGTGATACTCCTGTTACATCTCGTAAAGTGATAAACGATAGTTTGCCAAGCTCACGCAAGTCTTCCACCCAGCCTCCAACTGTAACCTTTTGTCCTTTCATGGCAGGCCCAAGCGTGCCTATGTTATGGGTTTTTTTTATATCCATTAGATGTTCCCTTACTTTCTTTCAAATTCTACTACTAGTTCTATCTTTCGAAGATCGTGAGCAATTGCAACTACTTTATCCACATCAATTGGAAACCTTGGTGTTTTTTTGCCCGATACGATAACCTTGGTTTTTTGTAGGCCGCCTGGAGCCCAGACCTTATTTATTCCGAGTATTTTGATTGGGAAAAAAACATCTTCTATGAATTTGTTGTCGTCCGAGCCTTGGTGCACAAGCCAAATCTTTCCATCAAACTCTCCTTGAAGTATGCGGTAAAGTTCTCGGCTTTGTCTTACTGTCATGATATCAGGGCTGTTAAGGTATAGGACATAGTTTCCATGCGAGCCCCGGCATGAATTTAGTGTAAATTTTTCTATCTGGGGAATTTTTTGGGAAAGTTTGACTAGTTTTATTGATGCATCAACATCTGCCTTGGTAAGCGTTCCTTGATCTAACTTTGATTCACATTGGGGGCACAGTATGCCATTCATGGCGTCAAAGTTGCAGATTGGTGTCCTCAAGGAAATCGAATTTTTGCTTGCAAAAACTAGAAGATAAACCATGCGAAAACAGGTTCTGTATAATCCATGATTGATTTTATCTCTGTTCAAAGTCGGTTGATATTTTGATATGTTGAATAGGTTTTGCATAGTCTAAGTCGGGTTTTTTGACTGTCAAATTTCGTTGAATAGTTACTAAGGTCTGTATTGAGTAGCAATATCACTAGAATGCATATTTTCTAGCAAATTAGAATAAAGTATATCGCCATTATGTGCATCAATAAAATAAACTGCAAAATTCTCAATACGTTGTTGTCCTTTGTAAGACCACCATGCCTCACTTATGTAAAATAACTTTCCAGTTGTGGCTTGAAGTTCTTCTTTACCCTGACTAGGACAAAAACCAAATGAAGTTTCTGGGACACATACCACCAGTGCAGAGTAATCTGTATGGTTAATGAAGAGTTCAGTACCATTAGGTAATACAAAAATCAAACGTTGTGGAAATTTCGGATAAGTGGGATTGAATGGTAATGTGTCTTTGCCAATGATAACTATTCGGTCAATATTTGGCAAGTGCTTTGATAAATCAGATTTTATAATCTGTATAGCCTGATCTTCTGATAATTTAGGTATGGTATCAATTTGATTTTGTTGAATTAAATCAGGATTTTCTTGTTTTAATTCCAAAAGATAAATCAGAAAAATACCAGTAGATACGATACCGATACCAACTCCCAAGTAGACATAAGGATATTTCACGAAAACAATAATTGTTTACAAACTGAAAAGCCTTCTGATGTCACATCAGGTTATAGACATGACATTCCATCCTGTCAAGTATCTAGTAACTTTGATTCTACAATTTGGACACCATTCATACCTTAACGTATAATCATCACATGTAGAATTCAGACAAGCCGATTCTTTTTTACATAGGGGGCAAATGTGATTTTCCATCTATCTCTCCTGCTTGCATTCTGTATCAATGTGATCCACTTGTTCTCACCCTCAACCTTTATTCCTGCTATTTCACTAGGTGTCTTTCCATTTAATCCCATGTGATGTCTAATGTAATTATGATAATCCTACGCAAATTTCAAAAGTTAGTGGTAATAAAAAAAATCAAATGAAAGTATTCCCAATTGTTGGGACAATAATTTTGTTAATAGGAATGGTATTAGTGATAGCCGGCTCAATTGAATATTGGAATTGGTTCAAGTGTGAATCAAATTCATGCGGTTTACCCACAGGATCTTTTGATTATCGCTATTTGATAACAGGGTTGATCATAAGCCCAATTGGAATAGTCACGTTAATTATTGGCTTGAAGAAACGAGTTTGAATCAACCGATTTTATACAAAGAGCAGATCAACTGCCAATTATACAGAACCCGAAAACAATGACCAATATTTTACAGCAAAGGATCAATGCATAATCAAGATCGTGACTCAAAACCCAAATGTACCACTCATCCATACGGTATCTGTGGTTACGTTATCTGTAGACGATCTATCCGTACAATATCAAAGCCAGGGAAAGAAGGTACATGCAGTAGACCACATATCATTTTCATTCAGTGAAGGCGAGTCCCTTGGAATAGCTGGCGAGAGTGGCTGCGGCAAGAGTACGCTTGGCCTTGCAATCATGAAGACTCTACAGGAAAATGCCAGTGTCTCAGGCAAGATTCTTTTTGATGATATCTCAATACTTGAAACATCAGATTCTGAATTTACAAAAGATATCAGGTGGAAGCAGGTATCAATGATATTTCAGGGAGCAATGAATTCCCTAGATCCTGTTTTTACGATAAAAAAACAATTTATGGAAATACTGCAAAAACACAACTTTCAAGGTGACCATGTCCAGACAATAGAGTCTGCCATATCATCAGTGGGATTATCACATTCAGTTTTGGACAAGTATCCACATGAAATTAGCGGTGGAATGAAGCAGCGTGTAGTCATTGCAATGGCATTAATCTTAAAACCAAAAATGGTAATTGCAGACGAGCCAACAACCGCACTTGACGTATTGGTCCAGGCACAGATTATGATTTTATTGAAAAAACTCAAAAAAGATGGGCTGTCAATCATCCTAATCTCGCACGACTTGGGCATTATATCAGAAATTGCAGAAAAAGTTGGAATCATGTATGCAGGACAAATTGTAGAGTTTGGCAACATGGAAGAGATTTACAAAAACCCAAAACATCCCTATACAGTTGCACTGCTTGATTCCATACCAAAACTACAAGAAACAAAAAAGATCACACCCCTGAAAGGAAACCCTCCAAGTCTTGTAAATCCTCCAAGCGGATGCAGGTTTTATGACAGATGTCCACAGGCCATGGATAAATGCAAACAAGATCCTCCCAAAATCAAGACAGCATCAGGTTTTGTAATGTGTTGGCTGCATGAATGACTAGTTTTTAAAAATTTACAGAATTTTACTTGAGGCCTGTGCCGTTATAGTAAGAGTCGTAGATTCTCAATGCATTGTCCATTGATACTTGCTTTGCTTGTGCAAGCATTGTATTTCGGTCTGCACCGTTTTCATCAGTTGTTACACTGCTCAAGCCATAATAGTTTGATTGTAGCAATGCAAGATGTCTTTCGTGAATCTGGTTGAATATGATTACTGCTTTTTCTAGTGCGTATGATTCTTGTGGTGTCAAGTTTCTTCCACCGTGATCTTGTTCATTTGTAGTAGTGTTTGGTTTGTATGTAAACTGTGATGGGTCAATATACTGGCTTATGTCTACGTATACTTGATCAATTTTTGCAAGTTGGCTAACCAATGATGCTGCCTGGGCTTCATCATTAGCCATATTTTGTGTAATCTGAGTTTGTCTATCATAAGTTGCAACAGAATCAGTTGTTGGTCCTGCCTGGAAGCCTGCATAGTTTTGTTGAATCTTTACTAGTTGGTTGACGATATCTTGTGCTTGTACAAGTGATGTGGACTTTGCTGCATCAATCATTGCATTTCTGTCTCGTCCTTGAGTATCAGTTGAAGTGCTGTTTAGTCCTACATAATCAGTTGACTGGATATCTGCTAATTGTTTTACGTGTATAGTATCAAATTGTGCAATTGCATTCTGCAATGAAACTTGTGCTTGTGCATCGATATTTCTTCCTCTGCTTGTCTCATCAGTGGTTACACTGGTAAGGCCGTCCCAGTTTCTCTTGGATTGATCCAAGTTTGCAAACTGGTAATAGCTCATGTATTTTGCCATGGCTTTTTGTTCTGCGGCTTGTTGTCTAGCAGCAATGTCTGACCAAGGGTCATCTGCAAATACTGCATGATTCAAGTAAACTGATCCTGCACTGAATAAAAGTCCTGTAATCATTACGACTGCAAGTAACTGGAATTTCACGAAATCTCTCAGATATTATGCCTTTTAAAACTTTGCGATGATCAGAGATTTGCATGCCTGATCGCCCTAATAAAATAACATTGCATCCAGCCGTACGATATACAATCAAGATTGGTCTACAAAGGCACAATCACGAATTGCATCCACAGTCTTGTTAAATAAAAATTAGATAAATTTCCAGGCAATTTTACAAGTCAATTATAAAATATTATGTTAAACTGGAATTTAATCAAAGCCTATATCTTCTGCAAACAATTGATACCAAATGACAAAAAGCAGAACCGCATCAATTGCAATAATCTTGGCAATATCAGTCATGGTCATCACTGGCCTGCAACCAGTTCATGCAGACGGTACAAATAAAATCAATATTCTCAATCTCAAAGTTAGTCCTGCATTAGTCAGAGTAGGAGATGAATTTGCAATCAATGCAACACTTGTCAACAATTCTACTGATACCATAACAGTGCACAATGGCTGCGGAGGACCGCTTACAGTAGTTTTTGATAATCATGCTACAGTCAATGTGAAAAAAATATGCAACTGGATGGCAATTCAAATAATATTAAAACCAGGTGAGAACACTAGTGTAACAAGTCTTGCTTCAAATCTTGGATATAATGCATCCTCATCTGGAATAGTAAATGCAAATGTTACAGTCTCATATGATGTAAGAAACCAAACTCTTGAGACAGCAAACAGTAACACGGTTTCAAAATCATTAATGTTTACAATATATGATAAAAACAATCCAGACCATCTATCAATATTATCTCCACTAGAACAACTCAGATCAGGAGTTGTAGCAAGCAACATCCAGTGCAAGCAAGGCCTTGAATTGATCTTCAAAGCAACAAATGATTCCCCAGTATGTGTCAAGCCTCTTACTGCTACCAAACTTGTCTTGTGGGGATGGGCAAAATCAACAGGTGATGTAAATATTGCACAAGATGCGCCAACTATGAAAACTATCACACTTGATGACAATGGCAAATCAATTGACATCAAAAAGGGTGAACGATTTCTCCTAAAACTTGGCAGTACTTGGAATTGGAATGTTCGGATTGACAACCAAACAGTTGCAAGCAGAGTGGTCAACATAATGGTAGTCAAAGACGCCCAGGGAGTGTATGAAGTTCACAATGCAGGCAATGCAACAATAACTGGAGTTGGAGACCCATGGTGCCATACATCATCACCGCCCTGCGAAATACATTCCATATTATTCAAGGCCAACATTATAGCATCGCAGTAAAAATTAGAGATTATTTTAGCACATACAATTGTTACATGCCACAAATTCATAGACCAATACCGTAAAACGCTTGATATATTTGAAAAATATAAAGAAAAGAATGGACGAGATTCTTTCAGTCAAGAATTTAAAAAAATATTTCATAAAAAAAGGATTCACGGGCTCTGACAAGGAAGTAACTAGAGTAGCAGACGATATCTCATTTTCAATCAAAAATGCTGAAACCTTTGTACTTGCAGGCGAATCAGGTTCTGGCAAGACCACAATTGCGCGTCTCATACTAAGAGCATTAGAGCCAGATTCTGGCACAATAAGTTTTGACGGCCAAGAGATAACAAATCAAAAAGACCACCTAGAAAAAATAAGGCTTGGCTGCCAGATGGTCCACCAGGATCCTTATGCATCAATCAATCCAAGGATGACCATTTTGGATATAGTAAAAGAGCCACTTGAAATCCACAATGTTGGAAACAAGCAAGAAAGAAACCGTCTTGCATTGCAGGCATTAAGTCAAGTAAAACTAGAGCCAGTAGAAGATATTGCATCAAAGTATCCACACATGTTATCAGGCGGGCAAAGACAACGAGTTGCAATAGCTCGTGCAATTGTAACAAATCCAAAACTTGTCATAGCAGACGAGCCTGTATCCATGCTTGACGTATCAGTAAGAATTGGAATACTAGAACTGATAAAAGAGTTACAAGAAAAACATGGAATCTCTTTTTTGTATATCACACATGACTTGTCCACTGCAAGATACATTGGCCACAGGATTGCAATTTTGTATCTTGGAAAGATTGTGGAGACAGGGCCAATCAATGAAGTTTTGTCCAGCCCACATCACCCATACACCCAGGCACTCTTGGATTCAATTTCAGATCCAGACCCAGAAAATCTGCACAAGGAAAAAAAGATACGAGTCAATGAACCGTTAGACATTGACGTGTATCAAGGCTGCAGGTTCAGGGCAAGATGTCCATATGCAATTGACAAGTGTAAGCAAGAACCAGAACTTGAAAAAGTTTCAGAAGACCGCCAAGTCGCGTGCTTTGTAAAGATAAACTAGTTTGCCACTTCGGGCACATTAGAGATTCTGTGCGATACAACTTGTGAGACACCATTTCTTGGAAACACTCCATAGATGAGAGTGGCCTTTTTGACCACAGAGTCTTTTAGTGATACCATAATCATCTGGCTTCCTTTTGCCCTGTCTTCAAGTATGGTAGCAAGCCTTTCTGTGTTTAATGCATCAAGGTGTGCGTCTACTTCGTCAAGCAAGTAGAATGGAGATGGCTTTAGTTTCTGTAGTGCTAGCAAGAATGTGATTGCAGCAAGTGTTTTTTCACCACCACTGATTGATGTTGATTCTCTTTTTGGCTTGTTTGGAAATTGTACAAGGTAAGATATTCCAGATGTGAATATGTCATCCTCGTTTTGAATCTCAAGCCATGCATTTCCTCCAGTCATCTTGCTAAATATTTCGCGAATGTCTTTATCCACTTTATCATATGATTCCAAGAAGGTCTGGCGTTTGCCCTTGTCAATTTCTTCAATGAACTTTACAATAGAGTTTCGCTCTTCTTCAAGCTCATTCTTTCTTGATGACATGGAACGATATCCATTGGATACATCAACATATGCATCAGGAGCTCGTGTATTAAGCGAGCCTGACAGGTTTTTCTTTTCAGATTCTAGTGCAAGTAAGATCTGGTCAACATCAAATGATTCTAGAAGTGTGCTGTATCCGTATGACTGTAATGTCTTACGAATTCTTTCTTCGTTTTCTACCAAATCCCGGACATCTCGCTCTATAGAATCAGACTGTCTATCCATGCCGTTTACTTCTTTACTTAGTGTCCTTTCTGATTCATACAGGTCCTTTAGTTTAGAGTCATATTCTTTTAGTGTTGATACCGATGTTCCAGATGTAGAGATGAGTTGCTGTTCTTTTTCTCTCAAGGTTACAAGCATTACATCTACTGCTTCCTTTTCTTTTGCAAGTGCCCTTGACTGGACCTCAATGTCATATTTTTCATGATTCAGAGAAGACTGTTCTTGAGATATCATTCTCACGTTTGCCTTGAGTGAGTTCTCATCGTTTCCAAGATTTGTCAGATTTCCAGTCAGTTCTCGGAACTGTGTAGATATGGTACTATGGGAGCCAAGTAGGCTAGAACGCTGTTCATTTAATGCAGAGAGTTGGCTTGCCACTCGAGTCTGTCCCTCATCAGCATAATTTTCTCTAGTCAATGAGATGCGCTCATCCAAAGACGATTCGTATGATTGTAGTTTTGATATGTTAACCATTATGCTCTCTTCTCTTCTTCGCAATTGTGAGATTCGAGAGGTGAGTTGATCTTCAGACAAGCCCAGATTCTTTAGCTTTGCCTTGATGTCTGCAAGGCCAAGACCTACATTTGCAAAACCAGTCTCAGATGAATTGTACCTGTTTTCAAGGCTGTCAGTTATCCTCTCAAGTTTTTTTAGCTGGCCCTTTTTGTTTTGGATAAATCTCCTCAAGAGTTCAAGTGACTGGACAAGTCCATCTACAGATGTGCTCAGCAAGATGATTTTTGTCAGGTGTGAAACCTTGGAATTTACATCAACGATTACAGCATTTGCGTCTGCTTCAAAGAATTGCCCATCTATTGTGACTGCCTTGTAGCCTTTTTTGGACAGCTCGTATGCCTTTTCCTTTGAATCAACCAGTACAATGTTTCCAAAAATGAAATTTTTAAGCGACGTGAATTTTTCTTCACATTTGACAAAGTCAGACAAGATTCCAAGTATGCCAGGTTCGTTATTGACAGATATTTTAGAATCAGATATTGCATCAAGTGGAATTATTCTAATCTTTGGCAATTTCTTTGACTGGGCAAATTCTGCCAGTCCAAGCAATGTAGCAAAGTCATTTACAACCAATCCCTTGAGCCAGTCAGAGCCTGCTGCAAGAAGCGGTCTTTCGTATTGCTTGTCCCATGTTAGAATTTCAAAGACCAGTCCTTGAATTCCAAGCCTCTTGGAATCTTCCTTGAGTTTTGCAATAGAGTAATCTTCGTGCATTACTTCTTTTACGACTTTGATCTTTGCTTCATATTGTGCAGCAGCCTTGCTTGCCTTTTCAAAAATTATCGTAGTCTCCTCAATGTCTTTTTCTATTTTGACGCGCCTCTCACGCAGGTTCCCAAGTCTTGACTTGAGGTCATTGATTGCCGCCTCATGTCCTGTCCTGACTTGTCTGAGTTTTACCTCAAGACCCAAGAGATTTTCTTTCTCTTCAAGTATGGATTTTACCCTCAGCGAGTTTTGGTCAATTTTATTTTGAATGTCTGCACGCTCTTGCTCAAACTTTGACAAGGAAAGTTTTGTTTCATTTAATTGGTCTGTGAGTTTTCGTACTGTTTCATCTACACGAAGTTTGTTTGTTGCAATCTGGGATTGTTGCTTTAGCACCTGACCTATTTCAGAGTCAACAGATGCTAGTTCCGCATTTGCAGACTTTCTTGTTTCATTGATTATACCAATTGAATTTTTCAGTTCGGTAATTTGATTTTCTAGCAAGGAACGTTTTTCATTTAGTGTGACAAGTTCAGACTGGATCTCTGGAAGTCTTGAATCAATTTGTGATAATCTTCTTGCATTAGTTGCAAGTTTGCTATTTGCAGATTCAAACTGGTGCATTGCAGATGCAAGTTCCGAGTCAATTGTTGCTTTGGCTTGGTTGTATACATTGACCTCATCCATGAATTTTTGTTTTTCTTCTTCGAGTTTTTTTATTTCATCACGGAGCTGGCCGCGTTGCTCGTCTAGCTTTTTGGCTTCTGATTTTATTGCATTAAGGTTTCGCTCTTTTGATATTTTTGTAGACTCGATATCTCGTAGTTTGTTTGATGACTGGATTGCATACATTCTTTTTAGTTCTTTATCCAAGACATCATAACGAAGCTGGTTGTTTCTTTCAAGTTCAAGCTCATCAATGCGTTTTTTTATTTCATCCATTCTGGCAAGTGCAATCTCAAGTCGTCTGTCTGCCTCGTCTAGTTGCTTGAGTGACTCGACCTTTTTTTCGTCAAAGTATGCAAGACCAATGATATCCTCAATTATCTTTCGCCTCTCCTCTGCGTTAAATTCAGAGATTCTAGTGATTGTACCCTGTTGTACGATGTTGAGCTTGTGAATGCCGCAGTTGGCAACTTCTAGTATGTCTAAAACATGATTCCTGAGCACCTTTTTTTGGTTTAAATAGTAAATATTTTCGCCGTTTTCATCCATTTCCCGTGTAATTGTTACAGTGTTAGAGTCGACTGGAATCTTTCTATCAGAATTGTCAAAGTGACAGCTGACACGTGCAATTTTGGCCCCGTGCTTGGCATTGTCCACATCGTGTAATAAGGAACGAAGCTTGTCCACTCTCATTATTTTCGGAGAGTTTTCTCCAAGTGAAAATGATATTGCATCAAGTATGTTGCTTTTTCCTGATCCGTTTGCACCAGAGATTGCAACCAATCCTTGCTCAAAGTTTACTATGGTATTTTTGTACCCAAACGACTTGAACCCAAAGATCTCTAGTTTTCTGATATGGACCAATGTATCCGGTAATGCCTGAACCGAGATAACCGATTATTGACAAGTTTCCTTGAGCTGCTGAATAAAAATTATAATGTGAGATCTTAGCTGTCGCGCTTGCCTTCGACAAACTCACCAAATGCTTTCTTTGCCTCGGTATACGGCATCTGGATGGGAGGATGTTTAAAGCAATAAGATGAGATGCTAGTCATCGGTCCGTATAATTTTCTGTCTAGTGCAATCTTTAATCCCCGTATTGCGTCGATCATGATTCCTGCGCTGTTGTACGCATCAATTACTTTTAGTTTGAGATCCAACTTGACTGGGATCTTGCCAAAGTATTTTCCTTCCAAGTTGATGTAACATATCTTCTCATTATCAATAAAGTCAACATAATCGCTAGGACCTATCCTCATTGGGATGTCATAGTCTGCCATTGCCTTGACAGCACTTGTCTTGCTGATTCTCTTGTCTTCGAGTCTTTCCTCATCAAGCATGTTGAAAAAGTCCATGTCGCCACCAATGTTTAGCTGATACGTGCCATCAATCTGCACGCCCCTGTCTACAAAGAGTTTGACTAGCGTCTTGTGGACAACAGTTGCCCCAAGCTGGCTCATTACGTCATCTCCTGCAAGCGGAATTTTTTTGTCAGCAAACATCTGTTGCCATTTTGGTTCTGATGCGATAAACACAGGGATTGCATTAAGAAATCCCACACCTGCCTCTAGTGCTTGGCTTGCATAATGTTTTACGGCATTGGTGCTGCCCACGGGTAGATAATTTACAAGCATCTCGGCCCCGCTGTCCTGGAGGACTTTTTTTACATCCACGTCAGGTTCTTTAGAAACAGTAACAATTCTGCTCAGGTGTCTTCCTATGCCGTCAAGCGTAGGGCCCTTTTGAACGGTCACTCCCATGCGCGGCACTTCGGCCACTGTAATTGTATTATTTGGTCTTGCATAGATGGCTTCAGATACGTCTTTTCCGACCTTTGTATCTGCAACATCAAATGCTGCCACAACCTCAATGTCTCCTGGCTCGTATCCGCCAATATTGTAGGCTGTCAGACCTATTGTATCATGAGTATTCTGAGTATAATATTTTCCACCTTGGATAATTGCTGAAGCACAGTTACCAATACCTGCTATTGCAATCTTTATTTTCTTACCCAACTTCGATAGCTACCAAATAATCCATTATATTAATTACTTGTGATTTAGAACAGAGGATTTTATAGCCCGGAATCAATTTGTGTTTAATGATAAAACCCGGCAAGCCCGTCAAGGATATTCACATCAAAAAGGGTGACAGTATCAATTCCATATTTGATCAAATGTCAAAGTCAGGTGGATTTGAATCAAAAAATCTTGTTGACGGACTAGAAATTCTAACTGCCATGATGGAAGACAAGAAGTGCTTAAAGTTCATGTCATTTGTAGGAGCTGTAGTATCAACAGGCCTCAGGGGAGTAATCACAGACATGGTCAAAAACAAGATGTGTGATGTTGTGATAACTACATGTGGTGCTTTAGATCATGATATCGCAAGGCATTATTCTAATTATTTGGAAGGATCATTTACTATGGACGACAGTGAACTGATGGAAAAAGAAATCCACAGACTAGGAAATGTTTTGGTTCCGCTAAAAAGTTACGGCCCATTGATTGAAGAAAAGATGCAGAGTTTTCTGCAGAAAGCTTTCAAGGATGGCAAAAAAGATATGGCAACTCATGATGTATCCAAGATGATTGGAGAGAATTTGGGCGAGGATTCATTTCTTTACTGGGCAAACAAAAACAACATACCAGTAATCGTTCCAGGAATAATGGACGGTGCAGTAGGAAGTCAAATCTGGATGTTTTCACAAAGTCACAAAGATTTTAGATTAAATGTTGCAGCAGACGGAGATTTATTGTCAGGATTAATCTTCAAGGCAAAAAAATCTGGCGCGTTGATGATAGGCGGAGGAATATCAAAACATCACACCCTGTGGTGGAATCAGTACAGAGAGGGCCTAGACTATGCAGTGTACATTACAACTGCTCAAGAATTTGACGGTAGCTTGAGTGGTGCCTTGGTCAGAGAGGCAATATCATGGGGCAAGGTAACAAAGAACGCCAAGCAGACTACAATTCATGCGGAAGCCACAACGATTCTGCCATTTCTCTACTCTGCACTGCTTGCAAATCTCAAATAGTGTATATTTTCTTGTGGTAAACTTTCTGAAAGCCTAATTTAGAATAAAATTCCAAGAGGTTGTCTCTCTCATATGTTTCAAGCATCAAAAATTCCAAGTGTCTAGAATGTACTTCGTGCAATGCAAAATTAATCAACAAAGATGCCATTCCATGATTTCTCTTACTAGGTATAGTGCCCAGGCAATAGAGCCCCAGGACAGACCCTGTCTCATACAAGGCCACACATGTACTGTGGGACTTGTCTACAAAATAATCCACAGAATCTAGTGATTTTTCAAGTATGGAAGATACAGTTTTTGACCATTCATGGCAATCATATGCATCACAAAAGATTCCAGTCCAGGTATCAATAGTATCGTGTGTGATTTTAATTGCATCTGGTTTTTTTTGAGGTCTAGTATTTTTTGTCAGGGCATGTTGTGTATCATGGTATACAAATCCTTTTTTTTCAAGCATGTTTTCAAGTTCTGGATAATTTGACGAGTAGACATATGGGATGCAATGATTTTTCTGAAAATGCTCCACTGAAGTTTCCACCATTTTCTCATCAATGCACGTGACACTTGACAGCTTGTTAAAAAAAATATCATCGGCAAGTTTTGGGTTCAAAAAAAGCATCCCGCAATCCATTTTGATTGTATCACTCCAGATTCCTGTAAAGCCCGCATCATTTGGTTCAATTTTTGAAATCATATTTTTATTCCAAATATTTTGCAGACTCGGCTAAAATCAATTTTATTTACAGTCTTTCCATTTTTTACCTCTACACATATTTTTTCTAGTTTTGCAAGAGCAGTTGGAGAATCAAGATCATTTTGCAATGAGGATATGATATCATTGATTAAATTTGTAATGTCTTGGTGTGTTGCATCAGAGACCTTGGCTCCAGTCAAGTAAATCAAGTCAAGCAATGGTTTTTTTGCCAACATGTCTGCTTCAGAAAAATCCATGTCATCACGATAATGTTTTGAAAAAATATACAGCCTGATAAGATTAGAACTGTGTTTTTTAACCAGATCCTTTACCCAAACAACATTTCCCAAAGACTTGGACATTTTTTCCCCGTCCGATAATACAAGACCCACATGCACCCAAGATTTGACCGGTGTCTCAGACCCTGACAGCAATTGATACTGGGCAAGATGTGCCTCATGGTGAGGATACAAGAGTTCTCTTGCACCCCCATGGATGTCATAATTTTTGCCAAAATTTTCAAAGGCAACAGCAGTATCCTGCATGTGCCACCACGGTATGCCTTCTCCGAACTCACTATACCATGAGAAATCAAAGTCTTCAGTACAGTTCCATAGCATGATATCTTCCTGGTGTTTCTTGCCAGGGCCAATGTCTAGCCTATGCAGGTTTAGCTGAGTCTGGATCTGCTGTGAAATTTTTCCATAGTTTTTCACTTGTGATACATCAAGGTAGACATTTCCATGTGCCATGTAAGCAACGCCTTGTTCCATTAATTTTTTTATTTCATGCTCTATACTGGAAACATAGTCTGACACGTATGCAAGCCTGTTGACACTTGTTATACCAAGTGATTGTAGATCATCTGCAAATGCAGCAGCATAGAATTTTGCCACATCTTTGTAAGTAGTAGAATTTTCTTTTGCTTTATTGAAGACATTTTGGTTGATATCAGTCATGTTTACAAGAACATCAGTTTGCAACCCTTGATCATGCAGACATCTAGACAAGAGATCATATGTCAGAAAGATTCGTGCATGTCCAAGATGTGTATAGTCATATACGGTAGGACCGCAGATGAATATTTTTACAAGGTTTTTTTCAAATGGGACAAAGTCCTCTTTTGATAAAGAAAAAGAATTGAAAAGTTTGAGCATTTTTTCGACTTAACGTCCACCCTGAGAAAGGATTGGAGTTAATGTCACAGTAGAGCGAACTTTTGGTAGTCTTCGTATCTTGTGTGTAATTACAGCTTCAAGTGCAGAACCTGACTCGGCTTGTAATTTTACAAAGATATCATAGATTCCATATGTACCTCGTACCTCTTTTACTTCAGAAATTTTTTCAAGATCCTTGATTATCTCTACTTCAGAACCTAGATCACAGTTGACAAGTATGTAGAGTGTTTCCATAAGTAAAGACTGTTTTTGCCACATAAAACGATATCCATATTTAAAACGGAGTATTCAATCAAAATCATGGGAAACGAAGTATTTGTCAGAGAAGTCATTCCAATTGATGTAAAAGACGGATATCTAATTGACGGCTTTCCATACACGGGTTTAGCAAACGCCATTGCAACTGAATCATTGGTAAATACAACATCCCAGTTTGAATTGGCAGGAGTTCTTGATTCAGAACTATTTCCCCCAGTCAGCATTGTACGAGATGAGGTGCCAAACTTTCCAGCACGAATCATGGTCAATAAAGATCTCAAAGTAGCAGTCTTTTCATCATATCTTACTCCTCATGAATCAATCCACCGCGATGTTGCAAGAGTCATGCTAAAGTGGGCAAGTGATCACAAGTGTTCTTTTATCATAAGCAGTTCTGCAATCAAAAGCGATGCCGAGGCTCCCTTTGTAATAGGAGTAGGGAGTACAGAGACTGCAAAGAAAAAGTTACGCGAAGCAAACATTCCTGTGTTAAAGAATGGAACAATTCCAGGCATTCCAGGAATTTTATTAAATGAAGGCATGATATCTGGCATGAACGTCATTGTACTGTTGTGCAAGGCAAAAGATTCTGGACCTGACTTTAAAGCAGGAGCAGACATTTGCATGGCAATGTCAAAACTTGTTCCAGGATCTTCATGCAATCTCAATTTACTACTTGACGAAGCCAAAGATGTAGAGCAGAACCTCAAGCAAACAGAACAAGAGACAGGCCAACTCAGAGATGCAATCTACGGATGATATACCAGGAAAAAATCATACAAAAAGAGAACCTTGAGAAATTTTTACGTACGTTAGATTCAGACGAGGGTGTAAGAATAGATAACGAGTCAAGACATGTATTTGTCAACAAGACCTCAAAGAGATACTGCATCAACATATCAATAGACAACAAGGACGAGTTCATTTACAAAGATAATACAGATGAGGTGATGGATTTTCTAAAAAACTACCTAAAACAGACAACAAAAATTTTCACATACTAGTATCATCCACAGTCCAATTCCTCAACACTTGATTTGCATGCATCATTGAACTGGGATATTTTGGAATTTAATGCGTCACAGAGTTGTGGGTCTTTTGTCTTGTCATATTTTTTTATCTCATCTGCAATGCTCAACTGGCGTAGAGGACAGGCATGTGACAATTCCAGTTCATAAGAAACAACGGATGCAACAGAGCCAATTGCAACTATTGCCAAAATCCAGGTTAGTTGTCTATTGAGCATTCTGGCTTTTTGAAACATCAACTTCTATTGTTGAGACGTTTCTTTCTTTACCATCCTTTGATTCAAGCCTTTCAGAGAAGATCCTAACACCGCTTACTTTGTATCCCATTGCACTCATCCTTTTGACTATCATTTGGGATACGTCAACAGCGGTAATTATGCTCCTACCCCTTGCTTTTATGGTCACAGTGGGTTCGTTTGCAAGAAGTGTTAGAGTGGCATTAAGATATGTCAGAATGGGTTTTTTGCCAATAAATACAATATTAGGCGGTCTTGACACAAGACCACTCTTGTTGTGTTTTATTTAATAGTTAGCACATAAAAACACAATTTGTTATGGTACCATCAAATTTGCGTCATTTGGCACTAGCCAAGATTCTTTTTTGCAATATACTGTTGTAAGATTTTTTCAATATCTTCTGATTTGGATTGTTTTACCTCTTCGACCACATCTTTTTCTGCAATTTCATAACAATTGAGCATTTCATTTTGTTCTTTATAGAACAATAAAATTTTTTCCTGATATAGACAATAGTACAATTTATCGACTTCCATTTTTTCGGATTTTATCTTTACACCTTCTGATTCTACTACAATTGGATAATCCACGCCAGATTTACCCAGTAAGCATATTTAGATTATATCAAAGAGATGCCAAGATTGCAGCAATAACGTAATAAGGATTTCAAACCATAAATTTACCATGGCTGGCAGAATCATATTTCATATTGACTTTGATTATTTTTATGCCCAGTGCGAAGAGATACGCAGGCCTGAGCTCAAGACAAGACCCGTAGCTGTATGTGTCTACTCTGACCGTGGTGGAGATAGCGGGGCCATTGCAACTGCAAATTATTTGGCTAGAAAATATGGAGTCAAGTCTGGAATGCCAATTAAATTTGCAAAAAAGAAGCTAGAAGATATACCAGAATCAGTTTTTTTGCCCACAGACTTTGAGTATTATACAGAGACCTCAGAGAACGCCATGAGTATAATCAGAAACCATGCAGATGTTTTTGAGTATGTCGGAAGAGATGAGGCGTATCTGGATGTTACAAACAGAACAGAGCAGGATTATAAAAAAGCAGCCCACCTGGCACAACAACTCAAAAACTCTTTGCGTACTTCAATGAAGCTCTCAAGTACAATAGGAATATCTTCAAACAAACTTGTTTCAAAGATTGCATCAGATTACAAAAAACCAGACGGTCTTACAATTGTAGAACCACATGAGATAGAATCGTTTTTAGACCCATTGCCAATAAGATCAATTCCAGGAATAGGCAAAAAATCTGAAGAAAAGTTTTCTGAGATGAACCTTGAAACAATATCACAACTTCGTAGCGTAGATGTCTTTACCTTAAATGGATTATTTGGAAGAAAGATTGGATCATACATTTACAATGCAGCGCACGGAATAGATGAAGAACCCGTATCTCCAAGACATGATCCAATTCAGTACAGCAGAATCATAACACTAAAGCAAGATTCCAAAGATTTTGATTTTCTTGCAAAGGACTTGGAAAAACTTTGTGACGACTTGCATGGAACAATAGTCAAGGATAACATACTTTTCAGATCAGTTGGCATACAGTTTATCCAGTCCGATTTGTCCAACAGGACAAAATCAAAAACTCTAAGAAATCCAACATCAAGTTTGGATGAATTGAAAAAAACTGTAATTCAACTATTGCGAGAGTCTCTTGAAGACCAAAAGCTGCCCATAAGAAGACTGGGAGTTAGAGTTTCAGACTTTACACAAATTAGCGGACAAGTAGACATTACAAGATTTTTTTAAATCAAGACTCCGACTCGAGATGCCAGTCTTTTATGCTCATCATGAGATATCCACTCTACATGCAGATAATCAAATATTTCATTGTCACTCATGCCTAGTCTTCTTGCTTCCTCGACTGCAATTGCATACGCTTCAATCTCAGTTGGCCTATCAACATACGAATATGATTTGTCATACAGGTCAAGGCCCTGCCTTTGTTGTTTTACATGCACCAATTCATGAACAATATCAAGATAGAGAATTTTCTTTTCAGAATTTTTGAGGTGATTCTTCCCTATTACGATCGACGCATCATCATTTTGAACATGCATGTAATGAGTGCTCTCGTTTACAATTACACAAATGTTCTCAAATACATCATCAAGATTCTCTCTTGTTTCAAATATTTTTAAAAGAATTTCAGCATTTTTTAGATTTACAAAGATCTCTTCTATAGTATAGGTTCCGTTCTCCACATCATTATTTACTTTGATCTGGTTCATTTTTTTGAGCCTCTAGTTTTTTGATTCGTTTTGTTTCAACATATGTTACTATGAGTAAGAATATGAAAAGCCATGGTAAGAACATTATCTCTCCTGCAATTCCATGAAATGATTCAAACTCGTTTACGTTAGTAGATACCTTTAGGACAAAAATTGACAGTGACAAGATTCGGATAACGTTCACAGTGATTGTTCCCACCACCCCTAGAACAAAGTAGTCAACCTTCCTGTTTCGTGGTATGTTCATCTTTAACAAAAACGCCATCATCACAAGGGAGTAGATTATGATGCTGTGTACACCTGCAGAGGGCCAGAATACCTGAAGTGCAAACGGACCATGATCTCCACTTAGGAACATTACGTTTCCATGTGAAGTGGCCATTCCCAAATGGAACAGGTTTATCAAAAAGACATCAAGTTTTACAAGATATGGTACGACATATTGCAGTGGGCCTAGGGAATCATACGGGAAAAAGGCATCAAGTGATAAAATGATTGCAGTGCCTGCTGCATATATCGGGCCTGCAGGAGATATTCGAATCCATCGCTTGCCAAACAATACCGTCATGCTAATCATGAAAAATGCTGCAATTATGATAAAGTCCCACATCCAGGTCCAAGAATCTTTTAGCAGTACATGAAAACTTGGGGCAACAGAAACCAAGTAACTTTTCAGGCCAAATTCCAGACCAACAAGATAACCAATCACTATGGCAGCAAGCGGAATTATCATCAGTAGACGTTTCTTTGGAATTTCTAATTTTAGGCCAATTAATTCTGCTGCGATAAAAGCCATTGCAAAAAGATATCCTCCCCTTCCTTGATTCCATCCAAGACTAAACGTATCAGGAAATACGACTAGAGCAAATATCACAGGAGATGCAAGTATTGCCAGTGTAAAGATGACGCTCTTGTTTTGCAATAAATTATGTCCAAAGTGTGTTAAATAAAAACTCTAGTAACTAGAAAAAATCAGATATTGATTTTTGTCTTTTTGCCAAATACAGTTTACTGTGAGCAAGCCATTCTTTTTTTCCAATGCTTAATTTCTTGCAAGCAAGATCCAGTCCTTCTTGGAAATTTGCAACCACAGAGGGTTTTTGTTTCATAGCCATACGAACTCCCTCTCGGACTTGCCAGACTCCAACTGGTACTGCATATTCTGGTCTTATCTCTCGGAGCACCATAACAGCTGCTTGGACTTTGTGTTCAGCAAGATATTCAGACACTGCAAGCCTTGAGGCAAAGTGCGCCCCGGCAGTTTCTGGATAGTGTGTCATTCCTTTGATATCTTCAAAATCAGAACCAAATCCAATATTTCCTTGTTCGTCATACCATGCCTCTTGCATTTCAAACATCCACCTACTTGGAAACATGATAACAGAAAAAAAGTTACCCAAGTGGTTGTATGAGAACACCAAAGATGTATCCAGTTTATCATATTCGATTATCTTTTCAACAAGAGCTTTTGAAACAATGTCATCTGTTGCAGTGATGCTCCACCTGGTTGGGACAAGTTTTCTATTTTTGCCAAACATTCCGATGCTAAAGCATTTCTGGATTCTTGAGATTTCTATGCCCCTATTGTAAAGTTCCACTATAGCATCGTTTGCCAAAAGATCCTTGTCATAAAACGTTCGTTGTATGTTTTTGTCAGACGAAGAATTTGCAAATTTTGTAGATTTTATCTCCCCAATGGGTCCAAAAATTGGACTGTCTCCATCAATTGAGACTGTGGGGGATGCATTTTTTACAAATTCCATCTCAGCGTCAGTTGATTTTTCAGACATGGACATTTCCTGGAGGCTTTCAATGTACTTTTGCCCAACATCACCTACTTTTACAGGCTTTATTCCACGGACCAAACTTAGCCTATAGTTTACTATATCCTCCAGACTTTTTCCAGTCCATTTTTCTGGAGAATCTAGTATCATGGTATCTCCATGTACAGGAGGCAGCATGGGTCCCACCAAGACTTTGGGGTAACCGTATGTGCCAACAAAGACAGAGGGCGGTGTTGAACCATCAACATGGTTAGATGAAAACAGATTGCCATAACGTGAAAGGTATTCTTTCCAGTTGGACTCTATTGCCTTTCTTATATCTGCAGCAGTACGCTTCACGTATATTCTAGTTCTTTGGTGCTAATAATATTATTCAGATCATTTGTTTCAAGTTATATTCAACTGATAATTCACAATTACACATATCATGGATTCTGAAACTTTTGGGATCGAAAAAGGATACGGTGAACGTGCAGTAGAATGGATGAATGAGGAAGCAAAGAAGATGGGCTGGAAGTTTGAGGCAAGGTTATACAATTATGAAATTCAAACAAAAAATTTTGGTTCATTTGAAATGTTTTCATTAATAGGAGATCCAAAAGCTGCAAGAGAAATAACCATGAGGGCAAGCAAACGATTCAAGATCAAAGTCATAGAGGGAGGATACAAGACAAGAAAACTCCTAGTCAAGGTTGCGAAAAATGAATACGGAATTGTAAAAAAGGGAGACAGGTCAGTAGGTCAGATTGAATTCGAGTCTGCAAGATTCGGACAAAGAGACTGGAAGATAACAAAAGAAGAGAGAAAATAACATTACAGTGATTTTGCCAAAAGTTGTGTTACCCGCAATGGTTCTGGAATAGAACCCTGTAGAGTAAAATGATCTAGTAACTTTTGTGCCTCTTTTGTGGTGCACCCCTCAGTTCTGATATAAAGATCATAGCCTGTGTGCAACCTAATCTTTGATCTGCTTCCAAGTTTGCAATATTTTGTAATTTTTTGTTCATAGGAATCGGGAAAGTGGTGTTTTATTGCAGATTCTATTCCCTCTGAATTGTCATAAGTTACGCCAATCACTGGCAACCCGGTTTCTTTTCGAATCAATGCGATATCAATGATATTATACATTGCAATTATCAGTCCAGAGACCAAGACAAAACTAATGTCGTCTCGTCCAAGTTTTGAATACATTTTAAGAATTGAGCTAGTTGCATCATCTCCACCAACCTCACACTTGGCAAAAACAAACCCATCAATGACAAAATCCCTGCGCATTACCACGCCAGCAAGTTTTGATCGTTTATCACCTTGTTTGAAGCTCTCGGCTATTGCCAGTCCTCTTAGGCCTTTTTTCTCAAGATGGATGTGACTCATTTTTCTTGATTCTAGTGAATCGCCTATAAAATAGACCTACTAGTATCATACAGACTGCAGTTAAAACAGACCATGATGTTAGAGCGACATTATCAAGCAGAGCCAAATCTTATGATACATTATTTGATTGACCTATTTTAGTGAATTCAAAAATATACACATTTGGTATTATCGAAAAATAGTTTTATTTTATTATCTTTCCGCTTCCCACTATACGAATAGAGGTAGATTCAGGTTTTAAAATGACGCATGTGTCCCCTTTTTCATATACAGTTGATTTGCCAAGCGAAAGTTTCATGGGATTAAGCGAGATGATTTTTACTGGTCGTATTTGCAATCCAATGCTTACAAGAAACATTTGGTTTTCAATCACCTTGTCTTTGAAAAACTTGCTTTGTGTATAATCAATCTCTATTTCTTGGGAGATCAACATTTTATCAGGCATGCAAAGCACATCGCCTCGCTGCACATCATCAGGTGTCACGCCTTTTACTGCCAAACCTACTCGTGCAGGAGAGACTGCATCTTCAACAGAATCATCATGCATTTGAATGGATTTTACCACAACGTCTGATCCTTTTGGAAATAGTTTCAAATTTTCATATACCTTGAGTTTTCCTTGTGTTATTTTGCCAAGGATTACAGTGCCAACACCTTTTACATCAAAGCAGTGATCAATTACGATTGTGGGCGAGCCATCTTTAGAAATAGGTTCTAGTAGATCAATTTCTTTTTTGAGGTTTTCAGGCTCTACTAGTTTGTATTGTTCCACAACAGTTCCTTTTATCATGGTAAGCAATGTATTCTTGTCAACATCAAAAGAATGTGAAAGGATTCCTTGTTTTTTTCCAAGCACATCAAGTGCAATTATTTGCTCGCCTGTAAATTTATCAAGTTTTGCCACATGAAGTATGACATACTCTCCCATGTTTATGGCTTGAAACAATGATTGAATCTTGTCTGGAAATGAAGTAGGTATGGTCCATGTACGCAAAACACCCGACTCTTTTCTGTCATAAATTGTAATATCAGTAGCTGTTCCTTTTTTTCCAAAATCCTTTGCAAGTGATTCATCAGCAAGAAGTGTAAAATTGATGGATTTCATTTTATTTGTAAAATTTAAAGACTAGTAAAATATCTTGTGGAATTTGGATTTAAAATTCTAATAGATTGCAGGCCCTGTAATCTAGTTTATGCGTGTGTACTGTTAGTTGTTTGGCCTGTCATTGCACCAGGTGGCATGGATTTCATCATCATGCCCAACTGAGCAATTGCGCCATCCATGGTTGCTTTGCTCACAGATTGACCGCGTGCATCATTTAAGAAAACCATCACACTTGCTCTGTATTGTTTTATCAAATTATTGTATTGGGTTCTTTCATCTTGATATTTTGCCTTGATGGTGTTAAGTTGTAGTGAGCAATCTTGCTTTATCTTGTCAATATCAGTTGGAGATGCAGCCTGGATTTTGTCTCTGCAGTCAAATATCACTTTACGGGTGTCAGCGCCTTGTTGTGTAAAGTCTGCAACTGCTGTATGAATAAAAGTGGAAACCTGCATTGCTGCTTGTGTATTATTAACCTGTGGAACAGTAGAATTGGTTTGAGTCTTGGTCTGATTCATCATATTGGTTGAATTGGACATGTTCATTGTTTTATTGGTAGACATCATCATGGTTCCATTTGAGCCAGTCTGATTAGACATTGTACCATTAGAAACTGCTGCATATGAGAGACCGACTGGCAAAACCATGGCACTTGCCAAGATCATAACAATAAATGGTATTGCGTTGAGTTTCAACAATTGTAGTTTTTTGTAATTAGTCTTTAAGTTAAAAGAAGAACAACCATAATGCGCGCAGTTAATATTTTTACACCAATTTACAGCGGAACCGGTCATTAGATGCATCAAAAATGGCATTTTTTGAACAACTTACTTGTGCAATACAGCTGCAAGAACCAAGTCTACTTTGTAATTTAGCTCAAGTCTTGGATTTACATCTAGTTTCCATGAGATAAAACTCGGCTTGCGTGTGTTATTTATCAACTTGAATCCAGATTGTTTGAGTTTTGATCTTAGTGATTTTTCATCCAGTCTAACTTTAACAGAGCTTTTTCCTCGCTCATAATCATAAGGATCTGACAAGAGGACGAATCTTTTGGCCTGCATCTTGATAATTTTTAAAAGTTGTAGCGGCTCGATTAATTCTAGCACGTTTAGTGCCACAACAATGTCAAACTTCATGGTACCAAATGGCCTAGACAGAGAATCAGCAAGAAAGAAATCTGCATTATTTATTTTATGTTTCTTTGCTTCAAGCAATGCAAAAAAGGATTTATCAATACCAAAGATTCTACCGTGACGTTTTGCCATAATCTCAGACATGGTTCCAATTGAACAACCATGCTCTACAACAAAATCACATTGTGGAAGTTTTTTGATGACATGTCTTACTTTAATTTGAAATGCAGAGTATTTGCTTTTCTGGTATATGCCAACCCAGTTTCTTTCTAGATCAGTGATATCGTCTCCAACTTTTTTTATCTCTTGCAGAGATTTTTTTATCAAGGATTTTATTTTTTTATCCTTTACATTGAGCAAGAGATATCCTCCCAGTTTTGCCCTAATTGAGAAAAACAGTGATAGGTCTTCAACCAGAAATGGGATGGATGAAATTATAGGATAGACACCATTGCATTGTACACAAGAAAGTAACCCTTCAATGATTTCGTTTTTTTCTTCAAAGGTTTCCAGTTCTAATGAATGTCCGCATCTGACACATTGTATATACGGCAGACTAGATTCGTGCAATAAAGTTCAACAACCAACAAGAGATTAAATCTATAACTGTTATCTACTCTGAAATTTTGCTCTCTTGGAATGGTCCAGAGTTATACCAGCAATATCTAAAATAATCCAGGCACCATTCATGAAATAACTGATCTTTACTATAGAACATTTCCCTCATGTCAGCATCACCGTCAAGAGTAGGAAACAAGATGCATGCCTCTTTCTCATTTAACACAGCAACTACTTTGACACCCTCCTTCATTTTTCTCTCGACCAATCCTTTGTCAAGCAATTCCTTTATTCCCAACTTGTTGAGCAGTTCCTTTCTTCCCTTGGGTACAATGACTGTATCAGAAAATATGTAGTTGAGCGAGATACCACGCTTTACTCTTGCAAGTAATGGTTCAATCAAATCCAAAGGAACCTCAGTGAACAATTCATAGATGTATTCATCGGCATTTTTGTACACATGTTTCCATTGTTCCAGTACATTGACAAATCCTTTGATCTGCTGCCCTCCTGCCAGTGCACCTATTCGCTGGATGAATTTCATTGGAATATCACCAAAATCATGGGTTTCAAAATATTTTCTATTCTTGGACAAGAATAGTAACGACGGTACCTGTGTGCACATTGTTTTTCCATACGTTGTCAGATCATAGTATCCATCCTTGTCCTTCATTATCAGACCAGCATTTGAAAGACGCTCAAAGTTTCTGTGTACTTCTTGTACAGTGGCATGTAGTTCTTTTGCCATGTTAGAAATTTTCGATTTTTGTTCCAACAGTTTAAAGATTATTTTGAGTCTCTGCTCACTTGCAAGTTCTAGAAAATCATTTGCGGCATTTTCATAAATTGTGCCCACAGCAGATTTGATTCAAAGTATAAATGTAAATCTTACTCAAATCCCAATAAAACTATCACAGACTAGAATCTAGCGACATTTGTTAAACTAAAATATCATCATATGACTTGAGTTAGATATGATAACAGTAGATTGTCGAGTGATACCTTCCTTAAAGTCACCTCTTGCAGTATACACATCAGACCAAGTAGGAGCAATACCAGCATTGAAGATACACGAGTTTATGCTTGCCCCTCTAGGTGATGAAGGTGTAGATGCCACCAGAGTCATAAAAGCAATCAAAGATTTTCTTGGTTCATTATCAATCGAGAACCATTTTGCAGTAATACAGAACAAGAACGTAATCTCAATAGTTGCAATAGATGATTTCAAGTTAGAAGAACTGCCAACACAAGCAACGGACCAATTTTTTTCATGCGTACATTGTGGCCATGTGACACAATTTGAGACAGTGCACAACAATCACATGAAAATCCATTACCTTTGAGTACTTTCTAAACTGTATTGATCTTATAGAATAATGTACGGATATTCAGATATGTAATGCAATGGGTATATGATTGGTAACTAGTGGCAGTAAAGCCCAAAAATTATCATGTCAAGTATTTTCTTACACTTGTCTTTGCTTCAATTTTAGTCACTTTTGGTGCATCCATAAACCAAGTATTTGCAATGGGCGATGCTCCATCTACATGCTCCAATAGATATGATGGACCAATTGTCTCTTTTTTAATAAACAATGGAAGTCAGACATTTGATCCAATAGCAAATCCCGGCGTGACCTTTAATGTGAATACACTTAGCAATTACAGTGTAACATTTGTAATACATACTTCCAACATGAGTTCTCAGAACAACACAAATCCTGGAACTACTTGGTACCATGATGATGTTTTTGCTTTTGCAGATGGCCACTGCATACCAGATAGTATAACTACCAACATAAATCCGAATCAAAATGTAACTCTAAACAGGACTCTTACAAATCCACATGGGGGATACTACCAACAATCTGTTTTCTTTTCAACTTTTTCAACTCTTGGTAACCCAGTGACATATAATGTACAATGGATTGCACCACCGTCTGTACCACAGAACCTACAGGCAAATACTAGTAATTCACAGGTGATTCTATCATGGTCTGCACCATCAAGCAATGGTGGCTCGCCAATTACAAACTATAAGATATTCAAGTCAACTAGTTCTGGAACTGAGACGCTATTTACAACAACAGAAAATATGACTTTGTATAATGATACTTCCGTAACTAACGGACAGACATATTTTTACACAGTAACAGCAGTCAACTCTGTCGGTGAATCTCCGCAATCAAATGAGACAAGTGTAACACCAACATCTTCTGCAACAGTTCCACAACCACCAACTAGCCTGACAGCCACAGTCGCTTCATCATCACAGATCAATCTGTCATGGGCATCACCCGTAAACAATGGCGGTTCTGCACTAACAGGATATCAAATTGAAAGATCAACTGATTCGGGTTCTACATGGTCAACTCTAGTTGCAAACACTGGAAATACATCGATAAAATATTCAGATACAGGATTGCATCCAAGTACTATCTACACTTATCGTGTATCATCAATCAATTCAGTAGGCACCAGCTCACCATCAAACACTGCAACTGCCACTACATCTAGTAACACAACTATACCATCATCGCCTACAGGATTAGTTGCAACAGCAATTTCATCATCACAAATTAACTTGTCATGGACAGCACCTAGTAACAATGGTGGCGCTGCAATTACAGGATATGATATTGAACGATCCACAGATAATGGCAATACATGGTCCAATCTAATACCAAATACATCTTCAACTGCTACAACATACAATGACACTGGGCTCTCATCCAGTACAACCTATACCTATAGAGTATCAGCAATTAATTCAGTAGGTACAAGCTTACCATCGGATACATCTTCTGCTACAACAAGTACAGTTACATCAAGCGGTATTGTTCTAAATAATGTCCAGTCAACATCAGGTGTAGTATCATTCTCAAACCAAATCACACTTGCAGATTTCGATGTTGGAACTGGTAACAACAAGCTACTTGTTGTAGGTGTTAGTTCAGATAATAGTGATGTAGGTTCGGTTACATTTGGAGGATTATATCTGACAAAAAAAGTTGGATCATTTTATAACAACGATGCAGAATTTTGGTATCTCAAAAATCCCACAGGTTCTGGTGCCATTGTTGTCACAATGAACGGTCCAACATCAACTGTAGTTGGCGCATACTCGTTCTCTGGAGTAAATCAAACAAGTCCAATTCCCACCAAAACAGTACGTCATAATGTAAACCCCAACAGCCCTACCATAACACTTACAACTAAATTCTCAAACGACTGGGTACTTGACCTGCCATCAATGTATGGTGGTTCTACACTTGATTCTCCAACATGTACACAACAATGGGATGCTAACGTACCAGATGCAATCACAGGAACATCAAGCTCCAAGATTGTGCCAACACCTGGAGCTGTCACATGCAAGTGGACTGCAAATATTGTTGATCTCTGGGATGATGTTGCAATCGAGATAAAAGCATCAAAGTAGTTCAGGACAAATTTTTGTTTAAAAAATCATTGATCATACATCAAAACTAGTTCTTACTAGATTACATCATTTGTAAAAATATACAATAAAAACTGAAGATTATACCTACTGAGACACTACTTCGTAAAACGTTGGCTTGGGCGGTCCTTCCATGTAAGAATGCCCTTTTGACTGGATTTGGAAATGTTCCTGAGTTTTATGCATGGTTTCAAATTGTTCCTTTGTTTCAAACTCTACCAGAATTACATGCTTGCCAGTACGCGATTCAAGTAGTCTACGTCTTACAAAGCCATCAAATTTTGAAAGTTCGGTATTGGACTTGCCTATCCAGTCCTTAAATTCCGCTTCAGAGCCTTTCTTGATCTGAATTTCGGCTGCAACTACAAACATGAAATATTCCAATATGGGTTTGAATAATAATATTTCTAAGATTTCCACATGTAGTAAACTCATGAAGTACTTTGAGTTTCAGACGCAGTCAGTGGCTCAATAGTCCTAAATAACGGAATAATTCGATCAAGTATATGAATGAGAAACTCTTGGCATACGGATCAATTGCAGCTGCAATTGTGGTCATGTCAACAATTGTGTTTCCGTTTTGGAATTTAATACCAGACATGGTGACAGAAAAAGTCAGAGTCGTTTACAAAGAAGGAGACAAGTGTACAGTAGAGACAAGCGATGGCTTTAACATACCTAACATACCTTGTGCTAACGCAAAGATAGGAGACAACATCACTGCATCATATGATGTCAAAGTAAAAGATAGAGAACACAAGATATAGAAAATTAGAGAAGTTTTAGATCCTTTGTAACTTTGTCAATCATTTCTTCTGGGGCCGGACCTATTGAGATACATGTTACAGTCCCAGGTTCTATCTGAGTATGGCCTGCATCTGTGACTTCGGACCAAGGCAGATCGTGTGATATTGCATCTCTTTTCACCTTATCCAACTCGGACATGCTAGATACTTTAACTACAACTTTTTCTTGGCCGTATCGTTCCCACTGGTCAAACCACTCTCGTTTTGATTTTCTCACATGTTCTGCTCCCAAGACACATGCATGACCCACTTGGGCTGCAATTTTTCCAGTACCCATTCCAAGATCTTTTCTTACAACAATTACCTGTTTGATTATACCCATACTAATTTGGAATTACATTAGGACATGTTAAACTTTTGAATCAACACATGAAAAAAGACCATTAACAGATGTGTTTCACATTTTCAGGTTATCATATCAATAAATAACGGAGTGTTTTAACACATACATGCCCGGTATGAAATGCGTATCATGCGGAATTGGATTCTTTTCTGCCACTGGTTCAGATAAATGCTCCAAGTGTTCAGGTAAAGGCCAAGAAGAAGCTGCACACGGTCACGACTCTTGTGGCTGCGGTCACAGTCATTAGAAAATTCTAGTGGTATGTGATAAATCTCCCTTTTTTGATATAATTATACAAAATTAAATTTTCCAAAATCCGTAGTGAATTAATAGTGCAGACATGACAAAAATAATACGATATGGATTATGATGTAGTAATAGCAGGTGGAAGTGTTGCAGGACTCTTGTGCGCACGAGAGATTGCAAGCAAGAATTACAAGGTCCTAGTAATAGAAGAAGACTCTGAGCTTGGAACCCCAGAGCATTGTGGGGGTGTAGTCAGCATACCTGCAATGGATGACCTTGGAATCATACCTGTGCGAGCTACACTTGACAACAAGATACGTTCTGCAAAGATAGTGGCACCATCTGGAAAAAATTTTACACTAGACGCAAGGCCACAGCAAGTCATAGTTTTGGATAGGCGAGAGTTTGACAAACAGATTGCACATCAAGCCCAAGTCAAAGGTGCTGAAATCATGGTAAAGTCATCACTAAGAGAGATAACAAAGGATGGAGTGAGAACATCAGACGGAGAGATAAAATGCAAAATTGTTGTGGATGCAAGAGGTGTGACATCTCTTGTTCAAAAAGATAGAACTGGAACACTCCAGTCAGCACAATATGAAATCTTTGCAGACTGGATAGACAAGGAAAGAATTGAAGTATATCTAGATCAGGAAAAATATCCAGGATTTTTTGCATGGGTCATACCCACTAGAAGAGATGAAGCCAAAGTAGGAGTAGCAGGAAGAGGAATCAATCCTGCTCTTGTAATAGAAGAATTTCTCAAGGAAAAAGGAAAACATTCTACCATCAGAAAAATATTTGCCCCAATCTGGGTTAAAGGACCAATCAAAGAATTCGTAACAGGAAATGTTGTAACCATAGGAGATGCAGCAGGGCAAGCAAAACCTACAACGGCAGGCGGAATCTATTCATCAGGAATTGGAGGAATACTTGCGGGCAATGCAATTTCCAAGTTTTTAGAATCAGGAAATAAATCAGATTTATTAGAATATCAAAAACAATGGAATGAAAAATTCGGCAAAGAGTTTGAAAATATGCTTCTTGCGCGTTCACTTCTTGAGAGACTAGACAACAAATCAATTGATGCAATATTCGAATCAATAACACCAAAGATGTTAGATGAGATCTCAAAGGAAGGAAGTTTTGATTTTCACACAACATCAGTTGCAAAGCTATTGGGTGTGCGAGGATCTGTCAAGGCAATCCAGGCAATTCTTGGAAATGAATTGAGAAGATTGTTGAACTGAGCAACATTTGATAAGCAAGGTATAAATTCGGTAGAAATCGACTTTTTATCATGTCATCAACTATAGCATTACCTGTATGCAGTTCTTGTCACAGACCAATAATGCCTAACGATAAGTGTGTAAAATTTAACTGTCCTAGTTGTGGCTCTGTATTGCTTTGGAGATGTGAGAGTTGCAGAGAGGCTGCAAGAGTATACAAGTGTAATTCATGCACTTTTGAAGGACCTTAAAAATTGGCCCGACTTTCACTTAGAGCAAAAATTCTTCCAACCGGAACAGAAATAGATCTAGATGACGTTGCAAAAAAGATCACGTCTTCATTAAAAGGAGATATCGTGCTTTCAAAATATGTAAAAGAACCGCTAGCTTTTGGTCTCTACTTTCTTAATGCAGAGTTTTCCTTAGACGATAAGGAAGGCCAAATGGATTCTCTTGAAAATACTGTACGTTCAATTGAAGGAGTAGGAGAATTCGAAGTGTTAGGTTTGAGCCGAACATCTGTCGATATGAAGTAGGTGTCTCCTTGGTAAAAAAAGACGAACTGCTTCAAATGCGGGTCGGCGAAGCAAAACAAAGAGATGTTGGAAAAAGACGTGCCAGGATAGAACCTGAGGCAATGGAGTTTTTAAAAGTAGAAGCAGGTGACATGATTGAAATTGTTGGAAAGAGAGCAAGCTGTGCCATAGTTTGGCCTGCAGATGATGACAACAAGACACCAGATGTCATACGAATAGACGGTCAAACAAGAAAGAACGCAGGTGTTGGAATAAATGATCTAGTAAATGTAAAAAAAATAGTAGCCAAGCCGGCAAAGAGTGTTACATTGATGCCGGTAAACGGCAACGTTACAGTTGACAAGGAATTTACAGATTTTGTAAAAAATAGACTGCGAGGATTGCCCCTCTCCGAAGGCGACGAGATATCAGTAATGATTCTTGGAAACTCGATGGACTTTAAGATTCACAAGATTGCACCAAAGGCTGTTGTAAAAATAGAGCGAAGCACTGCAGTAACAATACTTACTGAAACATCGATTGACAAAAAAATCAGAGTTACATTTGAAGAAATAGGCGGTCTTAAAACACAAACAAAAAGAATGCGTGAGATAGTTGAGCTTCCATTAAAACATCCAGAAATTTTCACAAGACTCAACATTGAACCTCACAGTGGCATACTATTGTATGGTCCACCAGGATGTGGAAAGACATTGATTGCAAAGGTACTAGCAAGTGAATCAGAGGCCAACTTTTATTCAATCAACGGTCCAGAAATAATGAACAAGTATTACGGAGAGACAGAGGCAAGACTACGAGATATTTTCAAAGAGGCAAAAGAAAATTCGCCAAGTGTAATATTCATTGATGAAATTGATGCAATTGCTCCAAAAAGAGAGGAGGCATATGGAGATGTCGAAAAAAGAGTAGTAGCCCAACTCTTGGCCTTGATGGACGGCCTCAATGACAGAGGAAATGTCATAGTTCTTGGCGCCACAAACAGACCAGAAAGTGTAGACCCAGCTCTTCGAAGACCAGGCAGATTTGACAGGGAGATTGAGATCTCTGTTCCTAATGCAGATGGCAGATTAGAGATATTACAGATTCACACACGCGGTATGCCACTTCAAGATGTAGACCTCAAGATACTTGCTGCAGAGTTGCACGGATATACAGGAGCAGACATCAAATCATTGTGCAGAGAAGCTGCAATGAAAGCTGTTAGAACGTACTTGCCAGAGATAGAAAATGAGACTGAAAAAATAGCACCAGATATTTTACTCAAGCTAAAGATCACACTACAAGACTTCTATGATGCAATGCATGAAATTGTACCAACCGCAATGCGTGAATTTTATGTTGAGAGCCCAAAAGTATGGTGGAGAGAAGTTGGAGGTCTAGATGATGCAAAAAGAACCCTTGAAGATAATTTGATAACTGCAATAAAAGAGCCTGCAAAATTCCAGAAGATGGGAATCAAGCCACCAAAGGGTGCACTCTTGTATGGCCCATCAGGATGTGGAAAGACATTGCTTGCACGAGCTCTTGCGACAGAGAGTGGTGCAAACATGATACTTGTAAGAGGACCTGAGATTTTATCAAAATGGGTAGGCGAATCAGAAAAAGCAATAAGAGAAATATTTCGAAAGGCAAAAACCTCTTCTCCATGTATAATAATATTTGATGAACTTGATTCACTTGCTCGTTTCAAATCAAACGAGGAGGGTGGAGTGGGAGAAAGATTGCTAAGCCAACTTCTCACTGAAATGGAAGACGGTGGAGCATCAAGAGTCATAGTTCTAGGAATTTCAAACAGACCAGACCTTATCGACCCATCTCTGATACGACCTGGTAGACTAGATCTAGTGATTTTTGTCCCACCGCCTGATGAGAAGGGACGATTTGAAATAATTAGATTACTTACAAAACAAATGCCACTTTCTGGAGATATTGACTTGAAAGAGATTGCAGTGGCAACAAAGGGATATAGTGGAGCAGATCTTGTTGCAGTGTGCAGAGAATCTGCAGTAAATGCCATGAGAAACAACACTCCAAAAATTAGCAGCAGTGACTTTTCTGCTGCACTAAAAAATGTCAAACCATCAATTACAAAAGGAGTTGAAGATTGGTATTCCACAGTTAAAGATAATATCTCTTATGCGCTACCAAAACCAATGGACAAGGCATTCTACGGTTAGACATGGCAATTCCACTCCGAAATACAATATATGAAAAGATCAAGATAGCAGGATCTCTTACAGACTCAGAGCTATCCAAGTCTTTGATAAAAGCAAGCATCTCAATTCCAGAAGATGAATTCAACAAGACATTACTCAACTTGGAGATTTATGGTTTGATCAAAGTTACCTGGCTGACTAAAGATGAGCGTAGAATAGAGATATCTGAAAAAGTAGAGGACGAAGACGAGATAGAAAAACAAAACATGGAAAACCTTGAAAAAGAATACGAGTCAGGATTTCCAGGCGTAGGCCAAGAAGAAGAAATCCAAGAATAATTATCTTATCACTGGAAAGTGAAATGCTGCATCAAGTGCAATTCCCACAAATATTATTGTAAGATACGGAGCAGTAACCTTGTATGCCTTCCACGCAAAATCAGAAGTAGGAGTCTTGGTGAGTTTATAGTGATAAACAAGCATCAAGCCACCTGACACCAGGGCAATTCCAAGATACACATATCCCAATCCAAATGCGACAAGCATAACAGAATATGGTAGTAAAATTGCAGTGTTGAGCAAAATATACTTTGAAGTTTTTTGCATACCAATTAGTACTGGTAGCATTGGAACTTTGGCCTCTGCATAATCGTCTCGTATCTTCATTGCAAGACACCAAAAGTGTGATGGTGTCCAGACAAAGACCAAGATACCAACTAACGCTCCAAGAGTATCCATTGAGCCAGTGGCTGCAGCCCAGCCTGCCATTGATGCACAGCTTCCTGCAAATCCGCCAATTACAATGTTGGACCAGTTACTGCGTTTAAGCCAGACCGTGTAGATTATGACATAGAAAAATATTCCAAGTGCAATGAAAAATGTTGAGACGGGATTTAGCGTAAACCATGCATAAATTACAGATATTGAGCTGACTGCAAGTCCATACACCAAAACACTACGTGCAGCCATTCTTCCAGATGGAATTGGTCTTGTGCTAGTTCGTTTCATCAATGGATCAATATCTCTATCATAGTAATGATTCAGAGCACTAGAACCTGCAGAAGATAACGCACCTGCCACTATGAGATGGAAAAGCACCAGGTTATCCAAAGGCTTGTGTGCGATCAAAATGCTTGCGGCATACATGGAAGTGATTGCCGTAATGACAAGTAAAACTATGATTCTAGGTTTTGATACTTCAAGTACTTCCTTTAATCCCACGATCCTTAGCTGATTCACAGGGAATTTAATTTCTTCGAAGATTATCCCAGTGTTCAAAAGAATTAAGTATGTCACTTCATGGAACATCCACAAATGAGTGACTGGGACCTCATGATGCCAGGAATGGGACTAACAGCAATTGGTCTGGCAGGAGTAATTTTATCATATTTGGGTATTGCAAATACCTTCCTTACAGGAATGCAGGCTCTTTCAGGTTTAACGATGTTTATCGGCATGGTCTTCTTGGCAGCAGGAATTCTAAGTGGCGGTGTTTCTACCAGTCCACGAGCCAAGGCAACTACCCTTGTCATCTTTGGTATAGCAGGCTCTGTAGGAGTATATGCCATAGGATTGAACAAGGTCATCACATCATTGCCAGCATTTACAGGGTTGCTCATCATAATACTCATACCAACAATAGTTCTAGCATTCTTTTCAATGAAGGCACCAAAGCACTTCAAGCCAATAGCAACAATATTTGTTGCAGCCATGATAGTAGGCATTGGCTCTTACACAGCTTTTGGATTTCTCGGACCAGGTGCACAATTCCAATTCCATCCAGTAATTCAGAATTCGACAACCGCCACTACACCAGTTGCTGCTTCAAATGTACCAGTCATATCAATTGAAATTCCTGAAAATGCATCAATGCAAGGACATACAAGCTTTAACCCAGATACAATATCAGTTCCCAAGGGAGACATAATTGAATGGAAGAACAACGACAAAGTTGCACATACAGTAACTAGTCAAGATGGAACAGTGTGGGATTCAGGAATAATCAAGCCAGGAAATACATTCAGACTTGATACATCAAAGCTTAACGCTACAACATACCAGTATCTCTGTACGGTCCACCCAATCATGTCAGGAAACATAACCATAACAGCACCTGCCAAGCCAGTATTTGCAAATGTAACCATCACAAGTGGTGCAGGAGCCAGTGCAAGTGCAGCATGTGTTGGTACAAACAACTGTTTTGCTCCAAATCCAGTCACCATTAAAACTGGAACTACGGTAACTTGGACAAACGGTGACAGTGTTGCACACACTGTAACAAGTGGCAAGCCAAGCGATAATGTCTCAGGAGACGTATTTGATTCTGGCATGATCAAACCAGGAAAGACATTCCAGTTCACATTTACAAAGATAGGTTCACAGGATTACTTTTGCTCAGTCCATCCATGGATGATTGGAAAAGTAACAGTAGGATGACTGGACCCAAACTAGTAATTTTATCCAAACTCCAAGTCCAGATTCTTGTAAATCATGCACGTGAGACTGCCCCCAACGAATCATGTGCAATATTATTTGGCGGTACAACCGATGGAAACATACTAGTGGAAGATGTTTTTCTTACAAAAAACATTGAAGACTCACCCGTAAACTTTACCATTGCACCAGAGGAATTGATATCCGCATATAGTGCGGCAGAAAAGAAAAAACTTGAAGTCATAGGAATATTTCATTCACATCCAGATTCTGTTGCATACCCATCATCAACTGACAAAAAATACATGGAAATCAATCCAGTACCATGGGTTATTTTTTCAAATCAAAATAATGAATTCAAGGCATACATCTACGATTCAGGTCTAGTCCCAGTTCCAGTAAAGATTTCGTAACACTACTTTTTGTGAACGTGTTTGTGTCGTTCGAGATGATCCTTATCTGTAAAAGTTGTATCACAATCTTTACATTTGAATTCGGCTTTAGCGCCCCACATCGACAAGATATACCCAAACTAACGTAAAAGGCTTTAGCAAGATGATCTGAAATTACTTTTCTGTTATCCAGATTTAATGGAATTTTTATATAATTTTATATAATTTTTCCAATTATCACATACTTGATGAAATAATGATTTCATCTGTTTTTCACATCAGATTCAAAAAAGATCGCATTCATTACTGAAGCCAATTTAGATCGCACTTGTGAATTCCATGTTGACATTATATCTGAACCAGTTCACCTACAAACTCTAAATATCCCTATTCTAGAACAACAATTATGGAAATTCACGTATACGACACATATGTAGAGGCAAAGGACGGCCACACAATGCATTTTGACGTCATTACTAGCCAGAAGGATCACACCAAGGCAATCCAGTATGCAAAAGAATGGCTCAAGACCATTGGAGAGAGCGAGTCAAAGGTTTCAACAGAAGAATGTCAGTTCTGCCACTCACAAGGTGCACCAGAACCCATTGCCAATGAAATCCAAAAGAAAGGCTACTTCATCCAAAAGATGGAAGGCTGCCCGTAAAGATACCTCTCAATTTTTTAATTCAATCATTATTTTTAAAAACTCTAATAGCGTCATGCTTGATATATTATTTCATGACAAAAAAGAGCGAGTATAACAGACTAACAGTAGAAGGCGACATACAGACAAAATGGATATGTGGCTGTTTTGAAACGGTCGATGGTTTTTTCAAGTTCTGCTCCCAACATAATGAAACCATGAGACATACAATAGAATCTCAGATAGACAAGCTTGACATGACTACAGTAGTAGAAGAAAGGCAGACCTAAGATAACCAGTCAGCGTC